>ULJH01085095.1_pt1 | contig 15208 bp, 16 predicted proteins | sample 1950781 | NCBI WGS metagenome assembly ULJH01 (sample SAMEA4835462, study PRJEB28245) | human gut metagenome | biome: gut microbiome; material: fecal sample | place: Denmark | collected 2008 | reverse complement strand
ATGCCGTCCGTTCCTACCATCTGGTCCTGCCATCCGATTTTCCGCAATCTTTCCGGCACCGCCGCAGAAAAAGGCTTCTATGTTGCTATGATATTTTATTTTAAGTGGATAACCGTAAATCCGCAACCGATTAAATTGCAGATATAATGTACTATTTTGTATAGATTCCCATACCGGTCTGACTGCAATATTCCTGCAGGTTTGCAGCGGATTTCTGCATGTACGCTTCCTGGTCCGCCGCATCAAAATGTTCAATGGCAAGATAACCCCGGTAGCCGTACTCTTTCATCTTGTATACCAGTTCCTTTATGGGGATGCAGCCTTCCCCCACCGCCGCGGGCAGGTAGCATTCCTTTATGTCCGGGGTTGCATTTTTCTGTGTTTGCAAAGGTTTATCGGAGCTTATTTTCCTATCCTTGCAGTGCACATGCACAACCTTATCTTTGAGTTCCTCCCACGCTGCAAAAATATTCTCCCCATGGATGATAAAATTGCCCGTGTCAAAAGTAAAACAAAGCCCCGGAACCTGCTCTGCAAACCACTGCATGCCGCTCACGCAGGCAATGGGCGAATTCCTGTCATCAAAATCCTCTATCACAACGGTGATGGGGGTGTCGGCAATATTCCGGCTGCCTGCCATTTCTACGATTTCCCGCAGTCCATCCGCCATGCGCTGTGCCTTTTCACTGTGGGAAAGGTAGTCCCACACTTTCTCCCTGTCCGGCACACAATTCACAAACTCTTCCGTTTCCACTGAAAAAAAGCCGGGCACAATCAGTATTTTTCCGGCTTTCGTTTTTCTTGCAATTTCAATATGTCTGCGGGCTTTTTCTGTTTCCCTGCCCCGCTCCAACGCATAAAATTCATAAATGCAGCTCACCTGTAAGCCTGCAGTCTCAAGCATTTCCAGCGTTGTCGGGTGTTCCAGGAGGTAGGTACAGTTAATTTCTACAGCAGAAATACCCGCATTCTTCACCTCTGCAAGCAGCTCCGGAATATGTTTACCGGTCTGCTCCTCCGCCTGTAAAATATGGTCAAAAAAGACAGAAAGTCTGATTACTTCACTTCCTCGCATGCAAGCTCCTTCCGTGCTCCCATAGGCGTACAAAACCGCACCGCATTTATAATGATCTGCTGAATTTCCGGTACATAGTAAATCGGATATTCTTCATGACCCGGCTGAAAATAAAAAATCTTTCCCATTCCTCTTGTAAACGTACAGCCGCTGCGGAATACCTGTCCGCCGGAAAACCAACCCGCAAAAATCACATCGTCTGGCTTGGGAATATCAAAATATTCCCCGTACATTTCTTCTTTGGGCAGGAAAATTTTCTCCGGAATACCCGCTGCTATGGGGTGGGTGGATGCAAGACACCAGAGATTTTCCTGCTCTCCGTGCTTCCATTTTAAGGTCATGGAAGTGCCCAGAAGCCGCTTCATTATTTTGGAAAAATGTGCAGAATGCAGGGCAATCAGTCCCATTCCCGCGAGCACGTGCTTCTGCACCCTTTCCGCCACTTCATCCGAAAAGGCATCCTGCAGGGCATGGCTCCAGAAAATCAGCACATCCGTGTCCGCAAGCACCTCTTCCGTCAGACCGTGCTCCGGCATATCAAAAGTCGCCGTCCGCACCTGAAAATCCTCTTGCTTCCCTAAAAAAGAAGCAATGCAGCCGTGAATACCCTGCGGATAAACCTTTCGGACGCCCTCATATTCTCTTTCGTGTTTGTATTCGTTCCAGACCGTAACCCGTATCATTTTTTCTCCCTGTTTTCTGCTCTTTCCTTTGACTCAAGTAGGCTTTTCCTTTCGCAAAGTCAAACCCCAGTCACATTTTCCACTTTTCCCTTTGACCCAGGAAGGTTCTTCCCCTCTTGGAGTCAAATTTAAATCCGGCTTCCCGCTTTCCTCTTTGACTCTGACAGGCTCCTTCCCTCATAGAGTCAAATCCCACTCCGGGCTTCCTGCTCTTTCCTTTGACCCAGCTTGGCATATACTTTCGCAGAGTCAAACCCCAGTCACATTTTCCACTTTTCCCTTTGACCCAGGAAGATTCTTCCCCTCTTGGAGTCAAATTTAAATCCGGCTTCCCGCTTTCCTCTTTGACTCTGACAGGCTCTTCCCCTCTTGGAGTCAAATTTAAATCCGGCTTCCCGCTTTCCTCTTTGACTCTGACAGGCTCTTTCCCTCGCAGGGTCAAACTCAAATCCGGCTTCCCTCTTTCCTCTTTGACTCTGACAAGCCTATCTTCGCACAAAGTCAAACCGTCAGATTCAAACTGGGCTTCCTACTGCATCTTTGCCAAGAAAGCCTCTACATTGCCAGCGATGTCGCCCTTAAACACGGCGGAGCCTGCCACTGCCACATTGGCGCCTGCTGCAAGCACCATGGAGATATTGTCTAAATTGATGCCGCCGTCCACTTCAATATCAATGTCCCTGCCGCTTTCCTGCACCATTTTGCGGACTGCTTTCACCTTGTCCGTGCAGTAGTCAATATAGGACTGACCGCCAAAGCCCGGCTCCACGGTCATAACCAAAATCATATCCACTGTTCCGAGATAAGGTCTAACCGCTTCCACATCCGTGCCCGGTTTAATGGAGATACCGGCTTTCTTGCCCTGACGATGAATTTCGTCAATGATTTCCGCTGCCTTTTCGGTTGCCTCCAGATGAAAAGTAATCAGGTCCGCACCGCAATCGATAAACTCCTGAATGTACCGCTCCGGTTCCACAATCATCAGATGGACATCAAAAACCTTGTCGGTAGTTTTACGGATGGATTTAATCACCGGCATACCATAAGAAATGGATGGCACAAAAAGTCCATCCATTACATCTATGTGTATATACTGGGCGCCTGCCTTGTCCGCCAGGGCAAGCTGCTCACCTAATTTTGCAAAATCTGCGGATAAAATAGAAGGGGATAAAATATTTTTCATGTGTGTGCTCCTCATAAATGACAAATAGGTTTATTTTCTGCTCCCGCATAAAATGCCGCAAGCATTTTCCTTTCTATTATACATCATTTCAGGAGTTTTTCCACATCCCTTTTTAACTGCTCCCAATCGTCCTCATGTTCCACATAATAAAGCGGACATTTTTTGCCGCCGCAGTCATAATGCCGCAGAATATCATCCGTGGAAAGTCCGTATTTTTTCACCAGATATGCCAGCAGATGTATTAGGGAGTCGTAGGTTTCTTTAGTAAAACTGCCGTCCGCACTTTTGTAACAGCATTCAATGGAAATGGAGTCGTAGTTTCTGGTTTTCACCGCATAGGCAATTTCCTCAAACGGAACACATTGAATAATTTCCCCGTCATAACCAATGATAAAATGTGCGCTTGCTGACCTTTCGTGTGTGTCTTTCAGGGACTCAAAATAGCTTCGGTTCTGCGCAGCGCTGGTATTGCGATTTGCTGTATAATGTACAAAAATACTGTTGACCTCCTGCAGTCGTTCTCCGGGTCGGGAGTAATCGTTTGGCGTCAGAAAAGCTTCCTCCCATTCCGGCTTTTCTACGTTCTTATAATCCAGAACGGAAATCTGTCTCTGCAGATTTCTCACAGCCTGCGCAGCTTTTCCGTCGGAAAGCAGGCGGATTACCGAAATGATAAGAATAGCCGCCAGCAGAATAAAAAATACTTCGGTAAATAGGAGCCTGAGAAATCTTTTTCCCGGCTTTTTGCTGCGCACCCTGCGGTGCCCAATCTTTGTATACTGCTCGTTCTCCGGCTGCACCTTTCCAGCGCGATGCTGTCTTTCAATCCTCATTCCGTCTATGTTGTACTTGTCTTCTGACCGTTCTCTTCTGGCTCGGTATTCCTGTTCTGCCTGCTTTCGCTTCTCACGGGAATTCTTTTTTGCTTGTACCGCCGTCACTCTTCTGACATAATGCGCCGTCTCCGATTTTGCTCTTCCAGTCCGCTGCACGTTCCCAGATTGCTCTCTTCTGGCATAGCGCTCTTTCTCCGGCTGCGTTCTCGGTGCAAATGCCATGTCTAAATTTAATTCTTCTCTTTCGTTTCCCTCATCCAACATAAAAAAAGCCTCCGGTTGTTCAGTATAGCAGATTTCCACTGCTAATTCTTAAAGAACCGGAAAGCTTTTTCTTAATTTTTTATGAATGGAAAACAATAAATTGCCAACTCTTATGCTATCAGGAATTCCAGTGCAGGCGGTGAAGCTCCCCTTCGGTCTGCATGCCGGCAAATTGGTTCTGGCGCAGGGCTTCGTACAGCACAATCGCCACAGAATTAGATAAATTCAGGGAACGGATATCCGGCAACATGGGAATACGGATGCAGGTTTCCTCGTTGTCCACAAGGATTTCTTCGGGTATACCGGCACTCTCCTTGCCGAACATGATAAAATCATCCGGTCCAAACTGCACATCGGTATAGACATGTTTTGCCTTGGTGGTAGCCATCCAGATTTTTGCACCGGGATGCTTTGCCAGAAACTCCTCATAATTCATATAGCGGGTTACATCCAGATGCTCCCAGTAGTCCATGCCCGCTCTTTTTATGGATTTCTCATCCAGATGAAAACCGAGCGGCTCAATCAGATGCAGGGATGTGCCTGTTGCAACACAGGTTCTGCCGATGTTTCCTGTATTCGCCGGGATTTCCGGCTGATGAAGTACAATGTGCATTTTCTATTTTCCCTTCTCCTCGCGCAGCTTCGTAATAAAATGCGCCAGGCGTTCCATCGCCATTTTCAGCTTCTCCAGTGAATAAGCGTAGGAAATACGCAGGTAGCCCTCGCCGCTTGCGCCGAACGCATCACCGGGAACCGCTGCCACTTTTTCTTCCTCCAGGAAACGGGTGGCAAATTCTTCGCTGGTCATGCCGAACTCCTTGATACAGGGGAATACATAGAAAGCGCCGTAAGGCTCAAAGCATTCCAGACCCATTTCACGGAAAGCATGCATCAGGAAACGTCTTCTCTGGTTGTAGGCGGTACGCATTTCAACGATATCCTCGTCGCCGTTTTTCAGAGCTTCGATAGCGGCATACTGTGCCGTGGTGGGCGCGCACATAATTGCAAACTGGTGAATTTTCGTCATCTGCTCGATAATATTCTGCGGTCCGCACACATAGCCGAGTCTCCAGCCGGTCATGGCATACGCCTTGGAGAAACCATTGATCAGAAGGGTTCTCTCCTTCATGCCGGGCAGACTGGCAATGGACACATGCTTGTCCTTGTAGGTCAGTTCTCCGTAGATTTCGTCAGACATGACATAGATGTCGTTTTCAATAATAATATCTGCAATCGCCTCTAAGTCCTTCTTTTCCATTATGGCCCCGGTCGGGTTGTTGGGGAAAGGAAGAATTAACAGCTTTGTCTTGGGAGTAATGGCTGCTTTCAGCTCCTCCGGTGTCAGGCGGAATTCGTTTTCTGCCTTCAAATCGATAATGACCGGCTTGCCGCCCGCCAAAATTGTACAAGGCTCATAGGAAACATAAGAAGGCTGGGGAATCAGCACTTCCTCTCCTTCGCCCGGATTTATCATGGCGCGAATACCGATATCAATGGCCTCGGAACCGCCCACGGTAATCAGCACTTCTCTGGTCGGATGGTAATGAATGCCCTGTGTCCGATAAAGATAATGACAGATTTCCTCACGCAGCTTCATAAGACCTGCGTTGGAAGTATATTTGGTATGTCCCTGTTCCAGAGAATAAATACCCTCATCGCGGATATGCCAGGGGGTGGCAAAGTCGGGCTCGCCCACACCTAAAGAAATAGCATCCTTCATTTCGCTGACAATATCGAAAAATTTACGAATTCCGGAGGGTTTTAACTCTACGACCTGTCTGGATAATGGATCTCTCATGGCGTAATCAACTCTCTTTCATCTTCGTATTTGCTGGTTAAAATGGTGCCGTGGTCTTTGTATTTCTTTAAGACAAAATGGGTAGCGGTGCTCAGCACGCCGTCCAATGTGGCAAGCTTGTCGGAAACAAAATTGGAAACCTCTCTCAGAGACTTTCCCTCCAGAGATACCAGAAGGTCATACCCACCGGAAATCAGATATACGGAATTTACTTCTGCATATTTGTAAATTCTTTCGGCAAAGCTGTCAAAGCCCTGTCCTCTCTGCGGGGTAATACGCACCTCAATCAGTGCATTTACCTTTTCAATGTTGGTATTTTCCCAGTTGATCATGGTGTGATAACCGCAGATAATGCCTTCTGCTTCAAGCGCAGCCAGTTCATTTACCACATCCACTTCTTCCACACCTAAGATGACTGCCAGTTCCTTCAAATCCATACGGCTGTTTTTCTCTATAATACGCAATAATTCTTCTCTCATAGGTTTTCTCCTTTTATCTTGCTGAATTCATCCGAGACAGGACGGTCTAAGAAACGCTTTTCCTCCTGGTTTATGACAACTCTGTCGTTGTTATCCGTTATCTTTCCGATTACCGCTGCCAAAATTCCCGCTTCCTTCAAATCTCTGACCAAGTGTTCGCCGTTGTCAGTGGTAATGAGGAGGCTTCCGCCGGAGAGCATTTCATAGGGACTTATGCCGAAAAACTCGCATACTTCCACACACTCCTGTCTGATGGGTATTGCTTTCAGGTCTACGGCCAGTCCAACACCGGCGCTCTCTGCCAGTTCCCAGAGGGAAGCAAAAATGCCTCCGCCAGATACATCATGCATGGCGCCCGCATTGGACTTTATGGCGGTGGCGGCCTCCGGAAGGATGGACAATTCCTGCAGGAAAGCCTGCGCTTTTTCTATCATATGAAGCGGATAACGTTCCGCTAACCGTTCTTCATAACGGGTGGCTAAGAGTCCCGCCCCTTCGCATCCCACTTGCCCCGTAAGAACAATGTCCTGACCTGGCCGGATGTGATTTTCAAAAAGGGCTTCTCCTTCCACGCTGCCGATGGCGGTTGCCGTCACATACGGAACACTGCAATTTTCCGACACCTCCGTGTGACCTCCCGCAATCTGAATATGTAAAATGCCCGCCGCTTCATTGGCTTTTTTCATCAGCTCCCTTAAGAAGCTTTCCTCCGTATCCGCCGGAAGCAGAAGTGTCAGAAGCACCGCCACGGGATGGGCTCCTCTTACGGCTATGCCGTTCACCGCCTTCATAATGGGCACATATACTTCTGACGGAGATGTCACAAAAAAGGTCTGGACGGACTGTACCGTGTATCCGTTTTTCTGCGCAAAAACAGCGCAGTCTTCCCCTATGCCTGCGCCATTTTTAACTTCCTTATTCTGATTGGTAATCTGCTTTAAGACGGAACGTTTCAAAACACTTTCCGATACTTTACCGACCTTCATACACAATACCTTCTTATGTTTGCTCTGTCTATTTGTCTGTTCTGCTTATTGGGTTCATCCGTTTATTTTCTTATCCGGTTCATTCCTTATTCAGTGGGTGCTGCAGGCGCCGCCGCTGCCGCTGCCTGCTGTGCGTTAAGAATGGCAATCACGTTTTTCACATGGTCAATGCTGCCGGTGCCGCACGCTGCCATAATCTCATTATACGCATTGGCATCTGCGGTTGAAACACCAACGACTGCGCTTCTGGGAACCATTTTGTAGTTGCTGCTGTTTACCACTTCCCTGCTTACCTGCACGCCGTCCTCTTTTACCACCTTCCAGAGTCTTGCCTTGTAGCCGATGTGGGCACCTGTCACACTGATGTAACCCAGCGGATAAGCAGCATCCGGATAAAGGGCGTCAGATGTGGGGTTAATGGTTTCCAGTATTTCGCTTTCATATTCCACCGTACGGTTCGCCGGTCTTGTTTCCACACCATAGATGGTGAAGGTAATCTTTTTATCCTCTGTATGTCCTTCTATGTAAACAGGATGCTCTGTATTGTTTACAAATTTGAAATCCTTACCGGAAGACTCGGCAATCGCCGCATCCGCGGAGGGACTTACATAGCTGACAATCATGGAGTGATTGTAACGCTCCGTCACATCCAGCTCGGATAACAGAACGGCATTGTAAAGGGTGGTAGAAACCTGGCAGATACCGCCGCCGAGGGAGTCAACAACCTTGCCGTTCAGATAAGAACCCGCCATATAGTATCCGTTTTTCTCGGAGAAAGGAGAAACTGTCTGGTAGGTAGAAAATTCGTCTCCGGGATAAAGGGTAGTGCCGTCAATCAGTCGGCAGCCGTTGGCTATGTTGCCGCTTCTGTTGGAATTGGAACTCTTGTAGGTTGTGGTATAAGTACCCAGCACATCTTTTACTAAGGAAAGCTCTTCCTCATTTCCCCGGGGCTGCTCCTCTTCCACCGTCAGGGCAATGGTTTCGTTTCCTCTTGCCCACTTGTTTGTCATGTAATCGTACACTTCATCAATGGAAGTTTCCACATCCAGACGATACCCTGTCTGTCCGTCCGTAATCTTAAACGCACCGTTTTCACGGGTCAGTGTATAGTCAATGGCCTCCCGGTCAAAAACGCTGCACTTCTCTACCAGCACATTATTGATGGCGGTTACATCAAATCCCAATTCAATGGGATAGACCTTATTTTCATTCTCTAAATCCTTCAGCTCCTTGTATCGCTGCACCACATTGCCGTGCATGCCGAGCTCCTTTGCCTCTTCGATAATGTCGGTATTTTTCCAAGAAAGCCCCAGCTCACCCGCCGTTACCGTCACTTCATTATCGCCTGCTGCAAGAAGTGTGATTTCCGCTTCTTTCAAAGAATCCACATACGCATTGATTGCTTCCGCTGCTTCTTCTTCTGTCATGCCGGCAAGAGAAATCTCTTCCGCATAGACGCCCTTTTTCAGAGTGTCATCGCCCTTTGCCTCCACGTTTACCGTAAGGAGGAAAAAAGCACAAAAGACAGTACCCAAAAGCAGCATTGCTTTTGAAACCATTTTTTTCATATCCTCTACTCCTCAAAACCTTCCCGCAATTGTCATCCGCGGGAAAATATGCTACCATAATGCTGCGGAACATGCTGCACATGGCGGCCAACCACACTGCCTGCTCCTGCGGCAGCCTACATACCAAGTGCCATGGGAAGCACCATCGCTATGATTAAGAAAATAATAATCACGGCGGAAATTATCTTTTTTGTTTTCCTGCTGTAGATATTAAACATAACGCTACCATGCCTTTCCACAACCTGCAGACCCCTGCAGGCACTATTTTCTACTGAAAGGATATTATATATGAAAACATTATTTTTGTCCAGTTTAATCAGTTTTTGTCTGCTAATCTTCCTTTTGAACAAGCGCCATTCCAAAATGGAAAAGAGCATGAAGGAAGCCTTCTGGAAACGGGAAGAAGAGGCCAACCACACCAGACGCAAATCGCTCGACAATCTTCCTTATATTACCATTCCTCTGGAGGAGCTGCCGCTTGCCTGCCACATCACCGGCGATGCCGCAGCCGTCCGAAATACCGGCGATGCCGCAGCAAATGAAACCATCTCCGAGGAATGCAAGGAAATCTTAAGGAGCCTGTCCACCCGGAAAATCGTCAATTTGACCGGATACACCAACACGGACTTAAAGCTCTCCTACGGCACCGCCAACATCACATGCCTTACCGAGTACGACCAGAACTACACCCTGCTTGTCTCCACCCTGCAGAAATGGGCGGAAGTCCTGTACCGGGGCGGGGCAGATAAGGAATGCCGGCAGGTTTTGGAATATGCCGTTTCCATCGGCACCGATGTGAGCCACACCTACTTTCTTTTAGCGGATCTGTATGACGAGGAGGGCGAAAGTGACCTGAAATACAGCCTTATCGAAAAAGCTTCCGGGCTTTCCTCCTTAAGCAGCAAGGTCATCGTCCGTACTTTGCAAGGATCTGGTCCGTATAGCGGCTGGCTTCGCTCCGGGTCAGATGCTCAATCGAATACTCTACCGTAATTTTATGCAGCTCCAACAGTTTATATAACCTTTCTTTTTGCGCCGCCGTTGCCGGCGCATCTTTTTTCACCTGATAATTGAGTTTATGCGGCTGAAAATATTTCTCAGCGCCCTCTTTTCCGGAAAAAAGCTCCCATAGCTTATCGTACAGAGCGACCGTTGCCATGGCATCCCCCAGCGCCCTGTGCGCCTTATGCGAAATTCCAAAATGCTCACACAGATAGGGCAGGCTCCGGTGGGGCAGCTCCGTCAGATATACTCTGGCAATTTTCAGGGTATCCAGCCCTTCCCGTTCAAAGCTTCCCTTTCCGTTCACCACCGCTTTTTTTAAGAAAGAATAATCAAAAAGCACACTGTGTCCCAGCAGAATATCCTCTCCCGCAAAGTGCAGGAAATCCGGCAGCACCTCGTTTATGACATGCTTGTCAGAAAGCATGTCATCCGTAATGCCTGTAATCCCCGTAATCCGTTCCTCCAAAGGCCTGCAGGGGTTAACCAGCGTCTGGAAGGTGTCCGCTATTTTCCCGCCACGCACCTTCACGGCGCCGATTTCTATGATTTTGTCTGTTTTCGGGTTTAAGCCTGTGGTCTCCAAATCCACACACAGGTAATCACTTATTTTATCCATTTTTCTTGCCGGCAGCTTTCTTTTGTTTATAGGAAGGACATAAATCCGTAAGGAAGCACTCGTCGCACTTAGGCGTCGGCGCCTTACAGATTTCCCTGCCGAAGGTGATAAGCTGGATGTTGTATAAAATCCAGTGATCCTTGGGCAGCACCTTCATCAGCTCCTGCTCCGCCTTAACGGGGTCGTCCGATTTCGTAATGCCGAGCTTTAAGGAAATCCGCTTCACATGGGTATCCACCACGATGCTGGGCTCATGGAAAATGTTTCCCCGGATCACATTGGCAGTCTTTCGCCCCACACCTGCCAGGGATGTCAGTTCGTCGATACCGGAGGGCACTTCTCCGTTGTATTTCTCCATCAAATCCCTGCAGCAGGCAATGATGTTTTTCGCCTTGTTATGGTAAAAGCCGGTGGAATGGATATCCTGCTCCAGCTCCTTTAGGTCTGCTGCCGCAAAGGCCTCCACGGAAGGATATTTCACAAACAGATCCTTCGTAACAATATTCACCCTGGCATCCGTACACTGGGCGCTTAACATTGTGGCAATCAAAAGCTGCCACGCATTTTCATGGTCTAAGGAGCACCTGAAGTCCGTGCCGTAATGGGCATCCATTCTCTCTAAAATTTCTGTTACACGTTTTCCGGCCATAGTACTTTTGCCTCCCTTGTCAGCGGATCTCTGTGGTCATAATCAAATAAAAGGAACGCCTGTTCCGGCAATCTCTTCACTCCTGACACATCTGTCGCCCACACAGAATAGGAAAACGGCTCTAAATGTGTCATACGTGACAACTGGGGCGCCGGTATTTCCGACAGATGCGGCAGATACCTTCTTTCCGCTTCTTCCTTTTTATAAAATGCATGTATTACAGGCTGCAGATCATGTAAATCAGGAGCGAAGTCCGGCCGGCTCTTTAGATTTTCCCGCACATACAAATCAAAGAGAAGCAGCTCCTTATACAGTTCTTGGCGCTCCGGATGGATGGTTTTCGCAAAGGAAAGCAGCGCCTGATACCGGTAAATCCGGGAGGGAGTTTCCACAAAGAAGCCCTGTTCTTCGTAGAAATCTGCCAGTGCTTCGTAAAAAGCAAAGGCTCCCTGCCCAAAATCCGCTATCATCACCGGCAGGCTGTGTGCAAACTGCCCGCTGTTGTAGTAGATTTCCACCATTTCTTCTATCCGTTTCAGCCGGCAGATTTCCATGAAGGAGAGCCAGTTGGTATACAACACCTCATACGGTGCGTAATCGGTATAAACAAGACCATAGCTTTCCGCCATCTCTGCCATATAGGAGCCTTTCAGCACCTTTAAGAAGCCAAGCTGGAGCTGTTCCGGCTCCATGGCATATACGTCATCAAAGGAACAGGCAAAGCTGTCATAATCTTCATAAGGAAGACCCGCTATCAAATCCAGATGAATATGCACATTGTGTGCCGCTTTTAAGGCAGCCACCACCTGTTTCAGCTTTTCAATGTCCATCACACGGCGGATTTCCCGCAGCGTATCGGTGTTTGTGGACTGCACGCCGATTTCAAACTGTACCAGACCGGGACGCATCTTTGCCACCAGTGCAATCTCATCCTCCCGGAGAATATCTCCCGCAATCTCAAAATGGAAGTTAGTGACACCATTGTCATGGTCATACAGATACTGCCAGACAGCCATGGCATGGTCGTGATTGCAGTTAAAGGTCCTGTCTACAAATTTAACCTGCTTTACCTTTTTCTCCAGGAAAAAAGCAAGCTCCTTCTTTACCACCTCAATATCCCGGAAACGCACGGTTTTATCAATGGATGACAGACAGTAGCTGCAACGGAACGGACAGCCGCGCTGGGTTTCATAGTAAATAATCCGGTTGGTAAAGGGCGCCATATCATCGTATAAAAACGGTACGTCCGTCAGATTAAGAGGTTTTCTTTCCGGTGTCATACCGCTTCTCAGCATAAGACCCGGAATATCCTTAAGGGACTCCGGATTTTTCTTCACATAATACTTCACCACCTGGGCAAAGGTCGCTTCACCTTCGCCGATAAAAATACCGGTGAGATACGGATATTTCCGCAAAAGCTTATTCGCATCATACGTGACCTCCGGTCCGCCTAAAAACACCGGCAGCTTGGGCAGAAGCTTGTGCAGCTCGCCCATCAGCTTTTCGACCATGCCGATGTTCCAGATATAGCAGGAAAAGCCGATAACATCCGGCTTTCTCCTGTAGATATCCTCTAAAATGTCCTCCATGCGGTTGTTGATGGTGTATTCGGCAATCTCTACCGCATCGGTATATTCCCCGGCAAACCTTTTCAGGCTGTAAACCGCCGGATTGGAATGAATATATTTGGCATTTACTGCCACCAGTAAAAATTTCATTTTCTCACTTCTTCCGTTCTTTCCATGATTGTAGCATTCTTCCCCTACAAAAACTTCTGTATCAGACCCTCTGTCAGATAATCCGCTAACTCCATAATCTGGTTTTCCTGCTCGGCAAACAACCGGATAACTTCATTATAATCGCCGGACAGCTCCGCTTCCATGATATTCTTGATCATATCGAGGTGACGGTTCAGGTACATGGTCAGCTCGCCGTAATCATACTCGGAATTATTGTCCGACCAGAATTTAGCCAGCCCGGCGGCATTGTCCCGCCACAAAGCATCCTGCTTTTCTTCTTCCGCTATATCGCCGTCCTTCATCGCCTGCAGGATTTTTCCTGCAATTTCTATATGCTCTTCCAAAAGATCCGTTAATGCGGAAATCTTATTTTCCGAATAAAAAGGAGCAAATACCGAGGCAATATCCTCTGCGGTCTGCAGCAGTCTTTCTTCCACAGCACTCTTACCGGGAAGGTCATTCAAAAATGCCGACTGGAATATAAGCTCCCAGTAAATATGCTGCATCCAGCTCTCCCGCATTTCGTTGTTCAGCTTCAGTTCTTCTTCCTGCATGTCGTTCTGTCCTACGCCGGAACAGATATACAGTTTTCCTCCCACCTGCAGATTATAAGGATTGACACCGGGATTGCGCATCATAATATCCGGCACCGTCGTCCGGTACTTCTGCGCTAATTTATAAAAAGAGTCGCCCGGCTGTATGATATGAATTACTGTTCTGCAAAAAGCCATCGTACACTCCAAAGGATAAGTTATTCTACTATATGCAGCGCTATGACAGAAGTTTCATATCACCGGGTAACAGTCAAACACACACTGCCACTTCACGCAAAGCAATCAGAATGCTCGTAGACTCTTCACATGCAGCAATCCGGGCGTACGCCGTCACTTCACCCGCGACAGTACGAGTACCACTGCAAATGTCAGTACCTCGGCACATGGGAAGGAAAGCCAGATGCCTGTCATGCCAAATAAAGTGGAAAGCAGAATAGCAAAAAAGATAATCGCAACAACCCCGCGGAGCAGGGAACCCGTGATTGCGGGTCCGGGCTTATCCACAGCAGAAAAATAAGCCACCAGCACGATATTGATGCCGGCAACCAGATAGCCGAGAAAATACAGCCGTATTCCGTCATCGGCATAACGGGCAAGCTCTGCACTCTGTTCGCTGTTAAAAATGGAAATCAGCGGACCGGTAGCCAGAAAAACGATGCCCACTATAATGATTTCCGTAGCCAGGCCGGTAAGCAGGCTCCACCTCAGGAGCTTTTTCACATGCGCTGTATCGCCTTTCCCGTAATATTCACTGATTAACGGCTGGGCGCCCTGCGCCAGACCGTTAAAGATAGACATTGACACAATGGAAATATTGGCAATTACACCATACGCTGCCACGCCGATATTACCTGCAAGGGACAAAATCAGCATATTAAACACAATTGTGGTTACAGCGGAAGAAATCTCCCCCACAAAAGCCGATATTCCAAGCTGGCAGCAGGAAAACAGATGCCGGGGGGAAGGCCTGTGGAATCCAAATTCCACATGATTGTTCTTACCGAAAAGATGCATGCAGCATACAGACATAGTGACCGCCGGACACACTGCCGTTGCCAGCGCCGCACCGTTCATCCCCAGACCCATGGGAAACATAAACACATAGTCAAACACAATATTGAACAGACTGCCCGCTATGGAACCCAGCATGGCTGTTGCCGGTGCATGGTCGTTGCGCGTGAAAGCCGTAAATGTATAATTCGTCATGAAAAAAGGAGAGGCTATCAGAATGATACGCAGATAATCCTTACCCAGTGCCGTCAGCGCCGCATCGCCGCCCAGAAGCTGCAGCAGCTTTTCCGGCAGAAAAATACCGATAAGGATAAATGGAATGCTGCACAGCACACTGCACAAAACGGATTGTGTAAAATAAAAATTTACCGGTTCCCCCTTCTCCTTGCTGATACGGTACCGGGTAGCCGAGCCGATGCCGATCATGGCGCCAATGGCATACACCAGACCGAATACCGGCAAAATCAGATTTAAGACGGCCAGCCCGTCCGCACCGGAATACAGGGAGATAAAGAAAGTGTCTGCCAGAATGTAGACAGAAATGCCCACCATTCCGGCAACACTTTGCAGAACATATTTTGTAAATTGTTTTAACATAATTACTCCAATGTAGCAAGAAATCTGTGGAATGCCCTTCTGCCCTCGGGCGTGCGCTTGTAAACGCCGGCATCCGTAAGGACTTCCGCAAACACAAGACCCACTTCTTTTTCTAAAATGCCCTCGATATTGTCCGCCGTCACGGTGTATCTGGGCAAGAAT
>ULJH01019954.1_pt1 | contig 15291 bp, 9 predicted proteins | sample 1950781 | NCBI WGS metagenome assembly ULJH01 (sample SAMEA4835462, study PRJEB28245) | human gut metagenome | biome: gut microbiome; material: fecal sample | place: Denmark | collected 2008 | reverse complement strand
CATTGTTTGCAAGCGGAAGCAGCTCAAGTGAATGAGTGGCATTTCCCTGCTGGGTGTTGGTAGGATTCGGCCTAGGCATAGGGTTCGTCAATGCTGAATCCATTTCCTTCTGGCTGAACGGAAGAGCCGAACCGCTGAAGAGCACGTCAGAGGTGATTTCCAGACCTGTGCCGGCAGGATTGACAACCTTCAGCCATCTCAAGTCCGACTTGGTACCGCAAGACTGCGTACGCACATATCCGTACCAATACTGGTCCTGAACGCGCTGGGTATAATGTCCCACAAGCGCACCTGACTTCCTGTCGCAATAGTTGTCCCAAGGACCGCGTCCGTAGAAATCAAGGGTAGAGTACTCACCCGGCATAGCCAGTTTCATACCGAAACGGAAGAGGTACGGTGCCTTGGAAAGTTCACCTGCATCATTCAATTTCTCTGACACACGGATGGAACCGTCAGCATGAACCTGATAAGACATCGTCACGAAACAATACTTTCCGAACGGAGCATATTTCACGTCAACGGTATAATAACCGGCATTTTTCGCCACGTCGAAAGCTGCCACGCTATATTCAGGGTATCTCCACATCTTGAGCTTGTCATGCATGACAGCACCCATGTCATTGTCGAGCGGTGCCCTTCCGAATGACGGCATAAGCGCCTCTTTCAGAATCTCCTGACCTTCAATCATATAGCTTGACAATGCACCTGTAGCCTTGTCGAACACGGCTTTCCACTCAGCGATTCTGTCGCCTTCCGGCATTTCAGCATATATGAATCTTCCGGAGAACACGGCATTGCCGTCAACATCTGTATAAGACGGGAGAGCGTCGACGGAAGCAGAGCCTGCAACGAAAGCATTGACAGGAGCCTCATATATCGGGAGCTGGTCGTAAGCGACCTCGTAGCCGGCAGGCAACAGGCCGTCCTGTGCTTTGAGTAACCAGCTGACTTTCAGATAGATATCAGTATCGCGACCGTCCTCGCCATTAAATCTGACGCATGAGTCAGAGGTAGCAAGAGTCTTCACAGCTGCAGCGAGCATATCGCGTTTGGTAATGCCGAGGCCTACGGAAACCGTCTCGCCAGGAGCGGCAACGACGTTCTCGATCACGCCGGACAATGCATTTTCACCGCCGACAACGACAGTCCATACCATACGGTAACGTGAAAGATCAATGAAGAAGTTCTCATTGTAGACATTGACCTTGAACTCGGTATTGTCATCCATGAGTTTGTCATTGGAAGCATTGTCTGCCGCAGATGTCAGGATAGAACGGTGCTGGTAGCCGATTTCATAAGCCTGAGGATGCCATGAGCGGTCAGCGGCGATGAAGCCGTTGCAGTTGAACGATCCGTCAGATGCGTCATAATCATTGCTGTCGCCACCGTAGATGAAGATGTGGTCAGTACCATATTTGGCAGGATCGACCTTCTTGCAGATTGCCTGGTCCACGAAATCCCAGATGAAGCCTCCCTGATACAGAGGATATTTGCGGATAAGGTCCCAGTACTCCTTGAAGTTACCGTTGGAGTTGCCCATCGCATGAGAGTACTCGCACTGGATAAGCGGTCTGTCAGGATTGGACTTCAGGTATTTCTCGCAATCCTTAGGAGAGACGTACATCGGGCAATAAATATCCGTATTGCGGTTCAGCAATGCCCGTTCATACTGTACCGGACGGGTCGGGTCATAAGCCTTGATCCAATCATATACCCTCTCGAAGTTGATGCCGTTGCCGGCCTCGTTTCCCATACTCCAGATAATCACGGAAGGATGGTTGTAGTCACGGTAAACCATGCGCCGGTTACGTTCCATGTGGGCAGCGAAGTAATCCTCGCGACGTGCAAGGGATTTCTCCTCATAGCCCATGCCGTGGGACTCGATGTTCGCCTCGTCCACTACATAGATACCATATTTGTCGCAGAGAGCATACCAGATAGGGTCATTCGGATAGTGCGAAGTTCTTACAGCATTGATATTCAACTTCTTCATTATCCTTATATCTTCGATCATCTCCTCCTCGGAAACCACGTAGCCGCCGTAAGGGCTCATCTCGTGACGGTCGGTACCCTTGATGAGAATAGGCTTGCCGTTCACAAGAAGCTGCTTGTTGCGGATTTCCATGGTCCTGAAGCCGAAAGGCACGGAAGCGCTCTCGATCACGCCCTTCTTGTCGGCAACCTTGACCTTCAATGTATAAAGGACAGGAGTCTCAGCCGACCAGAGCTGCGGATTCTCCACGTTTCCGGTAGAGCTTACGACAATGTTGCCGTCCTGTGCCTTCTCACGGCCTCTGCCGACAGTCTCGGTGAAAGAAGCCACGCTGTTGCCGCAAGGGTCGATCACCTCGTACGAAACGGTGGTGATGCCAGGTGTGACGATTGATTTCAATGTCAGTTTACCATCCATGCCGCCGCTTACGTTCACGTCCTCAAGTCTCTTCTGCTCACGGGTATATACATACACGCCGCGTGCGATGCCGGAGAATCTCCAGAAATCCTGGTCCTCAAGATAAGTGCCGTCGCACCATCTGAAGATTTCCAGGGCAATGCTGTTTTCACCAGGATGCACATAAGATGTGATGTCGAAACGTGCTTCGAGCTTGCTGTCTTCGCTGTAGCCGACTTCCTTGCCGTTCACCCATACACGGACATTGGATGTGGCGGAACCGATGGCCAGGCACACCTGATGTCCTTTCCAATCAGCAGGGATATCGAAAGTACGTCTGTACTGTCCTACGTGATTGTTCTCCTCCGGTATGTAAGGAGGGTTGTTTTCGAAGTGGCCGCGCCATGCGTAACCTACGTTCACATAGAGAGGGTCGCCGTATCCGTTCAATTCCCACATTCCGGGAACAGGCATCTTTCCCCACTTGGAATCATCGAAAGACAAGGCCTGGAAACCGATAGTTCTTTCTGCGACCGTACCATAGAACGCGAATTTCCAGTCTCCGTTCAGAGACAATGTCTTCTGCTGTTCAGTTACGAATGTCGCCCTCATAGGCAAGCGGTTGACCGCAAATACTCCGGGGTCTTGCCAATCCTTCATTTTCTCAGAAGGAACACCGGCAGCTGCCGCTGACAACGTACAAAGCGCTGCACCGGCAAAAAGGATGTTTCTTTTAAAATTCATTATAATTTTATTATTGGTTATTTTGTTTTCTGTTTGACATACAAAAAGTTAAATCATCTCCATGTCGGATTCTTCTATCCAGCCCTGACGTCCGTCGGAAAGGGAAATATTCTTCCACTCCCCTACGGTATCCAGAACCGTGACCTTGGTTCCCTCATGAAGGACGAACAAATCCTTGGACGAATCCCTGGACGGCGAGCTTTTCACGGAAGCCACCGGCTTCATGACAATCGCCCCGTCTGCCCTCAAATAAGAATTTCTCTGCCACCGCGCCATGCCGAAAGACGATGCCGACAATATCAGGGCGACAATGCTGCAATAAAAACCGGTCCTCCGGAGGCCTCTGGACGCTCCCAGTCTGAAAACCAGGAACAATGCCAGGGCAGCAGCAAACAGCACGATGGAAATGACGGCCCAAAAATCTGACGGCATCAGATAGCACACTTTCCGGGCCCAGCTTTTCAAAACGAATTCCGGCACGGCATCTATCTTGTCGCGTATCAAGCTGTTGGCGAAGTCCAGATTGATTCTGGCATCTTCAAATGACGGCGAAATCTTCAATGTCCGCTCATAATACAGTATGGCATGAGGATAATCTCCCGACTTGAAATAAGCATTGCCGAGGTTATAGTACAATTCCGGGGATACGACGCCGACAGATTCCAGAGCCTCCAGGCTTTCAGTGCACTCTGACCAACGCCCGTCGGTATATGCCTGCACTCCCTTGCTCCAGAGCGAATCCAGATATGCCGTATTCTCCGCATGCGTAAGGCCCGGTATCATCAGCATTGACATGATCAGAATCATTGCCTTGGCCGCGGACGTATTTTTCTTATGTGTCTTCATGACAGAATCAATGGATGAAATCACCTTTACAGCTTCATTGTAATGAGTATTCATGGCCTCGTTGCCGCCGTCCGGAGAGTAGCGGGCGAACTCGCAGGCGTCCAGAAGAGCCACGAACCGCGCGGAAAGTTCCTCGGCGACTCCGGCCTCCTTCAACATTGCCGCTATATTTTCCTTGTTGAGGTCTTCGGCTCCGATGTTCATCTTGTCGGATGCAAATCCGAGCAACGCCTTGTGAAGTTCCTCATAGAAAGCAGAATACAGATTCTTCTGGAGATATCCGGCTGCCATTTTCAGACGTCCGAGCGCCATTTTGGTCGCTTTCCTGTTCTTGTTCCCGACGACATCGGCACGACGCGCCTCCATACCTTTCATGAGATACCACAACAGCCCTGTGACAAGCAGTATCAATGCTGCCGTAACCCAGTACCACAATGAATCCACGAAGAATACCGTCCTGAACTTATATGACGGCTGGCGGGTACGGATAAAGCGGATATCCTCGCCAAGATTCTTCACGCTCTTGCGGTCAGGCATGACCAACTGTGACGTAGAAGACTGAGTTTCAGCGACATCCCCTTTCTCGACATTGAAAGTGATCGGGCCGGTCGAGATGGTCTCATATTTACCGGCATTGACATCATAGTAAGAGTATTCTATCGGGGCGATGGTGAACTCGCCGTGGCTTCTCGGGATGAACGGATATTCGAACACCTTGCTTCCTGACGTGCCGCCGGTAGTCTTGTCGGTATTTTCCGTCGTCTTGGTATCATAGACATCCATATCAGCCGGGAAATTGACCTTCGGAGCTTCCAGCAGCGACACGTTTCCACGTCCGGAGACGGTGACTGTCAATGATGTAGCCTCATGCATCTTCAACTGGTCCTTGCTCAGGCTCGCCGAGATACGGAAACTTCCCACGCCGCCACCGAATGTAGCAGGCGCTCCGGAAGGAAGAGGATTGACATGCACATGCACAGCCGGCGTGGTCACGCGCTTGCGCACCGTCATGGTATTGTCATCGAAAAAGCTGTCGAAAATGCTGTTTCCGCGGGAAGGCCTCCTGACATTGACCAGGCATACCAGCTCGGCAGGGTCGATTACAAGGTTTCCAACCTGCTGAGGAATAAGCACATAGCGACGGAGCAATGCCGAATTATACAGCCTTCCGTCCACTTCTTCCCTCTGGAAGTTGATATTGCTCGGAGCATCTGTTTCCTGACTCCAGAAGCCGTTGAATGCCGGGAATTTCGCGCCTTCGAATCCAGCGATATCCACGTTCTGATACAGTTTCAATTCTGCCGTAAGCGGCTGGCCTACAACTGCCGAGGTACGGCTCACCGTAAATTTAAGGAACAAATCCTTGGATGAAATCGTTCCGGACGGCTTGGTCTGCTGCGTGTTCCCCGAAGATGCGCCCGACTGTGCGGATGCAGAGGAATCACTTGCCAGCACTTCGACGGCTGCCGGGACAGACGTTATCGTCTCTCCCTTCATCTTGGCCGTAGCAGCCGGCAACTCGAATTTTCCGGTTTTCTTCGGAGCCAATATGTATGTATAGGTAAACTGCGATGACTTGGAACGCTTGCCATTGATGACACGGATGCTGGTCGACTCTCCCCTCTGCGGTCCCCAGACCAGAGTGAAATCATCTCCAGGATTCCAATTGAAATTCGACGGACGATCCTCACCCTCAATGATGAAGGTCACATTGAACTGTTCGTCAGAACCCACAATGTTAGGCGCTTCCACCGCTATCTTCGTCTGCGCAGCCGCCACGAAGCCGACTGCCGCCATCACTAATGCCAATGCAATTTTTCTTGTCAATGATTTCATAATAAATCCTTTAACAGCTTACCAGTTCTTGTCCTTCTGTCTTGATTTCAGGGCTTCTGCCTTCTCTTTGTTGACCTTGTCCTGGGTCTCTTTCTCCTTCGCCTGGATGGCTTTCAGCATCTGCTGGGCCTGCTGAGGGGAAATCTTCACAGGCTGCTGGCCGCTCTGACCATTCTGCGGATTGTTCTGTCCCTGATTATTCCGGTTCTGATTGTTGTCGTTATTGTTGTCCTTATTGTTGTCTTGATTCTGCTGGTCCTTGTTCTGGTCCTGGTTCTGATCTCCCTGACCATTCTTGTCATCATTCTGCTGATTCTGGTCATTGTTCTGATCATTGTTCTGTCCGCCTCCGCCATTTTTCTGATTCTCCAGCATCTTCTTGGCATATATGTAATTCTCCTTCGCATCCATATCTGCCGGATTGCGGAGAAGCGCCTCCTTGAAAGCATTGACAGCACCCCGCCAATCTTTTTTCTCTATCGCGATATCACCCGTATTGTAGTAATAATCAGCAGCATGGGCAGTAGCAGGTGCGGTTTCCTTGATCTTTTCCATCACCTTGACCGCCTCATCGAAATTGCCCTGGCGGTAGAGATTGGACGCAAGGTTGTAATTCGCGGCAATCGACGTGGAATCCTTCACGAGCGCCTTCCTGTAATCAATGTCAGCCTCGCGCCAGTTTTCCTTGCGGAACTGCCTATTGCCGGCACGGACGTCGCGCCTGTCCACCTGGGCAGACATTGACAATGCCCACAGCAGGAGCGCGGTGGCGACAGCAATTATATGTTTCAATCTTATTGACATAATTACCTATTTATCAAATATATGACGCAATACTTTCCGTTCGCCGACAAGCATCTGCAGGACCAGGAGTCCGAGCGCGATGGCGAAGAAATACATATATTGCTCGTCATATTCTTCGAAAACTATGGAATTGAATTCCTCGTCATTGAGCTTGCGGATATTGTCAATGACCGGGTTCAGTCCGAATTCATTGTTGCCGGCATGCACGTACGCGCCGTTGCCCGCCTTCGCGACTTCTTTCAATGTCGCCTCGTCCAGTTTCGTCACGACGATATTACCCTGGGAGTCTTTCAGCAGACCGCCTTTCATCGGAATCGGCTGACCCTGAGCGGATCCCACGCCGATAGTGTATACGGAAATACCCATCGAAGCCGCCGTTTTCGCCGCCTCCACGGGATCGTCCTCATGATTCTCACCATCAGTTATGACAATGATGGCGCGACTGTTTTCGCTCTGGGCGCTGAAACTCTTGATACACGTGTTGATGGCATCGCCTATAGCAGTTCCCTGGACAGGGACAGACTCCGTGGAAATATTGCCCAGGAACATCTTGGCGGACACATAATCGGTCGTGATAGGCAGCTGGACAAATGACGTTCCGGCGAAAAGAACCAGTCCGATGCGGTCACCGTTCAGTTTGTCCACCAGTCTGGAAATCGCCAGCTTGGCTCTCTGGAGACGGTCCGGAGAATAGTCCTGCGCAAGCATTGAATTGGACACGTCCAGCGCGATCATCACCTCGGCCCCCTTGCTCTGGTGTTCCTTCAGCTTGGCACCTATCTGAGGCCGTGCCAATCCGATGCTGAAGAACATGAAGGCCAATGAGAAAAGTATCATCCCCACCCAGCCTTTCGTCTTCGAATATGAAGGCATCAACTGCTTCACCAGCGCCTCGTCACCGAATTTCCTGATGCGTCTGGTGCGCCCATATTGCACCAGCCCGTACACTATCAGGAAAACAGGTACGAGCAGAAGCAACAACAGATATTGAGCCTGTGCAAAATATATCATAATCCAATCCTCGTTTTATGGCAATCTCCTCAAAATGAAACTGATAAGCACTTCCAGCAGCAGACAGGCCAGGGCGATGAGCGCAAATCCGGTGAACAGTTCCTTGTAGATAGGGAAACTGTCGATCGTGGTACGCGCCTTCTCCATCTTGTTGATTTCGCTGTAGATTTCCGAAAGCTTGGTATTGTCCGTAGCACGGAAATATCTGCCGCCTGTGGTTTCGGCTATGTTCTTGAGAAGATTTTCATCAATTTCCACCTCGACATTCTGCATCTGGACACCCCAAGGGGTCATCACAGGATATGGCGCGGTACCATTGGCCCCGACGCCTATCGTATATACGCGGATGCCGTAGGTCTTGGCGATGTCCGCCGCGGTCTGCGGGGTGATTTCACCGCTGTTGTTCACACCGTCGGTCAGAAGGATGACCACGCGGCTCTTCGCATCGGAGTTCTGCATCCTGGCCACGGCTGTCGCCAGACCGTTTCCGATCGCGGTTCCGTCTTCGATAAGGCCGGTCTCGATTTCCTTCATCAGGTTTATCAATGTCGCCCTGTCGGTCGTCAACGGGCACTGCGTGTAGCTCTCCCCCGCGAAGACCACGATTCCCATCCTGTCGGAAGGGCGCTGCGATATGAATTCTATGGCAATGTCTTTCGCCGCGCTGATTCTGTCCGGCGTGAAATCGCGTGCCAACATACTGGTGGACACGTCCATAGCAAGCACTATGTCAATGCCTTCCGTATCAATCTTGTCCATCTTGGTGGACGATCTCGGTCTGGCAATGGCGATTATTATCATGACCAGGGCAATGGTCCTGAGCAAGAAAGGCAGGTGTCGTATCACACCCAGTACAGAACGTCCGCCGGCCTTCCAGAATTTGATATCCGGAACGCGCAGGTGCGGCCGTCTTCCGCCGAGTTCAATATAGACATAATGAACCAGCATGAGCGCCGGAATGACCAGCAGCCACAACAATGCAGGATACTCAAAGAACATTTCCTTCCTCCTCTTCTTCTGATTTCCATGTAGATGTCACGAACCTTATCGCCGACGGCAATGCCCTGGCATTTTCTTCATCAGACACAGTCATCTTGGCGAACTTCACAAAGTCAGAGGTGACGAACAGGTTTTTGGCTTCTTCCATGAGCGGCTCCGGTATCTCCTTGTCTTTCAAACCCTCGAAGATTTCCGCAGTGGTCATTTCCATGGCGCTGACACCGAAACGGCCGACAATATATTCCCTGAGGACATCAGTGATGCCGCTGTAGAACTGTTTCTGCTTTTCAGGCACCCAGAGCTTGTTCCCGCGGAACTTGTCCAGTTTTCTGAGGGCCACGATGTACGGAGGCTCGTTCGTATGTCCTTCTCCCGCCAGGTTCTCCTTCCTCTTCTTGTACAGGTAAACACAAAGTGCCACCAGCGCGGCAAACAGCAGCACGCCAAGTATATACGGCAACACTTCCTTGAAGGTCACGGGATAGCGTATCTGTCCTTTTATGTCGTGAGGCTTGTAAGTGGCCGTATCCACAGGCATTGACATCACATGAAGGTCCATTCCCTTGAATACCAATGTGTCGACAGTTCCGTCAGGGGCCATTCTGCCGACAGCGATATCCGGAAGCCTGTAGTTTCCTTCATCAAATGAGGTGATGACGAAACTTCCCTCCAAGTCCATCTCATTTTTCTTCTTGCGGAACTTCAATGTATCCAGTTTCCAGTCACTTACGACTTCTATGCTGTCCATCACGCCATGCGACAGGTCAGGAAGCCCGAGTGCGGTACCGGCTTTCACATTTTCCAACCGGAATCCGTATCGGAGCTGGTCGGCGATCAGCACGGAATCCCGTTTCTGAAGCTGCTCCAGAAAAGCATCCCCGGCAGGGACAATGCCTTTATGCCCGGCTGAAGGTGACAGGGCTCCAGACACCACAGCCATGACCACAGCCGGCACTATGCATGCAATCTTCAGTAATCCTTTCATTTTCATTATCTTCTGTCGAAAAACGCCATCAATCCTTTAACATAATCCGAGCCGGTGGAAATGTCCACGCTGTCTATCTGGTACTGGCGCATCAGCTTGGTAGCCTTCATATCAGCGTCCTGTGCAGCTTTCGCGTAGGCTTCCCTTACTTTCGAGCTGGATGTGTTTATCCATGCGGTTTCGCCGGTCTCGGAATCCTTGACATTGACAAGACCTATGTCGGGTATTGTCCTTTCCCTCGGGTCGAAGACCTTGATGACCGACAGGTCATGTCTGCCGGCAGCCACTTTGATGGCGTCTTCGTATCTCGGGGCTCCGCTAGCATCCGTGTCCATCATATCGGAGAGCAGAAACGCTGTGCATTTCTGTTTTATGGCATTGGTCAGGAACCTGAGCGCTCCGCCGATGTCGGTGCCGGAGGATTCGGGTTTCAGTTCAATGATTTCCCTGATGATGCGGAGGAGATGGCTGCGTCCCTTGCGGGGCGGTATGAATTTCTCTATCTTGTCGCTGAAGAACAGGGCTCCGACCTTGTCATTGTTTATGATGGCGGAGAATGACAGGACAGCGGCAATTTCCGCGAGCATGTCGCGTTTGGTGCTGCCTACTGTGCCGAAAAAGCCTGACCGGCTGATGTCGACCAGCAGCATGACCGTCATTTCACGCTCCTCTTCGAATACCTTCACGTATGGGGCACGAAGACGGGCCGTGACATTCCAGTCCATGTTTCTGACGTCGTCACCATATTGATACTCACGCACTTCGCTGAAGGCCATTCCCCGTCCCTTGAACGCAGAATGGTACTCTCCCGCGAATATCTGATGCGAGAGAGCCCTTGTCTTTATCTCTATCTTCCTGACCTTCTTCAGCAGGTCGCTTACGGAGTTATCCATGATTATGGCACTATGACGGCGTTAAGAACCTGTGATATGATATTTTCTGTGGTAACGTTCTCAGCCTCAGCTTCGTATGCAAGGCCGATACGGTGACGCAAGACTTCATTGCAGACGGCGCGCACGTCTTCCGGAATCACATATCCTCTTCTCTTTATGAAGGCATAGGCTTTGGCAGCCATGGCGAGGGATATGCTGGCACGTGGTGAAGCGCCATATGAGATGAGTCCGGAAAGGTCCTTGAGGTTATAGTCCTCAGGAGTTCTGGTGGCATAGACAATGTCCACGATGTATTTCTCGATTTTCTCGTCCATGTAGACGTCGCGGACTACCTGGCGTGCCCTCACGATGTCTTCAGGTGAGACAACAGGCTGGGCCTTAGGGAATTCGCCGGTATTGTTCATGCGTATAATCTGGCGTTCCTCGTCCTTTTTAGGATAAGACACCACGACTTTCAGCATGAAACGGTCCACCTGTGCTTCCGGAAGCGGATAGGTTCCTTCCTGCTCGATAGGGTTCTGGGTAGCCATTACCAGGAACGGCGCCGGGAGTTTGAATGTCTGTTCTCCGATGGTCACCTGTCTTTCCTGCATCGCTTCGAGGAGGGCCGACTGTACCTTGGCAGGAGAACGGTTGATTTCATCCGCAAGTACGAAATTGGCGAAGATAGGGCCTTTGTGCACTTCGAACTGTTCGTTCTTCTGAGAGTATATGAGTGTTCCCAAAACGTCGGCAGGCAGAAGGTCCGGGGTGAACTGGATTCTGCTGAATTTAGCGCTGACAGCTTGTGCCAATGTATTTATAGCCAATGTTTTAGCAAGTCCAGGGACACCTTCGAGGAGAATATGGCCGTTAGCGAGGAGGCCGATGAGCAGGTTCTCCACCAGCTGTTTCTGTCCGACAATGACCTTTCCCATTTCCATGGAGAGAAGGTCCACGAAGGAGCTTTCCCGCTGGATGCGGTCATTGAGGTCCTTGATATTAACACTATCCATCATCTATATGTTTAAATTTCTTACGTTTCCAATGTTTTACCTTCGTTCGGGCTGTTACCGCGGGAGGGTAAATTCCGCGCGCGTTTCGTTCGATTTCATTATCTTTGTGAACAAAATGTTCGGAAATGAAATATCGTTTACGTTTGTCATATAATGGGGCAGCCTTTTCGGGCTGGCAAATTCAGCCAAACGCCCCCTCCGTCCAGGAATGTATTCAACATGTTCTGAGCATTCTCCTGAACGAGGAAATCACGGTTACAGGTGCCGGACGAACTGATACTAAAGTTAATGCGATAAATTATGTCGCACACTTCGCAACTACGTCATCTGAAGCAGTCAAAACCGATTGGCTTAGCTACAAATTAAATGCCATGTTACCGAAAGGAATAACCATCCACGAGGTAGCCTGCGCCGATGAAAACTTCCATGCAAGGTTCGATGCGAGAAGCCGGGAATATAAGTACTTTCTACACAGGAAGAAAGACCCTTTCGTAGAACAATTTTCTTATTTCTGTCCCTTCAGCCTGGATATTGATGCGATGAACAAAGCCGCGGCTTTTCTGCCGGGCACGCATGATTTCCGGTGCTTCGAGAAAATAGGCGGCAACAACAAGACATCCATCTGCACGATAACGGATGCCCGATGGGAAATCTGGACTCCCGACCATGTCCGGATGATGGGCTACCCATGCTCCGAGGGCGACTATCTCGTGTTCACCGTCAAGGCAGACCGTTTCCTCAGGAACATGGTGCGCGCAATAGTCGGGACAATGCTGGATGTCGGCCGCGGCAAACATTCCCCCGAATGGGTTCAGGAACTGATAGATACCGGCACCCGTTCAGATGCCGGACAATCCGTCCCGGGACACGCGCTGTTCCTTTCCAATGTCGAGTACGACGATTGTCGGGACGCGGCCACGTCATAATTTTGGAGGCGTTGATTTTCAACTAGTTACAAAACAGAGCGTGGAAACGTGGCCAAAAAAAGGCTGCGTTTCCACGCTCTGTTTAGAATGATATCTGAGTATCAATCAGTTACGAAATCCACCGTGGCCGCGTCCCGCCGGTATTGGGGTAACCCGGGAGACGTTCACCGGCGAAGTGGCGCCGGACAGTACCGGTCACCACGGAGACACGCACCTAGATACCGTACTGCTTGAAGAAATCATTGCCCTTGTCATCCACGAGGATGAATGCAGGGAAGTTCTCGACACGGATTTTCCAGATAGCCTCCATTCCGAGGTCAGGATACTCTACGCACTCGATCGACTTGATGCTTTCGTAAGAGAGCACTGCTGCAGGACCGCCGATGGAACCGAGGTAGAAGCCGCCATGTTTCTTGCAGGCGTCTGTAACCTGCTGTGTACGGTTACCTTTGGCAATCATCACCATGCTGCCGCCATGAGACTGGAAGAGATCCACGTAAGGATCCATACGGTTGGCTGTGGTAGGGCCCATTGAACCGCAAGGCAATCCTTCCGGAGTCTTGGCAGGACCTGCATAGAATACAGGATGATCCTTGAAATACTGAGGAAGCTCCTCACCATTGTCCAGACGCTCCTTCAGGCGGGCGTGAGCAATGTCACGTGCCACGATGATGGTGCCGTTCAGGCTCAGACGTGTGGAAACAGGGTATTTGGTGAGTTCTTTAAGCACCTCAGTCATAGGCTGATCCAGGTCTATCTTCACTGCATCGCCTTCACCTGCCTCACGGAGTTCTGCAGGAATGAGACGTCCCGGATTGTCATCGAGCTTCTCAATCCATACACCGTCTTTATTGATTTTAGCCTTGATGTTGCGGTCAGCAGAGCAGCTTACGCCAAGTCCGATAGGGCAGCTTGCACCGTGGCGTGGAAGACGGATGATGCGGATATCGTGAGCGAAATATTTTCCGCCGAACTGCGCACCGAGACCAATCTTATATGCCTCTTCAAGTACCTGTTTCTCAAGTTCCACATCACGGAAAGCGCGTCCGGTTTCATCACCTGTCGTAGGCAATGCATCATAATAATGCGTGGAAGCGAGTTTCACGGTGAGGAGGTTCTTCTCTGCTGAAGTACCGCCGATTACGAATGCGATATGGTATGGAGGACATGCAGCCGTACCGAGGGTCTTCATCTTCTCCACGAGGAACGGAACGAGTGTAGCCGGGTTCAGCACAGCCTTGGTCATCTGATAGAGATATGTCTTGTTGGCTGAGCCGCCGCCCTTTACGACACAGAGGAATTTATATTCCATGCCTTCCTCTGCCTCGATGTCGATCTGAGCAGGGAGATTGCACTTGGTATTGACCTCCTTGTACATTGTAAGAGGAGCATTCTGGCTATAACGGAGATTTTCCTCGGTATAGGTCTTGAATACACCTTTCGAGAGTGCCTCCGCATCATCGAAACCGGTCCAGACCTGCTGGCCTTTTTCACCATGGATAATGGCGGTACCGGTGTCCTGGCAGAAAGGAAGCTGGCCTTTCGCTGAAACTTCAGCATTGCGAAGGAAACGCAGAGCCACATATTTGTCATTTGAAGATGCCTCAGGGTCGCTGAGAATCTTGGCTACCTGCTCATTGTGCGCAGGACGAAGGAGGAAGTTCACGTCGCGGAACGCGGCATTGGCAAGCATCGTAAGAGCCTCAGGCTCAACTTTCAACATGTCATGTCCTTCAAAATTGCCTACTGACACGTATTTGTCGGTCAGACGGTAATACTCGGTAGTGTCTTCTCCGAGCTGAAACATTGGAGCGTATTTAAATTCTACCATGTCGTTAAATGTTATGTTATTATGATCATTATATCCTCTCATTATTCACCTTTCTCTCTCGCGAGTCGACGGCCCGCGTACTCTTCAACGGGTCTCATCGAAACTTCGGCGAGTCGGCGCTAATCAATATCTTCCACAGGGCCGGACTCGGCACCGCCTCCCTGCTGCATAAGGTACGCTTTCATAAATCCGTCCAGGTCTCCGTCCAGAACTCCCTGGGTATCAGCGGTGGAAAGACCTGTGCGCAAATCCTTCACCATCTTGTAAGGATGCAGGACATAAGACCGGATCTGCGACCCCCACTCGATCCTCTTCTTGCTGCCCTCCAGCTCCGCCTGCTTCTCCTGACGCTTCTTCAGTTCAATGTCGTACAGTCGCGAGCGCAAAATACGGAGCGCATTCTGCCTGTTGTCCTGCTGCGACCGCGTCTCGGTATTCTCGACCATGATCCCCGTAGGAATATGACGCACACGCACGCCCGTCTCCACCTTGTTCACGTTCTGTCCGCCGTGCCCGCCGGAGCGGAAGGTATCCCATTCGAGATCCGAAGGATTTATTTCAATGTTGATGGTATCATCGACGAGCGGATAGACGAAAACCGATGAAAAAGTCGTCTGGCGCTTCCCCTGCGCATTGAACGGAGATATGCGCACAAGCCTGTGTACGCCGTTTTCCGCCTTCAGATAACCGAATGCGTAATCACCGTCCACCTGAATCGTAACAGACTTGATTCCCACCTCGTCACCTTCCATGAGGTCCGTGACCGCGGTCTTGTAGCCATTACGCTCGCACCAGCGCATATACATACGCATGAGCATGGCGGACCAGTCGTTCGCCTCAGTACCGCCGGCACCGGAATTTATAGTGAGGATCGCACCGAGATTGTCACCCTCCTCACCGAGCATATTCTTCAGTTCCAAAGCTTCCACGGCCTTTTCCGCCTCTGAATACGCAGCCTCGAGTTCTTGCACCTCGTCCGACTCGGCCGCTTCATCCTCTGCCCCGTCCATACTCGCTTCGGCAAATTCATAC
>ULJH01085380.1_pt1 | contig 15337 bp, 14 predicted proteins | sample 1950781 | NCBI WGS metagenome assembly ULJH01 (sample SAMEA4835462, study PRJEB28245) | human gut metagenome | biome: gut microbiome; material: fecal sample | place: Denmark | collected 2008 | reverse complement strand
AAAAAAAACCCCCCGCCGATGTTAATTCAGTTAGCATTGGCGGTTTTGATTTTTGAAAAAAATGAAAAATAAGTGTTGACATTTGAAAATAAGTGTGCTACTATATCAATAACGATAATCATTACTGATTAGCAAGACAAAAATTCGGTAACGGTTATTGAAATAAAATAAACGGAGGAACAAGGTGCAGGAAAAGCGTTATAGCCGTCAAAGAGAAACGATTTACGAAAACTTGAAAAACAGATATGACCATCCGACCGCTATGGAGCTTTATATGTCAGTTCGTGACGAGCTTCCGAATTTAAGTCTCGGAACACTCTATCGCAATCTTTCAGTCCTTCGTGACAGCGGAAAAATAATCGGTCTTACTCTCGGTGGGGAGGAGCATTTTGACGCTAATACAAATCAGCATTATCATTTCAAATGCACTCTGTGCGGAAGATATTTTGATTTGTTGACAGAGCCGCTTGATCCGTCGATTATGAATATGTGTTTGCAAAATTTTGACGGCGAAGCAGATGGTTACAGCTTAATTTTTTACGGTAAATGCGGAGAGTGTAAAAAGCGTTAACCGTGAAATAATAAATAATAAATTATTAAATTGTTGGAGGAATTAAAAATGAAAAAATTTGTATGTCCTGTATGTGGTTATGTTCATGAGGGAGATAATCCCCCCGAAAAGTGCCCCCAGTGCGGCGTTCCCGGTTCAATGTTCAAGGAAGTTGAAGAGTCATCAAGATCTTGGGCAGCAGAGCACGTTGTAGGCGTTGCAAAGGACGTTCCCGAGGATATTCTTGAGGGCTTGCGTGCTAATTTCAGCGGCGAATGCTCTGAGGTTGGTATGTATCTTGCAATGGCAAGAGTAGCTCACAGAGAGGGCTATCCCGAAATCGGTCTTTATTGGGAGAAGGCAGCTTATGAAGAGGCTGAACACGCTGCAAAGTTCGCAGAGCTTCTTGGCGAGGTTGTTACAGACAGCACAAAGAAAAACCTTGAAATGAGAGCAGAGGCTGAAAACGGCGCTACACTCGGCAAGTTTGAGCTTGCAAAGAGAGCGAAGGAAGAGGGTCTTGATGCAATTCACGATACCGTTCACGAAATGGCTCGTGACGAAGCAAGACACGGCAAGGCTTTTGAGGGACTTCTCAAGCGATATTTTAACTAATCGTTTACGTTAAAGTGAATAATTGATTGTTCAAAGGCTCCCTCGTCAGAGGGAGCTGTCGTTTTTCGAAGAAAAATGACTGAGAGAGAAAGCAATAAACAAAGAAATTTCGTTATCTATCCCTCCGAGTTGCCTTTGTGCCGGCGGATGTTTTGTTTTGAAACATATGATAAAATGGTAGGTAATTACCGTATGAATTATAGAAAACTAATGTATCGACTTAAGGTGAAAATTTGTAATATAAACAGAAAATCCGAAACTGTTACCGATGATAACAAGTTTCGGATTATTCTTTGCTGGTGGAGGCGGCGGTAATCGAAACCGCGTCCGAAAATCTCTCCCCGCAACTTTCTACGAGCGTATTCGCTATATTAACATTCCCTCTGTCAAAAGCCTAACGACAGGCGTTTGATTTTGGTAGCCCTGTTGTGTGTGATGAGCTACAAGGCGGTTACTCATTCACATTTACTGCTACTTGATGCTCCGTTCGGGACCGCAGTGCTTCCCGAGGGAACAGCTGCCTAATTAGGCAGCAAGTAAAACTTCGTTTTTGTCGTTTATTTCTAAACTTTGAGGCTTTTATGGTGGTTCCTCGCCACCGCTCGCTTATTGCGTATCAAAATCCCCGTCGAAATCCTTTCGCCCCCATTTTTAGAATATATATAAATTATTATATATCAAAAATGAACACTTGAAACGATTTGAAAAAATTATTTCATTCGTTCCTTGATTTCTCTGTCGATTGATCTGTTCGCTTCTTTTTTTGCGGCAACATCACGCTTGTCGTAAATCTTTTTACCCTTGCAAAGTCCGACCTTGATTTTTGCCTTTCCTTTATTGAAATAAACGGAGAGGGGAATCAAGGTTAAACCCTGTTGCTTGATTGTGCCGTATAGCTTATGAATTTCCTTTTTGTGCATAAGCAGTTTTTTCTTCCTGAGTGGGTCACGGTTGAAAATGTTTCCTTGCTCATAAGGGCTTATATGCATACCGTTTACGAATATTTCGCCGTTGTCGATACTGCACCAAGCGTCTTTAAGGTTTACTCTGCCTTGACGGATGCTCTTGACCTCAGTTCCGAACAACTCAATACCTGCTTCGTACTCCTCGAGCACAAAGTAGTCGTGATATGCTTTTTTATTTTGTGCAACTGTTCTGCTGTTTTCGTTCATAAGCTTACCTGTTATATCTCTCTACGCCATTCAAGAGCTCGGGAAAGAGTAACCTCGTCCGCATATTCAAGCTCCGCACCTACGGGAATACCATAAGCCAAGCGTGTAACCGTAATATCAAAGGGCTTGAGAAGCCTTGAAATGTACATTGCCGTAGCTTCGCCCTCGATAGTCGGATCTGTTGCCATAATTATCTCTTTAACAGTATTGTCAGATAATCTTGACATTAAGTCTTTAATTGTCAACTGCTCGGGACCTACGCCGTTCATAGGGGAGATAACTCCGTGCAAAACATGATAAAGTCCTCTGTATTCGTGCGTTTTTTCAAGTGCGACAACGTCTCTCGGGTCGGAAACCACGCAGATAACGCTTCTGTCTCTCTTTTCACTCGCACAAATCGTGCATATCTCATTTTCTGTGAGATTTTTACAAATTTTGCATTGATGAATTTTGTCGTGAGCGTTCGTAATTGCATCAGTAAGGGACTGTATATCTTTATCCTTGAGCGAAAGAACATAGAAAGCCAATCTCTCTGCGGATTTTGTTCCTATCGACGGCATTTTACGAAATTCCTCGACAAGCCTATCAAGTGCGGGGACATAGTTAGCCATTAAAACATACCGTTCATACCGGGAATGTTAATTCCTCCGGTAATCTTTCCCATTTCTCTTTCGGCTGTTTCGTCAGCCTTTCTCATTGCCTCGTTAAGTGCGGCAATAAGCATATCCTCAAGCATTTCAACATCCTCGGGGTCAACAACCTCGGGCTTAATTGTAACCTTTTTAACCTCGTGCGAGCCGTTAACTGTTACATCAACTGCTCCGCCGCCCGAAGAAGCGGAATATTCTGCAACTGCAAGCTCTTCCTGAAGAGTCTGCATATTCTGCTGCATTTCCTGAATTTTTTTCATCATATTTCCGCCTGCGCCTTGATTGGGTATTCTTGCTTTCATTTTTATATCTCCTTATTGTTCGATTATTTGAATATCAAGTCCCTTTGCACGTTCAAAAAGAGAGTCAAGAGGACTCAAATTCGACACTGCAACGGGTGTTTTTTCTTTTTTTACGGGCTGTGCGTCTGTTACAAGGGAAATTTTCAAGTCTTGCCCTGTAACTTCCTTTATGGCATTGAGGACAACCTCCGAATGCTCTTTCTTTGTTATGAATTGCTGCAAAATCGGATTTGTCGGCTTAATGCACATACAACCGTCTTTAATATATGCTGTTGAATTATTGAGAAAGCTCATAATCATCGGGTCTGATTTCTGAACAATATCAAGAATGTCAGACCATTTCAAAAACGGCTTAATTTCTTCATTGCTTGATACGGCAGGGGAGACGGGCTTCGGAGCTTCAACCTGCTGTGAAACGGGAATTTCCGTTTTAACAGTTTCGTGTATCGGCTTCGGCTCTTCCTTGATAATCGGAGCTTCGTCTACTGCTTTTTGTGGCTCTTTATGAGTGAAAAACGGATTTTCAGCCTTTTTCTCCGGAGTTGCTTTAACGGTAATGCTACCCGAAGAAATTTTTGCTTCAAGCTCTGAAATCCTGCGAAGCAAAGCAGCGTTATCGCTTACAAGCTCGGGTGAGCAAAGCTTTATCATAACCATTTCGGCAGTTATTTTTTTGTTGTCGCCCTTTTTCAAATCATATATTGCATTGTTAAGCGTTTCCATAGCGGAAAGCACGGTAGCAAGTGAAAGCGACTGCGCCTGCGCTTTGATTTTTTCAGCCTCGGTATCCGACGCCAAAATCAAGCTTTTATATGTGGGAACAGTCAGGGTAATCATCATATTGCGAAAATGTGATATGAGCTCGGAAAAGAGCCGTTCCATATCACACGAATTTTCGTAAAGACTGTTAAGTATTTCAAGGGCAGAAGTGCAATCTCTGTCTCTGATTGCGTTAACAAGCGAGTAAATATGCTCTTTTCCTGCAATTCCTGCGGCGTCGCTCGCCAATTCTTCGGTTATTTTCTTGCCGTAAGACGCACATCTGTCAAGCAAAGAAAGAGCGTCACGCATACCGCCGTCGGATACTCTTGCGATAAGCATTGCACCCTCGTCGGTAAGGTCGATATTTTCCTGCTCGGCAACATATTTCAGTCTGCTTGAAATATCCTCGGGAGAAATCCTTTTGAAATCAAACCTTTGACAACGGGAAAGAATTGTCGAGGGGAGCTTGTGAACCTCCGTCGTTGCAAGGATAAACTTAACGTGCTCCGGCGGCTCTTCAAGTGTTTTTAACAAGGCGTTAAATGCACCTGTCGAGAGCATATGAACCTCGTCGATTATATAAACTCTGTATTTCACGCTTGAGGGCATATAATTTGTTTCCTCACGCAAATCACGAATATTGTCAACGCCGTTGTTTGAAGCTGCGTCTATCTCCACAACATCAACAACGGAGCCGTCGTCAATTCCTCGGCACGAAGCACATTCGTTACAAGGGTTGCCGTTGACGGGATGCTCACAGTTTACAGCCTTTGCAAGAATTTTGGCACAGGTTGTTTTACCCGTTCCTCGGGAGCCTGTAAACAGATAGGCGTGAGACACTCTGCCTGTATCAACGGCATTCATCAGGGTTTCGGTAATATGCTCCTGACCGTAAACGTCGGTAAATACCTGCGGTCTCCACTTGCGGTAAAGCACCTGATACATTTTCTCACACCTTTACATAATAATAGCCTTAACTCGGTCATGCACCGTGCAGGCTTGACTGTATCGCACAGGCTGACCGTTTAATGCTGCTCGATTCCTCGCCTGACATGATTCACAGAGCGCTGTCGCACAGGACCAACACGGTACATGACCTAATTAAGGCATAATTATTATAATATAAAAAGCTCTCAAATGCAATAGAAAAATACAACATTATTGTTGTTATTCTTAAAAAAATTTGGTATAATACTCTTACTCGAATATAAAACCTATATCAGAGGAATGTTTATGTTTAATATTATACCTCAACCGAACGAAATAATTATTAAAAGCGGTCGCACCGGCTTCTTCCTTACCGAGGAGACAACCATTACAAAGGTTCCGCTTATTATTGATGAATTTCGTGATTTTGTCAAAAAGACTTTTGACATAAGACTTCACAGAGAAGAAAAAAACGAAAACTGTATTATTTTGACATATTCAGATGAAATTGAGGATGATGAGGGATACAGAATTGTTTGTGAGGACTCTGTTATTGAGATAATCGCAAAAACCGATTGCGGTCTTTTTTACGGCTTGCAGACACTCAAACAAATGCTTTTACAGAGCTTCGGTAAAATACCTGCTCTTGAAATTAACGATAAGCCGATGTATAAATACAGAGGCTTTATGATCGACAGCGGAAGATATTGTCAATCGGTTAAGGAGATTAAGAGATTTGTCAATCTTATGGCAATGCACAAGCTCAATGTTTTCCATTGGCATTTGACAGAGGACCAGGGCTGGCGTGTTGAGATAAAGAAGTATCCCGAGCTTACTAAAAAGGGTCAGAAGCGTTCACATACAAATTTCGGCTTTAAGAGCTATGAGGGGTATTTTACTCAAGAGCAGATTAAAGATATTGTTAAGTATTGCCACGAAAGATTTATAAAGGTAATACCCGAGTTTGATATTCCTGGTCATACCGTTTCTGCGATTGCCTGTTATCCTTATTTGAGCTGCTTTGACAGGAATTTGAGTGTTGCAACTCATTGGGGCGTTAAGCACGATATTTTATGCGCAGGTAAGGAGAGTACATATAAATTTGTTTTTGATGTACTTGACGAGCTTATGGGGCTTTTCCCCGATAAGATTATTCATATCGGCGGCGACGAAGCTGTTAAAATGCGTTGGAAGCTGTGCCCTAACTGTCAGGCGTTGATGAAAAAAGAGGGGATAAGCAACGAGGACGTATTGCAGAATTACTTTATGTCCCGTGTAAACCGTTACCTCAATGAAAAAGGCTATACATCAATGATGTGGAACTTTGAGTCGGAGGCGGGAACGGAGCTTCTTGATAAGAATATATATTGGAACGCTTGCTCGCTTGAAAGAAACAAGAAGCTTGTTTCTGATGAGCTGAAATCGGGCAGGACGATTGTGAATTCAAGCGTATTCCCGTATTATTTTGATTTTCCTCACGGCACAAACAGCCTTAAAAAGGTTTATGAGTATAATCCCGAAATTGACGGCGGTCATATTTTAGGTGTTGAGGCGTCTCTTTGGACGGAATATGTTAAGACAAGAAATAAAGCGGATTATAATTTATTCCCGAGAATAGCGGCATTTTGTGAAACGGCGTGGTCGCAGCCCGAGGACAAAAGCTATGACAGGTTTTTGTATTCTCTCGGAGAGTATTATGACTATCTTAATATTTATCATGTCAGATATGCGACATTGAAACAGGCTAATCCGTCAAGGTTAAGGTCTGACGTTGAAAAAATTGTGTTCGGACGCAGGATTTTCCATTGGCAAGGGCTTCACAATTTAATCGATGATGCAAAGGTACGTAAAATTGCTGAAAAATAAGCAATATAACAATAATTAAATTAACAGGGGTGTTAGTTTTGGCAAAGTATGTAATGGCATTGGATCAGGGAACGACAAGCTCAAGGGCAATTTTGTTCGATAAGAACGGAAAAATCGTTCTCAAATCACAACACGAGTTTAATCAGATTTATCCTAAGCCCGGTTGGGTTGAGCATAATCCTATGGAAATACTCTTCTCACAATTTCAGGCTGTTACCGAGGTGCTCAGTGAAAGACGAATTTATCCGTCCGATATTGCGGCGCTCGGTATTACAAATCAGCGTGAAACCACGATTTTGTGGGATAAGGGCACGGGAAAGCCGATTTACAACGCTATTGTTTGGCAGTGCAGAAGAACTGCCGACATTTGCGAGGAACTCAAAAAAGACAAGGAGTTTTGCAAGTACATAAAAGACCATACGGGTCTTGTAGTTGACGCTTATTTCTCGGCGACAAAAATCAAGTGGGTTCTTGACAATGTACCGGGGGCAAGAATACTTGCGGATGCGGGTCAGCTTCTTTTCGGTACGGTTGAGACTTGGCTTATTTGGAATTTGACAGCAGGTAAGGTTCACGTAACAGACTATTCCAATGCTTCACGAACAATGTTGTTCGACGTTGATAAGCTCTGTTGGGATGAGCATATTTGCGAAAAGCTCGATATTCCTATGTCGATTTTACCTAAGGCTGTCCCGTCAAGTCAGGTTTACGGTAAGGTTGAGCCCGGTATTCTCGGCTTTGAGGACCTTGTCGACATACCGATTGCAGGTGCTATTGGCGACCAGCCTGCCGCTTTGTTCGGACAGGGCTGCTTTGAGGCAGGTCAGGCAAAGAACACCTACGGTACAGGCTGCTTCTTGCTTATGAATACAGGCGAAAAGAGAGTTGAATCCCATAACAATCTTGTAACAGGCGTTGCATGGGGTATCGGCGATAAGGTAACCTATGCTATTGAGGGCTCGGCATTCAATGCAGGCTCTGTAATTAAATGGTTGAGAGATGATTTACATGTTATCGACCACGCCGCAAGGTGTGATGAATTGGCGGAAAGCGTGCCGGACGCTGACGGAATTTATTTTGTTCCTGCGTTTACGGGTCTCGGTGCTCCGTATTGGGATATGTATGCAAGGGGAACTATCGTGGGAATTACACGAGGCATTAACCGTGCGCATATTTGCCGTTCGGTGCTTGAAGCCATTGCTTTCCAAATGACAGACCTGCTTGAAGCTATGAAGCAGGATTCTGATATAAACCTTTACGAGCTTCGTGTTGACGGCGGTGCATCTGTTTCGAATGTTATGATGCAAATTCAGTCCGATCTTATCCGCACACCTGTTAACAGACCTAAAATGGTTGAAACAACGGCTCTCGGTGCGGCATATCTTGCAGGTCTTGCTGTCGGATTCTGGAAGGATATTGACGAGCTTTCAAAAATCCGTCAGGTTGACAAGCTCTTTGAGCCTAAGATGGAAATTGAAAAACGCAATGAGCTTTATCACGGCTGGCTTCGTGCGGTTGAGCGTTCGAGAGATTGGATAGAACACTAAGCTTGAAACAAGGACTTCCATTTCCGAATTTTAAGCTTTAGGATATAATTTTTAGTATATTTGAGGTGCAAAATGGATTACGCAAAGGAATCTTTGAGACTCCACTACGAGTGGAAAGGAAAAATTGAGGTTAAGACAAGAGCAAAGGCGAACGATAAGGACGCTCTTTCTTTGGCATATACACCCGGTGTTGCTCAGCCGTGTCTTGAAATTCAAAAGGATATTTCAAAATCCTATGAGCTTACAAGACGTTGGAACACGGTTGCAGTCGTAACCGACGGTACGGCAGTTCTCGGTCTTGGCGATATCGGACCCGAAGCAGGTATGCCTGTTATGGAGGGCAAGTGCGTTTTGTTCAAGGAGTTCGGCGACGTCGATGCCATTCCGCTTTGTGTTCGTTCAAAGGATGTTGACGAAATCGTTAATTGCATTTCACTTTTGGCAGGCTCATTCGGCGGCGTAAACCTTGAGGACATTTCAGCACCGAGATGCTTTGAAATTGAAAGAAAGCTCAAGGAGAAAACCGATATTCCGATTTTTCATGATGACCAGCACGGTACGGCTGTTGTCGTTGCGGCGGCTGTTATCAATGCGTTGCGTGTTGTTGACAAGAAAATTGAAGATTGCACCGCAGTATTTTCAGGTGCGGGTGCGGCAGGAATTGCGATTGCAAAGCTTCTTATTTCACAGGGAATTAAGAGCGTAATTATGTGCGACAGCAAGGGAATTATCTGCAAGGGCGATGAAGCTCTCAACGACGCTAAAAAGGCGATTGCAGAGTTTACCAACCCTGAAAGAAAGACAGGCACTCTTGCCGACGCAATGAGAGGCGCAGATATATTTGTAGGCGTTTCGGCACCCGGTATTGTCAGCGAGGATATGGTTAAATCAATGGCGGATAAGCCGATTGTACTTCCTATGTCAAATCCCGTTCCCGAAATTATGCCCGATCTCGCTAAAAATGCAGGTGCGGCGGTTGTCGGTACAGGCAGAAGCGATTTCCCGAATCAGATAAACAATGTTCTTGCGTTCCCGGGAATTTTCAGAGGTGCTCTTGATTGCAGAGCGAGTGATATCAACGAGGAAATGAAAATAGCGGCGGCGAGAGCAATAGCTTCTCTTGTTTCTGATGATGAGCTCAATTCCGAGTACATTTTGCCAAAGGCTTTTGACGAAAGAGTCGGCAAAACCGTTGCAAAAGCGGTTGTCGAGGCGGCAAAGGCTACCGGTGTAGCAAGAATATAATCAGAAAATTATAACACAAATAAAACAATAAAAGGAGATATAAATATGGCTTGTTTTGTAGTACCTGTTGCCGAGGCTGTTATTGCTACGGCTGCAAAAAAAGTAGTTGAAAAGAAAGAGGAGTCGGTTGCAAAGGAGGCTGCCGTCAGCACAATTGAAAATAAAAACGCTAACAAAATTCCGTTTTCAAGAAAGCTCGGTTGGTTAACCAAGCTTCTTTGGGGAGGCTCATTCCTTCTTGCCTTTGAACACCTTTGGCACGGCGAGATTGTTCCTTATTTCCCGTTCTTGACAGCTATGAGCAATCCTGAGGATACGGCTGAAATGCTTCACGAAATGGCAACCGTCGGTGTTACAATGGCATTGCTTGTGACTGCGGTTTGGTGCGTAATGCTTGTTGTTTCTTCGGTAATTGAAAAGAAAGCTCAAAAAACACAGCAGGATAAAATATCTGATTAAAGGAATTAAATATTATGACACTTTTAATTACAACTATTGCTGCGGCTGTGTGCACAGCTATTTGGTATAAAAACGCAGACAAGAACGAGCTTCGCCTTGATGTTCCTTGCTGGATGTTTTGGGGTGCTTCGATCATGTGGTTTGTTGATGCAATATTCGAGTACGCCGAAATGGGCAGTGAGTATTTTACTCCCGAGGCTTCGGATATGCTTAACGACACGTTTTTAGGTCTTTCTGTAATCGCTCTCGGACTTGTCGTTTGGACAGCAGTTCTTTTAATAAAAGACCCAAAAGGCGTTTTGAAGGCAAAGCTTTTTAAGAAATGATTTGAGAATTGAAAAAGACCTGACGTTTGTCAGGTCTTTTTTTATGTGCTTTGTAGCTGTTTTTATTTGTAATCTCTTCCCGTTAAATAGTACCAAGCGGCAACATATTTGTCAGAAGAACGGGGACGCTTTGAAGATAAAAGATAATAGGTTGAGTCCTCATCGATAATAACAAGGTTTTGTGATGAAGCGTTTTGAACTCTTTTAAGCTTATCAAGCTTGAGTACGATTGTATTTTCCTCCTCAACAAGCTCAAAGCGATCCTTGTAAAGATTGATTGTTGTATGCTCTGAAAGAGTGTGAGGCTCATTGTTGATAACGGTTGAAACGGTCTGTTCCTCTTCGGAAAGAATTACGCCGTCATCAGCTGACAGGAGAATGTTTTTCCATTCTTTTCTCTGCCATTTATCCCAATCGAGAACGTTATCAAAGATAACCTCGTTTTTATCACTGTGCCAAAAAGCGTCTTCGCCCTGAGTCAGAGTATAACCGCATTCGCAGGTGAATTCATCATCCTTTGAATGAAGCGTGTCAACCTGATGGCATTTAGGGCAAACATAGAGAAGTCTCTCAGCATATTCTGCGAGCTTCTCGCCCGAATAAGTGTGAGGATTTTTTCTTTGCTCCTCATATGCGTTGACATAAATATCACGCTTGATTATCTCGTTTATTTCGTCAACGGAATATTTACTCAATTCCTCGGGACTGTATTCATTTACAACTTTTCCGTGAACGGGACCGTTTCTTCCGACGTGTGCCCATCTCGGCTTGCGAAGATAGCCGCCGACAGTTCTGAATGTTATAAGAGCAACTCCGGAATCCTTAACAAGCTTGCCTGTGTTGGGGGAAATATAGCCTGTTTCGCCGTTTGTTGTAACCATACCCTCGGCGTGAAGTCCTACGGGAATATCTGCTTTTACATTTTCGAGAATTTCCTCAACCAACATATCGGAAGATTTGTTTCTTTCTTTTACAATAACACCTTCAAGCGTTCCGAGAAGAAATTTTGCAATCGGATTAAGTCTTAAAAGGAAATCGGCAGCTACAAATCGAATGTATCTGTTTAATGCAACCATTTGATAACCCGGATCAAATATGTCGGTATGGTTTCCTATAATAATAAAGGTTTCATGCTTTGGCGTGTACGGTTCGACAGTTGCGTGAAGATTTTTCATAAGCTTCGGTGCGACAACCGCAATCATAACCTTAATAAATCTTTTTGCTGTTCCGTAGTATCTTCTTATTCTTTTTCTGCTTTTAGGCTTATCCATTCTTTTCTGCTTCCTCTTCAAGTGTATGATATGCTACCTTACCTACAAGTGTTCTCGGCAAAGCGTCTCTGAACTCAATTTCCTTAGGCCACTCATATCTGTCAAGATAAGGTTTGCAGAAGTCCTTGATTCTTTCCTTTTCGCCTGCGGTTGCGGGAACTCCCTCGTTAAGAACGATATAAGCTCTGATTTTCTGCATCTTATATGGGTCTTTTACGCCGATAACACAGCAGTAGTTAACGTCGGGGCACTTGTCAATAACATCTTCAATTCTTGACGGATAAACGTTGTAACCGCTTGTAACGATCATACGCTTAATTCTCTGCTTGAAGTAAACAAAGCCCTCGTCGTCCATATAGCCCATATCGCCCGTGAAGAGCCATTTTGTGCCGTTTTCATCATATTTAAGAGTGTCGTTTGTCTCTTGCTCTTCTTTGAGGTAACCAAGCATAAGAGTAGGACCTGAAAGTATAATTTCGCCGTCCTTGCCAAGCGGAACTTCGTTAAATGTACCGGGCTCAACGATTTTATATGTTGTATCACGCAAGGGGAGACCGATGCTTCCGGGCTTTGCACGGTCAAAGGGTGTAACACAGCTTGCAGTAACACATTCCGTAAGACCGTAACCCTCACGGATTTGAATGTTTGCGTTGTGATCTCTCAAGAACTTATCGGCTTTCTTCTTAAGCTCGGGACTTAAAGCGTCGCCGCCCGAGAATACGCCGACAAGGAAAGAAAGATCCTGACCGTTGAAGCGATCTGTCTCAAACAATGCCTGATAAAGCGTCGGAACGCCTGCAATGAAGTTGGGTTTTTTCTTCAAAACTGTTTTTGCATAAGAATCGGTTGTAAACTGCGGCATAAGAATACAACGTGCACCGTTAATAAGTATTGTGTGAATACCGATACCAAGACCAAAGCCGTGGAAAATCGGCATAACCGAAAGGAACGAGCACTTGTCGTTGAGGTTAACGCCGCAAATTTCAGCAATTTGCATACCGATAGCGTTAAAGCTCAAGTCAGAGAGCATAATACCCTTTTGCTTTCCGCTTGTACCGCCGCTGTAAAGAATAACGGCAGTTTCATCTTTTCTGTAATCAACAGGGGGAAGTGTAACGCCCTTACCTGATTTTACAAGGTCCGTCCAAAGGAAATCTCCCTTTCTGTCGGGATACTTCATATTCTTTGTGTTTTTCGCAACGCAGTAAACAACGCCAAGCGGAAGCGGTAATTCGTCCTGAATTCTTGCAACGATAATTCTTGCGTTTGTGCTTGATTCGTCAACCGCCGCCTTGACCTTTTCATAGAACATATCCATAGTAAGAATCATTTTGCTCTCTGAAAAATCAAGATAGAAAGTGATGTTTTTCTGTGCCGAAAGGGGGTGCACCATATTTGCGATAGCACCGATTCTGTTAAGTGCATAAAGGCAAATAATTCCCTGCGGAGTGTTAGGCATACAAATTGTAACCTTATCGCCACGCTTAATGCCGTTTTTTATAAAGCCTCTTGCGGCGTCTTCAATATGCTTTACAAATTGAGTATATGTAGTAAGCTTGCCCTGAAAGTCATACGCTATAGCCTTCGGGTAAGTGTTTTTTGCCATTTCAACGGCGCCGAACATTGTAGTTTCGGGGTACGGATGTACCTGTGGGGTGGGATCAAGTTTGCTTCTTTCCATTTCTTCTCCTCGGTTTCTTTTAATAATCACATAATATTATAGTCAATTTAATGACCGATTGCAATATTAAAACATTAAATTATGAACTGAGTATAAATAAATGAAAAAAAGGAGCAAAATTTTGATGATAAATTTAATAATTGTCGGCGAAATGGAATTATATCTCATAGTGTATGGCGGTGGCTTGTTGCCGCCGTGGAAATATGCGGAAACAAAACTGCTTTCGGCTAATATCAAATTGAATTGAACATCACATCGTAGGGGCGAACTGTGTTCGCCTATTTTTATTGTCAGATAAAATTGACAGGCGACCGCAGGTCGCCCCTACGGGTTGTGCGTGAAATTTAATATCATTTCTGCCGTGAATGTGAATTTATATCAAATTTGCTGCGGACAGGGGCGAGCCCTGTCCCTACGGTTGTGCGAATATTTCAATATCATATCAGCTGTAAATCGTCATAAATCAACAACAAGCCCCTGTCTTGCCGTACGAAAACGGAATTTGTGGATTTACAATAATTTACGGTTACTATCATAAAGATTGATAATTATTGAGGGGCGGAAAGTGCGGATATTCTGCTTTTTACCACGCAAACTTCGTTCTTCACCATGAACATATTGAAACGAAAAAGGCAAAGAGTTAATATAAGTATGTCAATGACAAAAAAATCTTTAGGAGGACAAAAATGAAAAAGACAAGACAAATCATTTCCTTATTGTTGTCAATTTTGATGATAATAACAACAATTTCGGCACTTTCAATAACTTCTGCCGCTGCGTATTATGAGTCGGAACCTAACGATTCTATATCAACGGCTGACAGTATCTCAACAAATTCGACAGTTTACGGCGAAAGCAAATACGATAAAGATTTTTATAAATTTACATTGTCGTCTCAAGGGTATATAACAGTATCTATAAATCATAATCAGTTTTCCGCCCACTCTTTATGGTTTTATTTGTATGACAGCAATGGCGAAATAATACATCAATGGACATTTTATCAAAATTACGAAACAAATCTATCAGGAAACATTGGATTGCCAGCAGGAACTTATTATATTCAATTGTATAATGAAAACTCCAATTTACTTAAGTATGATTTTACTGTTAATTTTACAAAATCAGATAATTGGGAGAGCGAGCCAAATGACTCGTTTACAAATTCTGACGATATATCCGTAAACAAATCATATAACGGTGTAATAAATCGAATAAACGCAACGTATGATGTGGATTATTATAAATTCGATCTCTCAAAACAAGGCTACATTACAATAACAATGAATCACAAGCAACTGGATTCGGAGTATTGGAAAGTATGTCTGTATGATAACAATTTGAATGAAATGTATTATTGGAAATTTAATTCGAAATATGCTTCCAATGCGACAGAAAAAATTGGATTGCCGGCAGGAAAATACTATATAGCAGTTTTCGGTTCCTCAAACGTTGTTGGAGTTGATTATACTTTTAAGGTAAATTATACTCAATCGGCTTATTGGGAAACAGAAACAAATAATACAAGAGCAACAGCAGACAATATACTAACTAATACAATTTATCATGGAGTTGTACATACAAATGGACCAAGTGCATATTATGATGGAAATGAAAGCGATTACTATAAATTTAATTTATCTTCGCAAGCAAATGTATCAATAACAATGAGTTGTGAGCAGGTGTGTGATGGTGAGTGGCGTATTGAACTGCTTGATGGCAATGGCGATAGGATAAAGAAGTGGACGTTTTATGGTAAACATTCATCAATTTCGACTGAGTCCCTTAAATTAAATACAGATAATTATTATGTTGTAATTACCAGTGATATAGACGCGGGAAATGTTGACTATTCTTTCATTGTTGAACAACCGCTGTTCCCCGATGTCAGAAGCAGCGATTGGTATTTTAACGCTGTAAAATTTAACGCTGAAAAAGGTTATGTTACCGGCTATTCAAACGGC
>ULJH01006832.1_pt1 | contig 15530 bp, 9 predicted proteins | sample 1950781 | NCBI WGS metagenome assembly ULJH01 (sample SAMEA4835462, study PRJEB28245) | human gut metagenome | biome: gut microbiome; material: fecal sample | place: Denmark | collected 2008 | reverse complement strand
CCCCCCCGCCGTTGCCCGAGCGGTTGTCGGCAAAGGCGATGTTGCCCTCGTGCAGCAACTGGTGCACGAAGCGGGCAGAGTCGTTCTCGCGGCGCGTGTGCGAGATGAAGCGCACATCCGTGCCGCGATATTTCTCGGGCGAGAGATAAGTGTCGAGAATATTGGTGTAGCCAACGCCCAGCATAAGAGCGTTCTCTCTTATGGGGTGCTGTTTCTGAGGCTGTTGTTGTAGGAGCTGCTGTTGTAGGGGGTGCTGTTGTAGGGGGTGCAGTTGTCTCAACTGCACCGACCTATCTGTATCTGGGTAATCTGGTGCAGTTGAGACAACTGCACCCCCTGCAACAGCATCCCCTGAGATACACCATAGTATGGCGGCTAATAGACTAAAGATCCTCATTCTCGGTGAAAAGATTTAGTTGACCAGTCATTTCGTCTATCACCTGCTGCTGGCTCTTGCCCGCATCGGGGTCGAGGTTCGTGTCTTCCGCATCGTCGCCCTCGCCGTCTTCGCCCTCCTCCTTTTCGGGTTCGGGGAAGCGTGTAGGCTCCAGTTCCTTCACGTCGAGCACGTCGAACGTAGTGACGCGCTTGCCCTTCGCCTTGAAGCCCTTCACGGCGATGAACTCCTCGGCGTCTATCTCCAGCGACGGGCGCTGCATCTCCGTTCCGTCGGGCGCTGTTGTGGGCGCAAGGCTCACCTCGAAGCGCGGGAACGGCGTGTCGGTGAGCTTCACCAGCTTGCTCTTCGGGTTCTCGCCGATGTAGTTCTGCCAGCGCTTTGTAGCCTCCATGCGGAAGCGTTTCAGGTAGAGACAGTCGCCGTTGTCGGCGTCGAACAGCACAGCCGTCCACACCTTGTCAGGGTCCCATTTCTCTATGATCTTTATGTTGTCCTCGTAGTGGTTGTTGGCGTCGAACGTAGAGATGTAGAAGTTGCCGTCGTCGAGCACCACGAGTATCGAGTCCTCGTCGAAGAACTCGCCCAGCAAGCGTCCGTGCTCGTCGTAGTTCAAGCGGTTCACGTCGGGGTCGTACCACACCTTTCTGCCGCCCAGCGTAGAGTGGCCGTGGCTCTTCAGACCGATGCGGTGAATAGGGTTGCGCGTCACGAGGTTGCCCTTCGATGTGCGTCCCTTGATGCCCACCTCCGAGAAGTCCTTTTCGATGAAGATGTTTCTCAGGCGCGGGTTAGCCTCCAGCGTCACCTTTATCACCTCTGCCTCGCCGTTGGGGTTGGCTGTGAAGTAGAGGATGCGCGAGCCTGGTGTGCCCTGCGTGCAGTCGTATTCGCGACCCGCTGTCATCGTAGGCACGAAGAATCGCTTTATGTAAGAAGCGCCGCCCTTTCCGTCGCGGTAAACCACGTTGTATATGGTGCGCTTGTCGTTCTTCTTGAACACCTGCACGTGCAGAATGTTCTTTCCGACGAATATCTTGTCGGCAGCATGCACCATCTTGTACTTGCCGTCCTTGAAGAACACGATGATGTCGTCGATGTCTGAACAGTTGCACACGAACTCGTCCTTCTTCAGACCCGTGCCGATGAATCCCTCGGCGCGGTTGATGTAGAGCTTCTGGTTAGCCTCCACAACCTTCGACGCCTCGATAGTGTCGAAGTTGCGAATCTCGGTGCGGCGCGGGTGGTCCTTGCCGTACTTCTCGCGCAGGAACTCGAACCAATGGATAGTCACCTCGGTCATGTGCTCCAGGTCGTACTCTATTTCCGCCAGCTCTGCCTTTATGCGTGCTATCAGTTCGTCGGCCTTGTCTTTGTTGTATTTCAGGATGCGCTGCATCTTTATCTCGAGCAGTCGCAGAATGTCGTCGCGCGTAATGTCGCGGTGGAACGAATACTCGAAGTTCTGCACGCGGAACACCTGCGTCTTGAACGGTTCGAGCTTAGAGTCGATGAAGTCGACCACCTCGTCCTGCGACTTAGCCTGCTCGAACTTCTTCTCCTTGTAGATGCGCTCCTCGATGAAGATGCGTTCCAACGACGAGAAGAAGAGCTGCTCCTCGAGCTCAGCCTTGCGTATCTGCAGCTCGCGGCGCAAGAGGCCCATAGTAGAGTCGGTAGAGTGGCGTAGCACGTCGCTCACGGTGAGGAAGCACGGCTTGTTGTCTTCGATGACACAGCAGTTGGGCGAGATGTTTATCTCGCAGTCGGAGAAGGCGTAGAGCGCGTCGATAGTCTTGTCGGACGACACGCCCGGCGCCAAGTGAACCTGAATCTCCACCTCGGCAGCCGTGTTGTCGTCCACCTTCTTAGCCTTTATCTTGCCCTTCTCGATGGCACGCAGAATGGAGTCGATGAGCGTAGACGTAGTCTTCGAGAACGGAATCTCGCGAATGACGATAGTCTTCGGGTCGAGCTTCTCTATCTTTGCGCGCACCTTCACCGAGCCTCCGCGCTGTCCGTCGTTGTACTTCGCAACGTCTATCGAACCGCCCGTAGGGAAGTCGGGGTAGAGGTGGAACTCCTCGCCGCGCAGATATGCGATGGCAGCGTCGCAGATCTCCACGAGGTTGTGTGGCAGAATCTTCGAGCTGAGACCCACGGCGATGCCCTCAGCGCCCTGCGCCAGCAGCAACGGGAACTTCGCCGGCAGCGTGATAGGCTCCTTGTTGCGTCCGTCGTAAGAGAGCTGCCAGTCGGTAGTCTTAGGGTTGAACACAACGTCGAGCGCGAACTTGGAGAGTCGCGCCTCGATGTAACGCGGCGCCGCAGCACGGTCGCCCGTGAGGATGTTACCCCAGTTGCCCTGACAGTCGACGAGCAAGTCTTTCTGTCCCATCTGCACGAGAGCGTCGCCGATGGAAGCGTCGCCGTGCGGGTGGAACTGCATAGTGTGTCCGACGATGTTCGCCACCTTGTTGAAGCGTCCGTCGTCCATGCGCTTCATCGAGTGGAGTATGCGTCGCTGCACAGGCTTCAAGCCGTCCTCGATATGAGGCACAGCGCGTTCCAGGATTACGTAGGATGCGTAGTCGAGGAACCAGTTCTGATACATTCCGCTAAGGTGGTGTACGGCAGATGCGTCGAAGCGGTTAACAGGCTTGTAGTCGGTGTGTTCGCTCGGCATCGTGTCTTTTATCTCGTCGTCCATATATGATGTGGGTATATATAATTAATGTGTATTTTAATGCTTACAGGCAAAAGTACAAAATTTTTTCTAAAATCAAGCCGTGTTATTCAGAATAATAGTTGTAACTTTGTAAAGTAGCATTAAACATAAACATTCAAATGGGAGAATATATAGTATCGGCGCGTAAATACCGCCCGATGACGTTCGACTCGGTGGTGGGGCAGGCTGCTCTCACCGCTACGCTGAAGAACGCCGTGAAGAGTGGCAAGCTGGCGCACGCCTACCTGTTCTGCGGTCCGCGCGGAGTGGGCAAGACGACGTGTGCGCGCATCTTCGCCAAGGCAATCAACTGCATGAACCCCACAGCCGACGGCGAGGCATGCGGCGAGTGCGAGAGCTGCAAGGCGTTTGCGGAGGGTCGCTCGTATAACATCTTCGAGCTCGACGCAGCCAGCAACAACTCCGTAGAGCACATCAAGTCGCTCATGGAGCAGACACGCATACCGCCGCAGGTGGGCAAGTACAAGGTGTTCATCATCGACGAGGTGCACATGCTCTCGCAGGCAGCCTTCAACGCCTTTCTGAAGACGCTCGAGGAGCCGCCGGCTCATGTGGTGTTCATACTCGCCACCACCGAGAAGCACAAGATTCTGCCTACCATTCTCTCGCGTTGTCAGATATACGACTTCGAGCGAATGACCGTAGAGAACACCATCAACCACCTGAAGCATGTGGCTGAGAAGGAAGGTATCACGTACGAGGAGGAGGCCCTGGCGCTCATAGCCGAGAAAGCCGACGGCGGAATGCGCGACGCGCTCTCCATCTTCGATCAGACGGCGAGCTTCTGTCAGGGCAACATCACGTACGAAAAGGTGATAGAAGACCTCAACGAGCTGGACGCCGACAACTACTTCAAGTTCGTCGACTATGCGCTGGCGAACAAGGTGAGCGAGTGCATGGTGCTCCTGAACTCGATTATAGAAAAGGGCTTCGACGGCGGCAACCTCATCAACGGACTCGCCTCGCACGTGCGCAACGTGCTCATGGCTAAGGACGAGCAGACGCTGAAGCTGCTCGAGGTGAGCGAGCAGCAGCGCGCCAAGTACAGTGCGCAGGCTAAGGCGTGCCCGACACAGTTCCTCTACAAGGCTCTGAAACTGATGAACCAGTGCGACCTGAGCTACCGACAGAGCAGCAACAAGCGCCTGCTCGTGGAGCTGACGCTTATCCAGGTGGCGCAGATCACGCAGCCGGAGGATGCCGACAGCGCGGGGCGTAGCCCCAAACAGCTGAAAACCCTGTTCAAACTTTTTGATTTCACCCGGACGAAAGCGGCTCAGCAGGTGGCTGCTCCGGGCAATGCGGCGTCTGCGGCTTCGGCTCAGTCGGATGTCGCCCAAACCGTTGCTGCCCAGCAGCAGGCTCCGGCAGCATCTGCGGCAGGTGGATCAACCAATGCAGCTGCGCCTTCTGCAGCTTCTTCTGCAGCGTCTACGGCTTCTTCTGCAGCGAAACCCGCAGCGGGCGGTCCGCGCCTTAAGCTGTCGTCGCTCGGCATGACCTTCCAAAGCCTACAGCGCAAGGAGGCTGTGGCTGCGAAGAAGGAGGCTGAGGTGACGAACAAGGACGAGAACGAGCAGTTCACGCAGGAACTCCTCGAGCTGCAATGGCTCTCGATGTGCAATCGCATGCCGCAGAAGATGGTGGGCCTCGCCTCCAGAATGAAGAACATGCAGCCGCGCATCGCCAACTTCCCCGACATCGAAGTGCTGGTAGACAACCAGATGCTGCTCGATCAGGTGAACGAGATAAAGGGTCGCATCCGCGTTACGCTCGCCAAGGCTCTGCACAACGGCGGCATCACTCTCTCGCTACGTCTCGCCGAGGCTGAGGAGATAAGTCGCCGAAAGACAAAGAAAGAGGTGTACGACGAACTGATGCAGCAGAAGGAAGTGAAGGCGTTCGTAGAGTCGTTAGGGCTGGAACTTGTTTAAAAGTAAAAAAGGGCTTTTAAAAGTAAAAGAGTAAAAAAGTAAAAAGAGCTTTTAGTAAGCGTAGGAGGAGGGAGTTTTGACACGCCCTCCTCCTACCTTTGAATCGTTAACTATTCAATTTTCCAAATACTATAGTTTTGACTTTACTCTCTATTTTTTATATGTTTTCGCAGTAAAACCTCACGAAAAGTCTTCGTCACCCGAACGGAATCTGATCGGGCGGCGGACGGAATCTGATTGGACGGCGGACGCGAACGGTGAGAAAAGCTTAGGTCGTGTAAACAGAACCGTGACACAGTTCAGTTTACACGACAGTTCTGTTTACACTCTCTTCTCCACAATACTTTCGATGTACTTGCACACCATGTTGATGCCTTTCAGATTGTCGCCACCCTCGGGTATGATAATATGAGCGAAGCGCTTTGTAGGCTCGATGAACTGCTCGTGCATCGGCTTGAGCACCTTCAGATAGCGGTCGACAACCATGGAGACGGTGCGTCCGCGGTCGATGGTGTCGCGCTGAATGTTGCGTATGAGTCGCTCGTCGGGGTCGCAGTCGACGAAGATGCGCAGGTCCATCATGTCGCGCAGGCGCTTGTTGAGCAGCGTCATGATGCCCTCCACTATTATCACCGGCTTCGGCTCTACGTGTATCGTCTCCTTCTCGCGGTTGCACTTCAGGTACGAGTACGTAGGCTGTTCGATGGCGCGGCCCTCGCGCAGATCGTTAATCTGCTTTATGAGCAGTTTCCAGTCGAAGGCGTCGGGATGGTCGAAGTTGATGGCACGGCGCTCCTCTTCGGTCATGTGCGATGTGTCGTTATAGTACGAGTCGAGCGGCACTACAGCCACGTGGTGCGGCGGCAATGCCTCTACAATTTTTTTCACTACCGTTGTCTTGCCGGAACCAGTGCCGCCGGCAATACCTATTATCGTAATTTTGTCGTTTGTCATAATCTTATGCTTATTGATATATTGCGCTGAACATTCTGCTGTAGAACTCGGCTTTGCGCTCGGGTTTCATGGGGTAGGCGCGCGAGCTGCTGGGCATGCGCCAGAGGCGTAGCGTGCGGTCGGCGAAGGCGAACTGCACGTTCTCGCCCACCTTCGGCTGCGTCTTTATGTCGAAGCAGGAGCAGAGTACGTCGGTGGCTTTCTGCCCCGTGGTGACGATGTCGGTGAGCGCGGGCAGCGAGTCGACCATCGCCTTAAGGTCTGTCGGCTCCACAACCTCCAGGTCTTTGTCAGACGCCGTGTTCTTCAGACGGCGCACCTCTGTCGCCGTGTCGTACATGCCGATGCGGTGTTCGTTGAGGAACGGGACGATGAGGTCGAGTCGGAACGTCTTGTGCTCGGTGTCGACGAAGTGGAGCTTGTCGCTGTAGAAGCACAGTCCGAAGATACGCCACATGTCGTTGGTGAAGTTGGGGTAGTAGAAGCGCATCGACCAGCGCTGCTCGCCCGGCGGAAAGCTGCCCAGCATGAGCAGTCGGCAGCCGTCGGGGAGGAATGGGGTGAACGGATGGCGCTCGGTATTCATTACTTCTGCTCCTTCACCAGGTACACTACTACCGGCAAGTGGTCTGAGTAGCCGTCGAGCCATACGCCGCCTGCTGTAGTACGCTTCGGCGCGCCCTTGTATCTGCCCTCGCTCTGTATGAGATACGGGCGAATGTGAATCTGATGCTGGAAGTACTTCAGCGTAGAGAAGTCTTTAGAGCCGTTGGCGTTGAGCAGATTCGGCGTCATCACTATCTGGTCGAAGAGATTCCATGTGCCGTTGTAGAAGAGCGTGCCCTTGCCCTGCTTTGTGAGCAGGTTGTACCACGGGTTGTACATGTCGTCCTTGCCCGTCTTCTCGATAGTAGGCTTGCAAGAGAGCGCCTCGGTCATCGACTTGTTCGTCGGGTCGTCGTTCATGTCGCCCATCACGAACACCTTGCACTTCTTGTCGGCACGCAGCAGCGAGTCCTTCACGGCACGCACCTGTCTGCCTGCCACCTCGCGATAGTAGGACGTGGTGAAGCGGCTGGGCCAGTGGCACACGATTACGGCTACCGGCTCGCCGGCGAGAGTGCCGCTCACGGTGAGGAATCCGCGTGTGATGAAGTTGGAGTCCTTAGGCTCTTCGGGCACGTAGGGCACGAGGCGCACGTTCTTCACGGTGAAGAAGCGCGGGTTGTAGAGCATGGCGCAGTCGATGCCGCGGCGGTCGGGTCCCTCTACGTGTACATATTTATATCCGCGCTGCTTCAGCGGAGCCTGCGCTGTGAGGTCGTCGAGCACCTTCGAGTTCTCCACCTCCGACATGCCTACAATGGCGCAGCCGATGCCAGGCAGCTTGTCGGTGCCAAGGTCGGCGATAGCCTGCGCCATGTTGCGCAACTTGTGGGTGTACTTCAGTCCGTTCCACTTGTACGAGCCGTTGGGCAGGAAGTCGTAGTCGCGCTTGCCCTCGTCGTGGCAAGTGTCGAAGAGATTCTCCTGGTTGTAGAAGCCTACGGCGTAGAGATTAAACTTTTTCTGGGCCGATGCTCCGAGGGTGATGCAGAGGAGCAAGGCGAGGATAAAAAGATTCTTTTTCATTTTAGTTATTTGCTTTTTTATTCTTGTTTCGTTTAATATACGAGTATATAGTGCAAAGTTACAGTAAATCCTTATTATTGCACCCTGTTTCATGCTTTTTTTGCATTAAAATACAAAACGTTACGCCCTTTTTGTGTGTTGCAGCATTGAAACACTATATTAATATAAATAAAGTTGGGAAACATTTCTTTAATTGAATAAAAATGTGTTACTTTGCAATCTATTTCTTTTGCTGCATGCGGCAGGCTTGCGAGCTTTCCGTGGATAGGATGAGACCTTTGCACGGCTGGCTGAAGTAGGGAAAATGTAGCAGCGGCGATATAACGAAATTTCATTAAATAATTATAAACACTTACATGCAAAAGAAGCTTAAATTAGCAGTGCTGGCAATGTGCTGCGCTCCGTCTGCATTCGCACAGACAGCAGCCGACTCGATCGGCTTCCACAGCGAAGCGGCGAGCGAGGCTGCCTTCACTTTCACAGAGGCACAGCTCGGTGAGGACGACGACATGACACAGAACGTGACCATCGTCAACTCTAACACCGACATCTATGCCAGCCAGGTGGGCTATCTGTTCTCACCGGCACGTTTCCGCTATCGTGCATTCGATCAGAAGTACAACGAAGTTTATCTCAACGGATTGCTGCTGAACGATATGGAGAGCGGACAGTTCCGTTACTCTCAGGTGGGCGGTCTGAACAACATGACACGCAACCAGGAGTTTGCCCTTCCGTTCGAAAGCAACAACTTCGCAATGTCAGGCATGGGCGGATCGAACAACTACAACTTCCGTCCGTCGGCAATGCCCGTAGGCCACCGCTTGACAGTAAGCGGCGCCAACCGCAACTACACCCTGCGCGGCATGTACTCGTACAGCAGCGGACTCTCTGAGAAGGGATGGGCGTTCACCGGCAACGTGAGCTACCGCTGGGCACGCAACGGATACGTAGAGGGCACATTCTACAACTCGCTCTCTTACTTCCTCGCCGTGCAGAAGGTGATGGGCAACCACAGCCTCTCGCTCTCTACATGGGGCAACCCGACGGAGCGCTCTACACAGGGCGCTGCAACGGACGAGGTCTACTGGCTCGCCAACAACCGCTACTACAACCGCTACTGGGGCTACCAGAACGGCAAGAAGCGCAACTCGCGCGTCGTGAACGACTTCGCTCCGAGCGCCATCCTCACATGGGACTGGAACTTCAACGAGAACTCGAAACTCACTACGTCGTTCTTCGGCAAATACTCTATGTACAAGAGCACAAAGCTCAACTACAACAACGCCGACAACCCGCATCCTAACTACTGGAAGAACCTGCCGTCGAGCTACTACGACGTATGGTACGGCAACAACGACTCGTATCGCACAGAGCAGGCTTACGAAGACTGGAAGACATCGTACGACTACTGGCGCGCATCGAAGGCTAATAGACAGATCAACTGGGACCGCCTCTACTATGCTAACAAGAACACAGCAGCTCAGGGCGGCGACGCTATGTACTATATTCAGGCTAAGCACAACGACAACCTCATGTTCTCGCTCGCTTCTACCTTCAACCACCAGATTGACAAGGACAAGAAGTTCAACGTAGGCGTGATAGCTGCCACAAACAAGGCTATGCACTACCAGACTATGGAGGACCTGCTCGGCGCTTCTCAGTTCCATAATATCAACACTTATATTATCTCTGACAAGTACACCGCAGCTTCGCCCGAGGCACAGTACGACCTCAACCATCCTAACGCTGTAGTGAAGGAAGGCGACCGCTTCGGCTACGACTACAACCTCTTCATCAACAAGGGCAAACTCTGGACATCGTACACCGAGAACTTCGGACCGCTCAACTATACCGTGGCTGCCCGACTCGGCTACACATCTATGCAGCGCGAAGGCAAGATGCGCAACGGTCTGGCTGCTAACAACTCGTTCGGCAAGAGCAAGACAGCGGAGTTCGTTGACGGCGGATTCAAGTTCGGCTCTAACCTCACGCTCGGACACGGCAATGTGCTCACACTCGGCGTAGGCTACGAGCATCGCGCTCCTGAAGCACGTGCGGCATTCATGTCGCCGGAGGTGAACAACGACTTCGTTCAGGGTCTCAAGAACGAGCGCATCTTCAGCACAGAGCTCGGCTATATGTACGAGAACTCTTGGCTCCACCTCAACCTCAAGGGCTACTACAGCCGCATGACCAATGTTTCCGACTGGCAGAACTTCTATAACGACGACACCAACTCGTTCATCTACGTGTCGATGACCGATATGAACAAGTCGTACTACGGTGCGGAGCTCGGCGCCAAGTTTAAGCTCACCAGCTTCCTCGACGTGAAGCTCATCGGTACAATCAGCGAGGCGAAGATCACGAACAACTCTAAGCTCTGCTACATGGAGTCGACAAGCGCTACGCTGCACGGCACAGGTCAGGAAGGCGAGAACTACGACTACATACACAACAAGGGCATGCGCGACAGCGGCACACCGCTCACAGCGCTCAGCCTCGGCGTAAGCTACCACCAGAAGGGTTGGTTCATCGACCTCAACTGCAACTACTACGACCGCATCTATCTGTCGTACTCGCCCAACTACCGTTTCGACGAGAACATCAAGCGTCGTAACGACGTGATGAAGGCGCTCGACCGTCCTATCATCAACGACGTGACCGGCGAAATCATCCCCGGCGCACTCGACCAGGCTAAGGGACACGGCGGATTCATGCTCGACGGCTCAATCGGTCGCAGCATATATCTCAAGCACGGCTCGTTGTCAATCAACCTCATGGTGCAGAACATCCTCAACAACCGCAACATCGTTACTGGCGGTTACGAGCAGAGCCGAAGCGGATACACACAGAGCGCTAACCTGCGCGGTTATTCGTTCGAGAAGAACCCGTTCAAGTTCTACGCTTTCGGTACAAACGGTATGCTGAACATTACTTATAAATTCTAAATCACAGAAAGAAGATGAAAAGTTTAAAATATCTGAAACTCGCGCTCTTCGCGCTTGTTATAGGTCTTTCGGCTACATCTTGTATGGATGACGACTGGACAGACCCTACTGGCGAGGTGGCACCGTTCGGCAACAACCAGCTTCAGGAGACCAACGTCGTTAACATCGCCGACTTGAAGTCGAAGTACAGCGCGCTGCTGAAGGACAAGGTGAACGACACCGTACGCATCGCCGACGGTGTGCAGATTAAGGCTCGCGTAACGGGCAACGATATCTCTGGCAATATCTACAACCAGATTATGCTCGAGGACGCTACCGGCGGCATCGTCATCAGCGTTGCTCAGGGCGGTATGTGCGGTCAGCTGCCTATCGGTCAGGAAGTGCTCATCGATCTCGGCGGACTCTACTACGGTGCTTACCGTACACAGCCGCAGATTGGCGTTCCGTACACCGACTTCAAGAAGAATCAGACTTACCCGAGCCGCATCAGCCGCACCGAATGGCAGACTCGCTTCAAGATTCTCGGCAAGGCAGACGCTTCGCTCGTCGTGCCTCATGTGTTCGAGACTTCAGAAATCAGCACTCTAAACAACGAGACTGTGGCACATAAGTACACAGGACAGATCGTAACGCTGAAGGGTGTTGAGTTCGACACCGCAGATGGCAAGGTTACATTCGCTCCCGAGGCAGAGGGCGCTTCTACAGGCTATGGCGTTACACGCTACTTCAAGGGCTACACCGCTCAGAAGAAGCAGATAGGCATCCGCACAAGCTGTTACGCCAAGTTTGCTGCAGAGACATTGCCGAAGGGTAAGCTCAACGTAACCGGTATTCTCACCGTCTACAAGACCAGCGCAACGTCGTCTTACGGCACAACCGTGCAGCTCGTTCTGCGCTCGCAGTCTGATATCGAGGTGCTCGAGCCGGAGAAGAACAAATAAAGCCTTAGCGATATAGCATTATTGGCAGCAAGGCTATCCACATTATTATTAATATACAACAAGCAAACAAACAAAAGAATATGAAAAAGATATTTTTCTCAATGCTCGTCGCAGCGATGACGGCATTCACATTCACAAGCTGTGAGGACGTTCCCGAGGCTTATGAAATTCCTGGTGGCGGCAACGGCGGCGGTTCAACCGAAATGACAGGCAATGGTACCGCAGAAAGTCCTTACACTGTAGAGGACATCAAGAAGTCGGGCGCCACTGGCAGCAATGTCTTCGTTAAGGCTTACATCGTAGGCTTCGTTCCCGACAAGGCTATCGACGAGGCTAAGTTCACAGCCGAGGGTTGTGAGGTTGCAAGCAACGTTCTCATCGCAGCTTCTGCTGACGAGACTTCTGTTGACAACGTAATGCCGGTACAGCTTCCTGTAGGTGATGTTCGCAACGCAATCAACCTCAAGGACAATCCTGCAAACTACAAGCAGGAGGTTGTTCTCTGCGGTAACATCGAGGCTTACTTCGGCAAGACCGGTCTGAAGTCGGTTGTTTGGGCTAAGCTCGGCGACAAGGAGTTCGGTGCAAAGCCTGGTACAGAGGCTGGCGGCGATACAGGAGTTGCTGGCACACCGAAGGGCACTGGTACAAAGAACGATCCGTTCAACAGCGTAGCTGCGAATGCTGAGGCAAGCAAGCTGGCTGCAAACGCTGTGTCTGAGCAGGGCTACTACATCAAGGGTAAGGTAGTATCTGTGAAGGAGGCTTTCTCTGCACAGTTCGGCAACGCTTCTTTCTACATCTCTGACGACGGCAAGGCAGACGGTCAGTTCCTCGTGTTCCGTTCGCTCTATCTCGGCAACCAGAAGTGGACAGAGGGTCAGCCTAACATCGCTGAAGGCGACGAGGTTGTGGTTTACGGCAAGCTCACCAACTACTACGGCAATACTCCTGAGACTGCTCAGGGCACTACATACCTTGTGTCTGTAAACGGCAAGACAGAGGGCGGTTCTACTGGTGGCGAGGACAAGCCGGGCGAGGACAAGCCTGCAGGCAATGGCAATATCGCTATCGACGGCACAACACTCACACTCTCTAACCCGAGCGTTCAGGCTGGTGCAACAACAGTAGAGGTGGTTCCTGGCGACTTCTATACAGAGAATGGTACTGAGGTTACAACCATCACTCTTAAGGACGGCACAAAGATCGTCTTCGACGCAAACGGCGAGAAGAACGGTCCGAAGTATTACACAGGTGCTAACTACTCTAACATCCGTGTCTACAAGAACAACATGATTACATTTGAGGGTCACAAGGCAATCGCTAAGGTTGTGTTCAGCTGCGATGTAGACAAGAATAAGAATGTAAATTGCGTCGGCAACGAGACTGCTACTGTTGTTATCGACGGCAAGACAATGACTTATACAAACGTCTTCAAAGAGGCTTCTGGCGGTGGCGTTCAGTTGCGTATAAACAAGATCGTAATCACATACGCTAAGTAATAGGCTTATTTACTATCGTAAGTAATACGATTCTTTAATATTCCAAGCCGTTTCAAACATTGAAGCGGCTTGGAATTTTTGTTTTCAAAAATTTGTGGGTCTCATAAAAAAGTCGTAACTTTGCATCCGCTAAGCGTTTGAAAGCGAATTATTTATTTAACACTATAACAATTTAAACAAAATGAAGAAGGGAATTCATCCAGAAAACTATCGCCCCGTCGTATTCAAGGATATGTCCAACGGCGATATGTTCCTTACAAAGTCTACATGCAAGGCTACAGAGACAGTAGAGTTTGAAGGCGAAACTTACCCAGTAGTAAAAGTCGAAATCTCAAGCACATCTCACCCGTTCTATACTGGTAAGAGCAAGCTTGTCGATACTGCAGGTCGCGTAGATAAGTTCATGAACCGCTACGCAAAGGTTCGCAAGTAAGGAAAAGAACGAGATATATACTTCAGATAGACACGCTCTATTTTGAATATGAATATTGAGGGTGTGTTCCATTCGTAGTTGCATATACGTATGGAACACACTCTCTTTTTATTTGTAAAAAGGGGCTTTTAAAAGTAAAAGAGTAAAAGAGTAAAAAGTAAAAAGGACTTTTAAAAGTAAAAGAGTAAAAAGGCTTTTTAAAAGATATATTCAGATGAAGCAATATTATAAATACGCATTGCGCTGCGCAGCGATGGCTGTGCTGATGCTCTCTGCGCTCACCTTCAGCGCTTGTGGAGACGACGAGGAGGGCGGCAACGGCAGCCAGAGCGGACATGTAGACAAGAAGAACAAGAACGCTAACGTGCCGTCGGCTGCCAACGGCTACAACAAGGCGATACAGCGCACCGAGTTCCCTGCTCTGAAGCAGGGCGGCAAACAGAAGGTGCTGGTTTATCGCATGAAGTCGACGGCGTACGACAAGGACGGCGTGAACTTCTCGGTGGAGTGGGACTGCAACAAGCGTTCGCAGCGCTGGACGTGCTATCAGATGCACCGCGGATATTCGGGCAAGTACAGTCGTGTGTCAAGTTTCTATTTCGACACGACAAACCTCACGGCAGACGAATACTACGACGAGTTCAAATACTTCCCAGGCTATGACCGCGGACATATCTGTCCGAGCGGCGACCGCACGGCGTCGGAGGAGATGAACGCTCAGACGTTCGTAATGACGAACATGCAGCCGCAGTATCATCAGTTCAACGGCTACGACGACAGCGGCAACAGCGGTTTGTGGGTGCGTATGGAGACCCTGTTGCGCAAGTGGGCTGACAAGCTCTCCACAAGCGACACTATCTTCGTCTGCAAAGGTGCTACCATCGACAGCGAGGCGAACATCATCACGCGCATCAACGGCAAACTAATCGTGCCGAAATATTTCTACATGGCTATCCTGCGCAAGAGTTCGTTCGGATATGCGGGCATGGCGTTTTGGAGCGACCAGACAAAATCATGGCGCATGAACGAGACATTACGTTCACACGCCATTTCTATCAGCGAGCTTGAGAAGCGCACTGGCATCGACTTCTTCTGCAATCTGCCTGATGATGTGGAGGCGCGGGTCGAGAAGACGTTCAACCCGAGTGTCTGGTCGGGCTTATAATCTTTCTCTTCCCACAGATGTATTGTAGGAGGGTATGGCATCCTTGCCGTACCCACGCACCCAAAGAGATAATCTCCCACAGAATTCACTCTGCTGAGATAATCTCCCACAGATTTCACGGAACACACAGAATTTTCTGCTGAGAAAAACTTCCACAGATTTCACAGAATACACAGAACTTTCTGCTGAGAAAAACTCCCACAGATTTCACAGAATACACAGAACTTTCTTGCTGAGAAGAACTCCCACAGAATTCACAGATTTACACAGATTTTTATAGCAAAAGGTTCTGTGTGTTCTGTGAATTCTGTGGGAGAATAACGCAAATCAGCATCTGTGTAAATCTGTGAAATCTGTGGGAGTTTTTGCATCCTAACGTATAGTGTGAAATCAGTGGGAGTTTTCATATTTCTTTGCGCTGTTCGTAGCCCACAGTCCTGCGAACGTGAACGCTCCGTTGATCATGAGCAGCTCGTAGCCGAAGCGATAGCCCCAGAGATGCTGCGCGGTGATGTCGAGAGCGTAGCAGAGTAGGGGTGAGGCGAGGCAGACGTATGGCACGAGGCGGTCGTTGACGGCGCGGCGCGTGAGCAGACCGAAGGCGAACAGACCCAACAGCGGACCGTAGGTATAGGAGCAGAGCACGTAGATGGCGTCGATGACGCTCGTAGAGTTGAGCATGCGGAACAGCAGTATGAACGCCACGAACACCACGGCGATGCCTACATGTGCACGGCGGCGCAGACGCTCGTCTTCGGGACGCTCGCAGATGTCGACGCAGTAGCTCGTGGTGAGCGCCGTGAGCGCCGAGTCGGCACTGGAGAACGACGCCGCAACGATGCCGATGGTGAAGAACACCGTGACGATGGTGCCCA
>ULJH01054833.1_pt1 | contig 15549 bp, 25 predicted proteins | sample 1950781 | NCBI WGS metagenome assembly ULJH01 (sample SAMEA4835462, study PRJEB28245) | human gut metagenome | biome: gut microbiome; material: fecal sample | place: Denmark | collected 2008 | reverse complement strand
GCATCACTGCCGCCAATCCTGCCTGTTCGTGCGTCCAGCCATTCTTCACGGCTCTTGAATGTCTGCATTGTCACCATGTTCTTCACCCTTTTCTTCTGTTATTGCAAAGCAGACAAAATCATCTGCATCCAGCACAATTTCACTGGCTGCATATTTATCAGCAACGCTTTCTGCTTCAATAACCCTTGATAATGTTTCTGTGATTCTTACTTTCATTTCATTCTTCCTCTATGCATACTTTGTGGCGGTCTATGCAGTCAGGGCAGTACCATTTGCCAATGAACTGGAAGCCGTATTCATCTGCAATATGTTCACCGCATTCACGGCAGATTGGCCGCTTCTTCAGCTGCCGTTCTTTTTGCCATTCGTGGTCATTCCACAAGTCATAGTTATCTGGCAGCATTACACTTCACCTGCCTTCACCATGACTTCTGCATACTTGACACCGTGCTTCAGTGCGGCTGAATGGTCATCATAGTAGACATCAATCTTGCTGCCCTTGATTGCGCCGCCTGTGTCCTGTGCTATGTATGTATGATCGCCAATCTTCACTTCTGTGCCGTATGGAATCACATCTGGATCAACAGCAATCGTTTTTCCTGCTTCAGCTTTCGCACCGCTGGCTGTGTACACAATGCCGTTCGGTCTGTTCTTTGCCCAGATGCCGCAGCACTTTTCACATGGGCAATAGGCAGTCAGTTTGAATTCACCGATGCTTGTCCATTCAGATACCGTTTTTGGCTTCTGTGTGCCTGTTTCAGCGGCTTTCTCCGCTGGCTTGACATCTTCTTCAATCTGTGCATTCGCATAGGCTAATTTGTAGGTTTCAAGCTCATCCGCAGCAGCTGCCGACATCCCTGCAAATATCGCCAAAATTGCAATTGACATTCCTATGATTTGAAGCGGCTTTTTTGCTCTCACAATGTGCCATGCAAGGCTTTTTTCTCTTACTCTGTATTTTTTCATTGCTTCTCACCTATGTACTCTCTAACCTTTTCAGCGTAAATCACATAGACATAACTCTTGTTACTTTCCTTGGTTTTAAATGCTGTTCCGAACGGGAATACACCCTGCTGCAGTCCTACACGAACCGTTAATTCTGAACAGCCAATCATCTTTGCAACTTCCTTCACTGTCATTGTCTGCTCCTTTCTTTCCCTCAAAGTTCATCTTCGACCACCTCGACAACTGCAAGTGCTTTCTTCATCAGGTAGTCGGTGATTCTCTGTTTTGCAATGCCAGTTCCTGCACAAGATCACAGGTTGATACATGTTTCAGCTTTTCTTTTGCCGAATCCGTTCCTCTCACTCTCATATTTCTCACCTCGCTTTCTCACGCCAATCTAACATGTTAGACGCTCAAGGTAAAAAAATATCCGACACCTCAACCTCAAGCGCCTTTGCAATTTTGAGAAGCGTGTCTGTTTGCGTGTTGGCACGTGCACCACTTTCCAATCCAGCAATAATGGCTCTTGAAACACCTGAGATTTGAGATAATTTTTCTTGCGTCATTCCTTTTTTTTCTCTAATTTCTTTGATATTAAATGACTTTGACATTTCTAACTTCCTTTCTTTGTTTTTCCTCGCTCTGCATTTTCAGGGCTTGCGACCTTTGGCACCGACACAAATGTCGGCACCAGCTGCATTAAGGTGGGCTGTTTCCAGCCCTTACTCCTCATAGGCTATGCCCTTTCTTCCGCAGTAGTCTTTGGCATCCGCTTTTGTTTTCGTTCTTTTCAAGGTCTTTCCATCTACCAGAATGCCGATCTTTGTTCTTCGTTCATATCTTCTTACCTCATAGTGTGCTTGCATTGTACCACCGCCGAACTCACATCTTCTTTCTATTGTATAAATCATTTCATTCTCCCTTCACGGGCAGTTTTGCTGCTGCCCCTCGGCTGTATGATCCTGCACTAATTCAACAATTCAACCTGATAATCTAAGATAATACCATCATTTAATTTTTTACAAAGCAAGTTCGAGATTCTGTCCATTTCCTGTGTTGAAAACTCTGCTGGTATCTCTCTGATGATCTTGTGGTACGGTTTTTCCAATTCTTTTTTTTCGAATACTATCATCTTCATTTTTTCCTTTTCCCTCCTTTAGTGAATTTCTACGATTACGGTGTTGCTGTTGTATACTCCAGTTGCAACCGTGTCATCTTTCATGTATGTGACCATTAAATTTCCTGCGATGTACTGAACACTTACAATGTTTTCAATCTTGTACTCCTCAAATTCTCCCCTCATGTGTCTGACTGTTGCTGCCATTGTCTTTGTCTCCTTTTCTTCAATTTCTTCAATCCAGATGTTAATTGTCTGGATTCCGTCATTCACTTCTAATCTGCAATTCAGGTCTGCAATCCGTGCAAATCTGTATTCTTCAGATGAAGAAGTTGACTTGTAAATTGGATAACCTGCATTTTGACTGCTCACTTCGTCTTTTTCATAATCTGTTGGAAAAAATCTGTTTACCAATTTCCATGCTTCTTCTCTGCTGTTGACTTTCATCTCTCCTACCTTCGCCTTTCCCAATTTCGTTTCGTTTTTGTTCACTTTGTTAGACATAGTTTAACATGTTGCGTGTGCCTTGTCAACACTTTTCGTCTAAAATGTTTGACATTTTTTTGTGTCAGTTGTATAATGTGTTAAACAAACATTTTGAAAGGAGTGGTTGTATGCCAACACTTGGTGAATATATAAAGATGTACAGAAGCGAGAACAACATGAGTATGGACGATTTTGCAAAAAAAAGCGGTCTAAGTAAATCTTATATATCTGTTCTCGAAAAAAACAAACGTCCTGGTTCCAACAAACCTGTTGAACCCTCGGTCGGTTGTGTTATGCAGGTAGCAGACGCTATGGGCGTAAACTTTATGGAACTTATGATTGCCACTTGCGATATAGAGCAGCTCAAGAAAGATTTGTTCAATCTCGAGTGTGTTGCAGAAGAAGACCGTGGTACTGTCGCGCAGATAATAGAAGCTAATCATAGAAATGATTTTATTGAAAATAGCGAGAAGGCGAACCCGAAAGAAAAGCATGTCGTTGAAATTTTCCGCAACCTAAACGATGACGGACAAGATCGTGTCATTGAATATGCGGAATATGTGAGAGATACTGGAAAGTATTCTCTTGACGCATCCTATCTCGTTGCACAGCAAATCGCGGAAGAACGGAAAGCAGAAGAGCGGAAAGCGCATGAAAAGAAAAGTGTAAGCGCCCCTGCTAAACACACTATTTAAAATATATAAATCAATCCATTTTGCCCGTCTAAGTTGGTTGAAACGATTAAAAGCTCTAGCGACTTGATGTATATGGCATAAATGTTTGAATCATTTATGTATCTGTACTCTCTTCTCATATGCTCTCCTTCCACAGCAGGAGCGCATAACAATATTGTACAGTTGAGAAGAGGCGGAATCCACAGGTAATATTTAGGGAAAAAGTGTGATGGGGATAGGGAAAGGATATGTTATGGAAAACTCAAAAAAATATACAGTCTACATTGATGAAGCTGGAGACTTAGGAATACAACGCGGAACCAAATGGTTTATTATTACGGCAGTCATCGTTGAAAAAGAAAAAGAAAGCGATATAAGGGCAGCACTTTCTCACATAAAAAGCAAGTTGAACTTAAAAGAAATTCATCTTAGAAAGTTAAATGACTTTTTCAAGACCTCTTATGTTGTTGCTCAAATCAAAGATAAAGATTTTACGACCGTAAATGTTTTAATGGACACTGACATATGCCCATTAAAAGACAGTATTAAAACATATAACTATATGTGCAGGATACTCTTGGAGCGTGTTTCTTGGTTTTTAAGATCCAAAGATTCCCGAGCCGACATCGTTCTATCAAGCAGAGGTACAAGCCGAGATAAAGAACTTATTCAGTACATTCAAGATAAGCTTCTGCATTATCAGTATAATCAGCTTTCGAATCGTTTTGACAAAATAACGAGTAAACAGGCTTCGCAATGGGATATGCTGCAGCTTGCGGATATTTGTGCCACCACGATGTTTAGAGCTTACGAAATAAATTCCTATGGCTTTGTAGTACCATGCTACATGAACAACCTAAAAGATAGAATATATTCCCACAATGGTTCTATTGACAAGTATGGGCTGAAATTCTATAGAGATGATATGAAACCTGCTCCGAGTTATTTTGAAGGTCATTACCTGTGCCAACGCAAAAAATGAAAAAACCCCCAGTGCGACTCCCACGTGTCTAGCACGCTGGTGATACACCCTCGCATTCTCTGGCGGCGTTTCTTCACTTATTATTATACACATTTTTTTAAGAAATGCAACAGGAAAAATCACCAAATAGCACCTAATGGCACTTAATAACACCAAATAGCACCATAATTCGACTAAGTTAATAAAACAACACCCACCCCTGTTGGCGCAAGAATCGAAAGAAAGGAGGAATACAATGGCAAAAATGAAAAATCCGAACGGCTATGGCTGCATCAAGAAGCTCTCTGGGAATAGGCGGAAGCCGTGGGCACTTTATGTAACAACAGGTTATGCCCTATCCAATCCTGTGCCTAAAATCGACGATTTGAGAGAGTTTTTGACCGAAGAGACATTCCGCATCGTTTCAGATGAAATCGCAGCTGCACGAAGGCAACAGGCACCTGTAGGACGGCAACTCCAAAAGGCAGTCGGCTATTATGCCACAAGGCAAGAAGCGTTGATTGCTCAAGCAGAATATAACAAAAACCCATATGACCTTGATGCCAGAAAAATTACGTTCGGAGAGATATATAACATTCTATTTGAAAGAAAGTTTTCGCAAATGGCCAAGTCTGCGAAGAACACCTATGTCTATGCGTTCAAAAAATGTGATAGAATCGCCAAAATGCGTATGTGTGACATCAAGAAAGCACACATGCAGGATGTTATTGACCAATATGCAGATAAGTCCAAAGGCACGCAAAATGGTATTATTATTCTATGCCATGCAATCTATGAATTTTGCTTAGACAATGAAATTGTTGAAAAAGACTACTCCGACGGTTTGAAAATAACATCCGTCGCAAAAGAAAAAGTAAAGACACCTTTCAGCAGGGAAGAGATAAAAAAGATATGGCGCAGCATCGACTGGACTTCCGATCCGAATAAAGGCTGCCTATCTGGAATTAGTCTTGTAGATACAATTCTTGTGCAGATTTATACTGGAATACGAATCAGCGAACTTCTGTCGCTGAAAAAGGAAGATCTGCATTTGAACGAACGTTGGATAGACCTACACGGCACAAAGACGGATGCGGCAGTTCGTATCGTTCCAATTCACAAGCAGATTTTGCCACTATTGGAAAAACGGTTTAGTGCTGCAAGCGACGGTGAATTTTTGTTCCGAGACAACAAAGGAAAGCAAATCAAGTATCCACTTTATCTTTACAATTTTTTTGAGCCATTCATGGAACATATGGGAATGAATCACAGTCCGCATGAATGCAGGCATACATTCATCAGTATTGCCGCTGGATGCAACCTGAACCAATCTCTGATGAAAAAAATTGTAGGTCATGCCACGCAGGACATAACAGAAAAAGTTTACACCCATGCATACATTGAAGACCTGCTTAATGAGATTGATAAATTCGATATTAAATAAATGAATTTTTGTTACTTACTTGTTACTTATTCACTCATTTTTTGATGTTTTGTAATCGTTTTTACATTTTTTGTAATGTTTGCATTTCGTTGAAATTTCAATGTCTCAATCCATTCTTTGCATTTCGCTCAAAACCCCATTAAATAAATCTATGTTAAATGTATGTAAAATAATACGGGCGAAGAATACTCGCTCCGCCCGTATTTTTTATTCGTTTTTCTTTGTTACCACCGCGGATGCGACTCGGTGTTCCTTGACGTTCTCGACTTTTATCATCAGCCTGTCTGTTTCCAATTCGAAAGCGGTCCCGTCCGGCGGTATGTTTCCCATTTCTCCCAGAATATATCCTCCGAAAGTATCGTATTCCTCCATCGGCAGCGCGATGTCCAGCTCTTCCGCCACATCTTCGATGTCCGCAAACCCTTGAATTTTCCACTTATTTTCGCCCAACGGCTCGATTTCCGCAGGCCTTGGCGTTTCGCCTTCCTCAAACAATTCACCGATTAGCAATTCCACAAGGTCATGCATGGTTGCAATACCGCTCATCCCGCCATATTCATCGATTGCCACCGCAAAATGCACGCCAGTTTCCTTCATCCTTTTGCAAAGCACATCCGCCTTCATGTTTTCCGGCACAAAGTACGCTTTTCGCAGGCATTTTTCCAAAACAGTTTCTTTCGTCAAGCCTTCCGACCACTCCATTCTGAAAAAATCACGAACATCCATAACGCCGATGATGTCGTCGCTGTCTTCACCGCAGACAGGCATGTAGTTATGTCTGCTGCTTATGATTGTTTCCTTCCAGTCGGCAAGCGAATCTTCCGTGTAGAGCATCACGACATCGGTTCTGTGCGTGCAAAGCTCCTCAACCGAAATATCGTTGAAATCAAGCACATTTTGAATCATCTCGTTTTCTTCGGAATCGATTACACCTTTTTCGCTTCCTGCCGTAACCATCATGCGAATTTCTTCTTCCGTTACGGTCTCGTCCTCCTCCGGATTGATGCCGATAAGCTTAAGGACGAGGTTTGTGGAAGTCGTCAAAAGCCATACCAGCGGCTTAAACACAATTGACACGACGGACAAAACACCGGAAACTGACAATGCAATCTGTTCGGTTTTGTTCATCGCGATCCGCTTCGGAATCAGTTCTCCGAAGACGATGCTGAAATATGCAATGATAATGGTAATTACAAAAACGCAGACGGAATTCAATACTGCCGGTGAAGCAGATACACCCATTTCAACCAGTTTTTTGACCAGAGGCTCTGCGAAATTGTCCGCAGCATAAGCACTTCCCAAAAATCCCGCCAAAGTAATTGCCACCTGTATTGTTGCAAGGAATCTGGCAGGCTGCGCGGTTAAGTCCACAAGCTTCTTTGCCTTTTTGTTTCCCTTCCTTGCCATATTTTCAAGTTTCGTGTCATTCATTGAAATTACCGCGATTTCGGCACTTGCAAAAATCGCATTCAAGAATATCAGCACGACTTGCAGAATAATTGCTCCTAACATTTTTTCTTCCTTTATTTTTCGTTGAATTCTCTGAATTCCCGGCAAAGGTCTTCTGCCAAGTAATCGTCGCTCATGCAGTGCATATCGGAAATTCCGTGGCTCATTAAATCATAAGTGCGTGAGGCATAAAAAAAGTTCAGTGCCTCTGTGAGAGACAGTTCTGCCCATTTTGCGAAGTTAGCTACTACACGAGCATATTTTTTTTGCAAAAGAATCGGATTTGCATTCATATTTTCTCACTCCCCACGAATTTTAAGCTTTGGTCAATTAACCCCTGTGAACGAAAACAATACTGCAGGTTTGGCTGTTCGTACTGCAGCCGTTTCAGAGCCTCCTGTTTTTCAATCAAGCCATCAAAATAAAGTTCGATTGTATTGAAAACTTTGTCGTTTGCCACGCCGCCGGACACGAAATCAAACTCGCTCATGTCTTTTCCTCTGCGGCAGTTCAAAATAAAATCCAGCCATTCTTCAGAGTATTTCTCAAAATGAAGCACTTGAAATTCCGCAAGTTTTTCTTTTGAAAACTCGTATTGATTGACAATGCCCGCTTTCCCCTGACGCAAAAACTTTCCGCACCAGTTTTCAGCCTGCTCACGGATTGGCGTCGCATAAAAGCCTCTCCCAAAATCGACTCGTGGTCTGGAGTGCACAATGTCCGGAGATTCTACCTCTAAATATGAGCCGTGATAGATTATCATGCGCACACACCTCTTTCCTTCATAACTCCCAGAATATCATCGACGATGTACTCCTTATCCTGTGTATGCAAGGTTTCATAACATGGAACGATATAATCATACAAAATATTGCTTGCCACTGTGAGGTCAAAAAAAACTTTTTCTCCGCTTTCGCCGAGTCGCTGCGCAACATTTTCTATACAAAAAATAGCAAATTCCAGTTCGCGCTCGTTCTTAATTTTTCCGCATTCCTTCTTCACCATGCCGCCTCACCTTTCTTTACTGCAAGTTTTTATAGGCTAATTGTATTATAGATTCGAGCGGAATGCAAGTGGGCAGTTAATTTTGTTCTCCACTGCTCATCGGTCATAATATGGCGTATCTTGATAACCTTTTTTTTGCAAGTGATTCGCCATGCGGTCTAATTTTCCTTTCCAAAAATGATTAAACCACTTTGTTTTGCCAAACCACCTAACGATTGTTGGACTGATCACATAATAGGTGTGTATGAAACTGCGTCCAAGCCAAGAGCTTGCTAATTTGTAATCTCTGAATCTTCGCAATGTCCATACTTCAGAGCAATCATAAGAACCATATACACAGGTTGCAATATAGCAACCGCCTTCCTCTTTTTTGTTCGGAATTGAAAAGTTAATGGATGCGTTATTATACTTTTCAATACATTTCTTTTCCAAGCTTGACAGTACATCGGATAAATCTGACCTGGAATCAAAAGAGCAGGTTTGATAATAAGACAGGTAGGATCCTCCAATAGGGTTTCCGAACATAAACCATTCATTCATTTCTTCTATAAAGGCTTTATCCTTTAGTCCGTTTGACATCATCGCTCTTTTAATATCATTTTCACTGTTGTTAATATATCCGACAATGAGGATTTCATGAAATAACTTATTTGAATTTGTATGATTACATAAAACACTAATAGATAATAATTCAAGTGGCTCACGATTTTCATGTTTTTGCCATTCTACCAGACGATCCATTAAGTCAAAAAATCTTTTCTCACTATGCTGATTGATATTATATTCTTCCATCCTTTTCTCCTTTTCACATCTAACTTATTTCAAATATTTTTCCTTTAATTTTAAAACCGTTTTCTCATATAATGCGTGCGCCTTCTCATTTTGTCTCTGCTCAATGTAATGCACGCACGGCTGCACAAGTTCCTCAAAAAGCTTTTTAAAAATGCAATCCGCATTAGGCTCCTTCTCAATTGCGTCGATAATCTTCGGTGCAATGTCATAATATTCTTTGATTATTTCCTCTCCATTTGCCAATCCTTTAATATAGGAATCCCTGAAGGCTCGCAAAGTCTTCAGTTCATAGCAGTCATCCGGTAAATTTTTCGCCACTACACATGCGGTTGTCAAAAAACAATCGGACGAACTATCTTTCCTTCTGAACGGACAATTTTTTGCAGAAGAAGCATACTCGCAAAATTGCTTATATACATCTGATGATATTTCTTTATCCTTAAGGACACACCAATGTCCAGCTGAAAATAAACTTGATTTGTACTCGTAAAAATCACAATGATTTGCCATTTTTGTTCCTCCTTTTCATTTCTACATACATTTTTCAAGCTCTTTTGAGTTAACTTTACCATCAAGGCTTCAAAAAGTCAACTCAAAAGGGTTAATTCAGAGTGCTATAAACATTTATTATTGACTTATCGCGGTATCTCATTTTAGTATAAAAAAGGAATTTTTATGACATTAAAACAGGCTGTACATGACAGAATATGGGAACTATGTGATGAGCGTGGTATTACCATCAATAAGCTATCGATTATATGCGGCATTACTCAATCAACACTCAATAATATTATGAATGGCAGAAACAACAGTGTCACTCTATCTACGATCAAAAAAATCTGTGATGGTTTGGAAATCTCTCTTCAAGACTTTTTTGCTTCTTCGGTATTTACAGACCTTGAGCAGGAGATAAAATAGCGCTCTGTCTCTGCATGATATCTGCAAAACATTTGCATCAAAAAAGGCGGATTGCTCCGCCTAATTATTATTATGTATATTTTTTATTACGCCTATTCTGTTTTTAGAACAGTCCTGTGATGACGCCATTTTCGTCGATGTCAATCTTTTCTGCAGACGGAACTTTAGGAAGTCCCGGAAGCGTCATGATGTCGCCTGTCTTTACAACGACGAAGCCTGCTCCTGCACATACCTTAACATCCTTGATGGAAATCTTGAATCCTCTCGGTGCACCGAGAAGAGAAGCATTGTCGGAGAAGCTGAACTGCGTCTTCGCCATACATACAGGGAGAGCCCCGAATCCTAGCCCTTCGATCGTAGCAAGCTGCTTCTTTGCGGCTGCCGTAAATTCAACGCCGTCTGCTCTGTAAATCTTCTCTGCAATCGTTTCAACCTTCTGCTGAATGCTGAGCTCATCTTCGTATACAAAGTGGAAGTTGTTTTCACCTTCCACAAGTCTGAGAACTTCTTCCGCAAGCTCGATTCCGCCTTCGCTGCCTTTTCCCCATACTTCGGAGAGTGCAACATTAACACCGAGTTCTTTGCATTTTTCTCTGACAAGCTGAAGTTCCGCTTCTGTATCGGTCGGGAATCTGTTGATTGCAACCACGCATGGGAGTCCGTAATTCTGCGTTACGTTTTCCACGTGCTGCAAGAGATTTGGAATACCCTTTTCGAGTGCTTCGAGGTTTTCGTTATTGAGGTCAGCCTTTGCAACGCCGCCGTGATATTTCAGTGCTCTTACGGTTGCAACAACAACTGCCGCATCCGGTCTGAGGCCTGCTTTTCTGCACTTGATGTCAACGAATTTTTCTGCTCCGAGGTCAGCAGCGAAACCTGCTTCCGTGATAACGATATCTCCGAGTTTTAATGCCATCTTTGTAGCCATAACGGAGTTGCATCCGTGTGCAATATTCGCAAAAGGTCCGCCGTGTATAAATGCCGGAGTATGCTCCAGTGTCTGTACAAGGTTTGGTTTCAGCGCGTCCTTAAGAACAGCTGCAACTGCGCCCTGAATCTTAAGGTCCGCAACGGTTACCGGCTTGTCGTCATAAGTGTAACCCACAATAATCTGTGCGACTTTTGCTTTTAAGTCTGCAATGTCCTTTGAGAGGCAGAGGATTGCCATGATTTCACTTGCAACCGTGATTTCAAATCCGTCTTCACGCGGTACGCCCTGCATTCTGCCGCCGAGTCCGTCAACGATGTTTCTGAGCTGTCTGTCGTTCATGTCGACAACTCTCTTCCAGGTGATTTTCTTAACGTCGATGCCGAGCTGATTGCCCTGCTGAATGTGGTTGTCGAGGCATGCTGCAATGAGGTTGTTTGCAATGCCGATTGCGTGCATATCGCCTGTGAAGTGGAGGTTGATGTCCTCCATCGGAACAACCTGTGCATATCCGCCGCCTGCTGCACCGCCTTTTACTCCGAATACAGGACCAAGGGAAGGTTCTCTTAATGCCGCGAATACATTCTTGCCAAGTTTGTGAAGCGCATCTGCAAGACCTACTGTAGTGGTTGTCTTTCCTTCGCCCGCAGGTGTCGGAGAGATGGCGGTTACGAGTACCAGTTTGCCATCCGGAGCATCCGCCTTATCTTTTAAAAGACTGTAATCAATCTTTGCTTTATACTTACCATATTGTTCGATGTATTTCTCATCGATTCCTGCATCGGCTGCAATCTTGCTGATGTTTGTCATAACAGACTCTTGTGCAATCTGAATGTCGCTTTTGAATTCCATTTTGTCTCCTCCTGCTTATATATTTTTTAAAAAAGTTTTTCTATGAATCGGCGTTATGCCGTATTTCGCAATCCCGTCGTAATGCGCCCGGGTTCCATACCCCTTATTGCTTTCAAACGCATAATATGGATATTCCTTGGCATAATCCTGCATCATTCTGTCTCGTGTCACCTTCGCTACAATCGAGGCTGCCGCTATTGATATGCTTTTTGCATCCCCTTTGATGATTCCTGTCTGCGGAATATCCACAGCCTCGAGTCTGAGTGCATCGATAAGCAGATGATCAATACCGCTTCCTGTCTTCCCACGCAACACTTTGTCCGCGTTTTCCACGGCTTCGGTCATTGCCCTCTTTGTGGCATTCAGTATGTTTATATCATCAATGATGTTATTATCGCACATTCCGATTCCGCACGCAATCGCTTTTGATAAAATTTTATCAAAAAGTTCCTCTCGCTTCTTCTCGGAAAGTTTCTTGGAATCGTCCACGCCAAGCACATCAAAATCTTCCGGTAAAACAACGCACGCGCTTACGACAGGTCCCGCCAAAGGTCCTCTTCCGACTTCATCGATTCCCGCAATATATTTCAGTCCCTCCGCTCTCAGATTTCGCTCGAGCTCCTGCATGATTTCAAGCTTTTCGGCGAGCATTTTTTCTCTTTCTGCTTTTGTCATTGCGTGGCCTCCGATGTCTGTTCCAGTGTAATGTTTCCGATTTTGCCGCTTCTGAATTCGTCAAGAACGGTCTTTGCACATCTCTCGTAGTCGATTCGCCTGCCCGGTAAGATAAAGCCCCTCTTGAGCGCGATATTTTCCATATTGGTGAGCGCGTCTTCTTCTATTTCATCGAGTTTGTATCTATCCTTTAAAAGCTGTGGGTAGTCTCTCTGAAGCACTTTGATAAGCTCCAGCGCAAGCGTTGCCACATCTAAAATTTCATCTTTAATGGATCCGCAGAACGCAAGGTTCAAGCCTGCTTCAGGGTCCTCAAACTTCGGCCACAGGATTCCCGGAGTATCGAGAAGCTGCATTCCGTTTTCAAGTCCGAGCCACTGCTTTCCCTTCGTAACACCCGGACGGTCGCCTGTCTTGGCACTCTTTTTTCCGGTCATGCGATTGATAAGCGAGGACTTTCCGACATTCGGCACGCCCACGATCATCATTCTGAGCGGTTTTTTGCGAATCTGCCCTTCGTTTTTTTCGTCCTGCAGGCGATTTAATATCTTATATAATTGATTGACTCCGCCGCCCGACATGCAGTTCATGGCAAGTACCATGCTGCCCTGTTTTTTGAAATAGTCCGACCACTGTGCGTTGGCTTTGCCATCCGAAAGATCGCTTTTATTTAAAATTATAATTCTTTTTTTTGTTTTTACCAGCTCGTCGATAATCGGATTTCTGCTGGATACGGGAATTCTGGCATCTATGACTTCGATTACGATGTCAACCATCTTTAAATTTTCTGCAATCAGCTCCCTCGTCTTTTTCATATGGCCGGGATACCAGTTAATATTTTCAATCATCGGTGCCTGTTCCTCCTTTCAACGCTTTATTAACAAAAAGGGGAATCTTCGCGATTCCCCATGGTAAACTAGTTTCTAGTTTTAATTTTTGCAGCCTTACCTGTTCTTTCACGCATATAGTTGAGTTTTGCTCTTCTTACTGCGCCTCTTCTTGTCACTTCGATCTTTTCGATCTTCGGTGAATGAAGCGGGAATGTTTTTTCCACGCCTACGCCTGAAGAAATCTTTCTGACTGTGAAAGTTTCGCTGATGCCGCCGTTCTGTCTCTTAAGCACAAAGCCTTCGAAAACCTGAATTCTTTCTCTGTTTCCTTCTTTAATTTTGATGTGAACTCTTACTGTGTCGCCAACACCAAAAGCAGGGATCTCAGTTTTTTCGTATTCCTGAGTGATTGATTTCATTAAATCCATTGTAATTCCTCCTTCCCTCCAAGACGTTCGTGGCTCCGTCACCGCAATTTCTCTGCGGGACGCGAGTTCGCCCAGAGGACCGCCCGTAATAACTGTTATATTTTAGCACAGCTTGGACGGTTTGGCAAGCGTTTTTTTAGAAAATACTGCTCAGAAACGGCAAAATTCCATGCTGCCTTGTTCTACGACAAGCAATTCATAATCACAGTAATCATCATTTCCTTTTCTTCCGGCTTTGATTCGGCAATCATAATTGTCAGCGCAACCAGAGTGTGATCATCTATCAGCTTCTCACCTCCTGCAAACAACACGCCGTTTCTGTCGAGAAAATACAGAAACATGGTCGCCGCAATTCTTTTGTTTCCGTCAAGGAAGCTGTGATTCTTCGTCACAAAATACAGAAGGTGCGCTGCTTTTTCTTCAAGGCTCGGATAAAGTTCTTTGCCGTCAAAAGACTGATAAATATTACCGATGCTCCCGCGGAAAGAATCATCCTTTTCCCGCCCGAATAAATCAGACTCATCGCCGAATCGCATATTGGAAATAACCTCCATGCACTCCTCATAGGTAAGCACATAGGTCGCGTCGCTGCCCTTAGGACGAGCCATATTCTGATGGTCATAGGAATCCAGAAGTTCGAGAGCTTCGCTGTACTTCTCAATTACCGTCAAAACCTGTTTGCTGTCGAGCGTATTCTCCGTGCGCTTCATAATCCTGATGACTTCACCGAGCTGAGCAACACGCCTGTCATTTACGGCATAACCTTTTAATATGTACTGTTTAAGCACTGAATTTGCCCACCTGCGGAACTCGACTCCGCGTTTTGATTTCACACGATAGCCGACAGAGATAATGACATCAAGATTATAGAATTCAATATTTCGTTCAACCTTCCGGTTGCCTTCCATTTGAACTGTCGCAAAATTTGCGACAGTTGACTCATCCAATTCTTCTCTCAGTGCATTGTTTATATGCTTGCCGATTGTCTTGACATCTCTGTCAAAGAGTTCTGCCATCTGCTGACGATTAAGCCATACCGTCTCTTCGTTTACCGGAACTTCGAGCTTAACTTCATTGTCTTCTGTTTCAAACAATATGATTTCTTTTTGGTTCATGATGTACCTCGCTTTCTTAATAACATAAAATTTAACGATGTACTCACGCGTCCGTTCCAAATAAAAAAACGCGCGAGGTACAACGCGGAATTCACCGCTGTTATCCTTGCGCGTTATCAGCCCGCGTATGACCCGGTCGGATAAGACCTAATGTTATTATAGCATATTATTCTTTTAAAAGCGAGAATAATCTTTCCCATCTGTGATATATCATTAAACATCTATGTGGTCAAATGATTCCTTTACAGCAAAAGCAGAATACAGAACAGTGCAACAACGATGCTGAAAGCAATCTGAACTTTTTGATTCAAGCCCTGCGTCACGCCACTTTTTAAATTTAAAAAAATGTCGACAATCATCGCAATGATGATAATAATCAATACAATGTTTTGACCCATTTGCCCACCTCTCCGAAAATTAGTAAAAAGATTCGATTGCATATAAATATGATTATGTGTACTCATATAAAAATCCCCTCTTTGGCATCTACTCACGATGTCATAGCATCATCCACATCACCGCCGATGCCGTTTTCGTGAATGGTTCCATTATCATTGACTCTTTCTCCGCATAAAAATCATAAATTCTCCAAATTCCAACGTCTTCGTCTTCAAGCATCTCTGTTGTAAAATTCACTGCTCCGTCACCGCTCTGCAGAAGCTCCCATTCATCGCTCTCCTGCATATCCCAGCACAGCGGCGGATCAAAATCATCGCTGTTGCAGGACACCGTTACGGTTCCCATCACTGCATCTTCTTCAGTACTCTTCAGCGTTATTTTGCCGGAAATGCCCGGATTTCCTACGGTATCGTATAGACTAAACTTTCCATTCTTTTCAATATACAAGGCGTAGAAGTCCGTCGCCGTTGTTCCGTCCGATGCGAACTTCTCACACGTCCATTCTCCAATCAGCCCCTCCGGCAAAGATTT
>ULJH01078760.1_pt1 | contig 15578 bp, 13 predicted proteins | sample 1950781 | NCBI WGS metagenome assembly ULJH01 (sample SAMEA4835462, study PRJEB28245) | human gut metagenome | biome: gut microbiome; material: fecal sample | place: Denmark | collected 2008 | reverse complement strand
GCTCATATGAGCGAGACAAAGATAAATTCGTTTATCCATGATAAATATGTGATTATATAATTTTCAAAAAATAAAATATTAACAAGAAGCTATTAAAATTCCTTTCATTCTTGATTACTTATTATTTTCCGATACCGATCAACAGTATTAATTATATTACCTCTTTCATCCACTACCTTAATTCCTCCATTCTTTATCGCGGTAATGTAGTTGGTTGCATTCCCATATTGTCTTTTATAGTCCATTAAATATGGAACAGGAAAAAAACCTTCTGCAAAGACTTTGTACAATCCTTCAGCAGTGTATAAATCAGGAATATATTTTTCCAACAATCTTATCGATTCTTTTGCTTCATAATACATCTCGTCCACTCGATCTTGTACTTTTTTATCATATTTCATATTAGGTATTTTCCCTAATGATCTAGCCAACCTATATTCCTTTAATGCAGACAAAGTTATCTGAATACTCTCCTTGATTACAGGAGGGGTCGCCAATCTTACAGCTTCAGAATAACTTACAACATGAATAATTTCCGGGCTATTGACATTTTCCGGTTCCAAATCATCCATTAAAGCAGTAACCGCAGCCAATTGGACTTTCGCTTTGTCGATATCAGGTGAAAAATAATCCAATCCAGCTCTTGCTTGTAAACTGACATGAAAAGAATCATCTTCTAGTTCTCTAACCAATTTTAACATTGTTCGTCCTTTTGCCAAATCCTGAATTCCCCATGTGTATTTCGGAGTATTTAACATGTTTTGCAATATAAGGAATTTTATTCCTAATTTCTTAGCTGTTTTAGCAGCCAAAAAGCCCGAGATAATATAAGTTATATCATCCGCCCCTCTAAATGCAAAGTGGTGTGGAACATTAGGTTCCATGGGTTTTCCAGTAGTTGAAATATATTTTATTGTTTCAAGATGTTCACGTAAATTTTCAAGTAATGTATTTTTCCCCCTACCATCAAGTTCACAGAACCACCATAAAGATAATGCATGCCAAGAAATATTTAATGCACGTTCATGTATATGCGCCAATTTAAGTATATCTTTCGTACCAGAATAAGTACGTACCAACATGGGAGAGGCCAGATCTTTTATCATTTTATATTCCAATTCTGAATTGATGGGCACACCACCACCGTTCGGGAGCCCGTCCCAATCTTCACCAAAATGAGACTGAGTTAGTTGAGAACTTCCAATTGATAACACATCTAATAGTCTTGACTCTGCCAAATCTTTAATCCAGGCTTTAAACTCTTTTAACGCCTCTAATCTATCTGGATTATAAGGCCCAACATGAGCTCTAATAATAGGTAAACTTTTCTTAGATTTAGCATAATTCAACCTCTCAATATAAGAATCATTCTCTTTTCCACAATTATTGTAATTATAATGGTCTTGATGAGTTATAGCTTTATAACGTTCAGAAGCAATTAGATCACTTGCAAAACTCCACCTCATATTATCATACTCATCGTCTTGTAATAGTGTATTAGGTAATCTATCATCAGGAATTCCTAACTTGAAAAGCGATTCCAAAGGAGACTCATCTCCTGGAAATACCAATATTGAATTATTCGTCTTTCCTTTTACCAACTGACAAGTATCAGGTAAACCAGCAAAAAACAGTTGTTTTAATTGCCCACCATCTTTTACAAACATTTTATCATTTAACAAAAGATTATAGAGCGACATAAAATAATCCACACCTTCTTGAGGATCTAGCCTATAGCTAAAACCAAGTTGAGTTATTCTTTTTTCAACGAGCCATTTTTTTACTAATCCATAGTTATTTAATTTATGGATTTTTATAACAGCTTCATTTACTTCATCAGGAGCTATATATGACTTATATTTACAATCCTTTAATAAGTTGGATATCGTAGAGATTCCTAAAGTATGAACATCTATCAAAGGTTTCACGAAACCGAATATTTCATCTCCTAATAATAACTCTTTCATTATTGTATATAATTTAAAATTTCCTTTTTTGACATATTTTTTAAACCTAAGTGTTCCAAAGTCCTTCCTTCTTTTCTAAAATCCACATTCAGCAATTGAGAACATATATTCAAAACAGATTCAAAAAGAGGCATTTTTATTCCGGCTATCTTTCCTAATTCCAACATGGGAAGTACTCCTGTTGGAATATCTTCCATAAGCTGACGTGTATAAATAGATGAGGGTGCAAGTATATCATAATAAGCTGGATTATTTTTCATTTTCTCACACAAGGTAGCGCCTTCCGTATCCTTATATGCAAATGATATCCATTCATTAACACTTAATAATTCCACACCATATGCTTTTCCAACCTTTATCCTCTCAGCATCAAATTTCTCTATAAAATTGGCTATATTAGGCGTCATATCCCTATAAAAATAAAACTCATTGCCCCGATCAATTGTTGCAGCATTAAAAAGAATTACACATGGATGGAATATGGCACCAATATTTTCAAAACTTGTCCGCAATACATTCACTGCAAAAGAAAAACAAGGATAAACGGTACAAATCTTGTTTAAAACAAAGTCAGTGTCAGAAGAAGGTAATGCAGATAGTAAAACATCATCTTTCACACCTATAATATTAACGACGCCGGGTTCTTTAATTCGACAAGCATATATAAGAGTCTGCGCTTCTGCTATATATATTTTTTTATTGCAATTTGCAGATATCAAACCTTGCTTAAACTCTAATGCCCCACATGTTCTTCCTGGATTCAGTATTACAATTTGATTATCACACAATAAAGGTGCTAAGCTCATCGCCAGCTCCTTATGAGCGTTTGCAACCGTAGTTACCATTATTACGTCAACTTCTTGTACCGCTTCCGACAATTCATTAGTAATACAGTTAATTTTACCAAAACCTTTTATTTTTCCACCTAACTGTATTCCGCCTTTACTTAATAAAGCTCTCACTTTATCCAAACTTCTATCAAATAAATTTACGGAATAGTTGTTTAGTCCCAAATAACCAGCTATAGCCTGTCCGCCATTTCCAGCTCCTATTACTGCAAATTTCATTTTATTGCTTCAATATAAATCATGTCTCATGATATCCCGCCCTCTATTGTCAAGAACCTGTAACTGAGAATTCGCATATTTCAGTTTTTCCGTTACTTCTTCTGCAGAATCCCCTACTACAAGAAAACCTGCTACACGATCACTACTCGTATCCGATTTTTCTATGACTGAATCAGGTATTTTATATACAAAATAATCATAAATACACTTATTATTGAGAAGTGTATCAAAATTTTTCAATCTAGAAAACACTCCTGGTTTACAATACACATAACTCATTATCGCATTATTGAATTGCCGTTTGGGAGTAACTTTGGGTTTTCCACCCATCACCATCTCAACATAAGTTTTCATAATATTGACACCAGACAGCACATCAATAAGCTTATATTTTGATCCTCCCCCCATCCTCGCACTGAATTCCAGCACACTATATTCATCTTCATTCACTATCATTTGTACTAATAATGGAGTGTCTTTCAGTTTAAATACATTGACTATCTGCTGAGCAATTTCCAAGACCTTATTTTTATCATATTTTACCGGAACAGGATAATAACTTTGTACAATAGTAAATGATTTTTCATTTTCTTTTATCTTTTTCGAAGCTGTTACAGATAATAATTTAGCATTTGTCCCCTCTACATAAATATCAACTGAAAGTTCTTCCCCTAATTTAAATTCTTCAATAATAACATGTTTTGAGATGGAATATTTGAAGGCCTCTTGCAATGAAGCATCTAGTTCATTACTATTAAATACTTTTTTAACTCCTTTAGAACCATTACTGTCAACAGGCTTAACAACCAAAGGATAAGCAAAAGCAGGCATCGTTTTTTTATCCCAATCTTCATTTATGCAAATATGTTTAGATGTAGGGATATCATTCTTTACCATTTTTTCTTTCATATATAGTTTATTGGTCAAATCCCTCACTTCATCCTCCGTTAGATAAGAAGGAAGCCCCAAGCAGGCGGAAACATACGCCATTGTCGATAAAGGTTGGTCACCACAAGCTGTAAGTATATAATCAATTCCCTCGGACCGAGCAACATTCAACACCGCTTTTTGGTCCATTGTACTTATAGGGAAGAACCGATCTGCATACTCCACAGCCCGAACACAGGTAGACTGATCAATTAAAATAATTTCTACGCTATTTTTCCAATAATGTCTCAATTCTTGAATAAGAGCTATCTGGTCATTTCCACCAGCCAATATCATAATTTTCTTCATTGTATATTTTTAATTAGTACCATCAAAGCCAATAGAACCTACTTTTTCGTCCGATGAATCAATATCTTTATGCACTAATACATTTTTTACTGTCTTAATTAGTATTTTCATATCTACCGCTAATGAAACATTATCTACATACCAAACGTCCAACTCAAACTTTTTAGTCCACGTTATTTTATTTCTACCATTTACCTGGGCCCAACCTGTTATACCCGGACGTACTTCATGCCTTCTTGCTTGAGTTTTACTATATAGCTCCAGATAACGAATCATTAAAGGGCGCGGCCCGATTAAAGACATATCTCCTTTGAGGACATTGAATAATTGAGGTAATTCATCAATGGAAGTTTTGCGAATAAACTTACCTATTGGAGTTATTCGTTTTTCGTTCGGTAATAAATTTCCGTGCTCATCGCACTCATCTGTCATAGATTTGAACTTAATAACATAAAATATCTTAGCATTTTTACCAGGTCTTGCCTGAGTAAAAAATACCCCTGCACCCTTATTTGCAAAATGAAGCCAAACAATAATAATCAATAAAATGGGCCAAATTAATAATAAAGTAAAAAAAGCGATACAAAAATCAATTACTCTTTTAAAGCAGTACTTATACATTAGCTAGACTTTTTTTAATATGTGATATGATTTTCTGATAAGTATATCCCACTTGATAATTATTCAACAAGAATCGATACCCGTTTTCTCCCATCTTTTTGATAGTTTCAGGCTCATTTATATACTTATTAATACAGTTATTAAAATCCCTAATATCTTTACTTTCACACCAATACCCATATCCATTTGTCTCTGCGATAGTACCAATATCCGTGTTTACATCAGTTGCAGCTATTATAGGCATTTTAAATTCCAAATAAGATAATAAACGAGATGGATAATTAGGAATCACAAAACGATTATCAAGAAAAATCAGGCCTACATCGCAAGATTGAACCAAAGAATCATACTCTTTTTTCGGTAAACGTGCAAGCAGAGTTATATTACATGGGCTATTATTACGATACCAATTCTCTATTTTCAGATATTCTGTGCCATTACCGACAATCAAAAAATGGCAGTCATTTCTTTCTTTGTTAGCATCCAGACACTTTATGAGAAAATCTACCCCCTGTGGTTTTCCTAAATTGCCACCATAGATGAATATAATTTTATCAACCGGAAGATTATATCTCTTACGAATTCTATCCTTATCAATATGCACAGGAACCTCGATCAATTCAATACTATTAGGAGCCTCTTCCACTTTTTCTCGTGCAATATATTTATTGTGCTTTAATACAAAAGCAACATTGGCAGGAGACATACAACCAATATAATCCGAGTTTTTATAAAGATTAATCTCTTTGTTTCTAAAGTATCTATATAAGAGACTTGTTTTTGAAAACATACCCAAATCCACAGCATTCTGTGGAAATATATCTTTCAACAAAAGATAAGAAATGGCTTCAGGATTTCTCTTTTTTAGATATCTTACTACATCTGTAAAAGTAATCGGTGGTGTAGAATAAAGAATTAAATCAAAAAAAATTCCATTCAAATATTTTTTTATAGCCTTTTTATACTGAGATTCCAACAAAATAATTCCTATCCCTTTTTCCACCCTATTCGTCTTTTGAATGTTAAAAGTTTGTACTCCCAATATATGAACACCATCTACTTCTGACAGAGAGGTAGCCAATCCAAATTGTCTTTCATACGGAGTCACAACATAAACATTATGGCCTTCATTACGAAATTTCCGCATCAAATCAGCATAGATGCCTCTCGATTTTATTCCCCTTATTCTACTGACTGTTAAGAATATAACATTCATATTTCTCTATTTCAGCATCAAATAACTAATCTCCATATCCATTCTCGATTCCGATCAATATTTTCTCCAAACCATTTTATTGACCACCCCCGTATAGCTCTGAATAAGTTTTACTACTTTCGTAGATACATTCTCATCCGTATAATCAGGAACCGCTAACCCATGATCACCATTGTTATTCATATCCACAGCAGTTTCCACAGCCTGAAGCAGCGACTGCCCGTCAATACCCGCCAAGACAAACACACCTTTGTCCAATGCCTCCGGGCGCTCTGTGGAAGTACGGATACAAACTGCCGGAAAAGAATGGCCTACAGAAGTAAAGAAAGAGCTTTCCTCAGGCAAAGTACCCGAATCTGATACAACCGCATAAGCATTCATCTGAAGACAGTTATAATCATGAAAACCCAGAGGTTCGTGTTGAATCACACGGCTATCTAATACGAAGCCACTCATTTCCAAACGTTTCCGACTACGTGGATGGCAGGAATAAAGAATAGGCATATCATATTTCTCTGCCAATTTATTTATAGCTGTAAACAAAGAAAGGAAATTCTTTTCTGTATCAATATTTTCTTCACGGTGAGCAGAGAGCAAAATATATTTACCTTTCTCAAGCCCCAAACGACTGTGAATATCCGAAGCCTCAATATCCTTCAAATTCTCATGAAGTACTTCAGCCATAGGAGAACCGGTCACATAAGTGCGTTCCTTAGCGATTCCGGACGCATTCAAATACCGTCGGGCGTGTTCCGAATAACACATATTCACGTCAGAAATGATATCCACGATACGCCGATTCGTCTCCTCTGGCAGACATTCGTCAAAACAACGATTACCGGCCTCCATATGGAAGATAGGAATATGAAGACGCTTGGCACCGATTACCGAAAGACAACTATTCGTATCTCCTAATACCAAAAGTGCATCCGGGCAAGTCTGAACCATCAACTTATAACTGCAATTGATTATATTGCCCACAGTCGCACCAAGGTCATCTCCTACAGCATCCATATAGACCTCCGGAGCTTGCAACTTCAAGTCGTGGAAAAAGACACCGTTCAGGTTATAATCGTAATTCTGCCCCGTATGGGCGAGGATACAATCGAAATACACACGGCATTTGTTGATCACCGCAGCAAGACGAATAATCTCAGGACGGGTACCTACAATAATCAGCAGTTTCAGTTTACCGTTCTCCTGAAACTTAATATCGGAATAATCTAATCGTATATTCATATCGGTCATTCTATTAAACTTCTTCAAAGAAAGTATCGGGACGGGCAGGATCGAAACATTCATTGCACCACATGAATGTCACAAGGTCTTCCGTATCCGAAAGGTTAATTATGTTATGGGTATAGCCGGGAATCATTTCCACAACTTCAATCTTGTCACCGTTCACCTCATAGTTCAGCACCTCATCCGTACCAATTTTACGAAGTTGGATCAGGCCGTGTCCGCTGACAACAACGAATTTTTCATTCTTCGTATGGTGCCAATGCTGACCTTTGGTAATTCCCGGTTTAGAGATATTCACAGAGAACTGCCCACGATCCGGAGTACGAATAATTTCCGTAAAACTCCCCCGAGAATCAACATTCATTTTAAGAGGATAGCTAAACTTATCCTTTGGGAAATATGACAAATAAGTGGAATAAAGCTTCTTAGTGAACGGATCACCCAGATCGGGGACTTGCAAATTACCGGACATTTCCCTAAAAGAATAAAGCAAGTCGACAATTTTCCCTAAAGTAACTGTGTGTACAATAGGGACAATGCAATAGTCTCTCTCACGATGCTCATTCCCACTCAAAGCGGCAATCAATTCATCCACCACATCATCCACATAAACCAAATGCAACATGACAGAAGGATCATTGACCTGAATCGGAAGATCATGGGCTATGTTGTTACAAAAAGTGGCAACGGCACTGTTATAATTTGGACGGCACCATTTACCAAACACATTCGGAAAACGGTAAACAAGAACACGTGCACCTGTCTCCCGTGCATAATCAAACAAAAGATTCTCACCCGCACGTTTGGATTCGCCATAAGGATTGTCCAAAGCGGCCTGAGTGGAAGAGGAGATCATTACAGGACAGGAATTATTATACTTTTTCAAGGTATCAAGTAGAGCGGAAGCAAAACCGAAATTGCCTTGCATGAATTCAGCTTGATCCTTGGGACGGTTAACACCTGCCAGATTAAAGACAAAATCCGCTCTTTTACAATAGACATCCAGTTCGCAAGGGTCGCTGTCTACATCGTACTCAAAAACCTGCATATCCGAAAATACGCCATAGTTCTTCGCCTTGCCCGATTGGATATTGTGTAATTGAGACACCAGATTACGACCGACAAAACCTTTGGCGCCGGTTACTAAAATATTCATAAAGTAATTAGTTTGAATGATATTCCGCCGTTCGTAAGTAAAACGCTCAGAAAAAATGAATCAAGAGATTAAAAAGAAAAGCGTCTGGACGGTCAGGAAAGGATTTGTTTATTCACTTTTTATTTCAGAAGATTTGGCTTTCTCTGTCAGACCCAGATCCTCACGGATAAAACGAAGTTTAAGTAACAACTGCTTCATTCCCTCCACATCAAGACGAGCAGTATTATGGGAATGATAATCTTCAATCCGAGCGACATCCTCATTGCCCTCTGTGAAGAACTTATCATAGTTTAAATCACGCGTGTCACAAGGAATACGGTAATACTCACCCATGTCAATGGCCTTTGCCATCTCTTCACGGGTTACTAAAGTCTCATACAGTTTCTCACCGTGGCGGGTACCGATAGTTCTGACTTCCGTATCAGCATTATACAATCCTTTCAAAGCTTGTGCCAAAACATCCAATGTCGCGGCGGGAGCTTTCTGAACGAATAAGTCACCATTATGACCGTGTTCAAAAGCGTACATGACCAAATCAACGGCATCGTCAAGTGTCATCATAAAACGGGTCATATTAGGATCGGTTATGGTAATGGGATTACCAGACTTTATCTGATCTACCCACAAGGGAATAACTGAGCCACGACTAGCCATTACGTTACCATAACGGGTACAACAGATAGTTGTCGATGCACCCTCTCCCAAAGCACGTCCCTTAGCAATAGCTACTTTTTCCATCATAGCTTTGGAGATTCCCATAGCATTAATCGGATAAGCAGCCTTGTCGGTAGAAAGGACAACCACATTCTTTACACCATGTGCTATAGCAGACTCCAATACATTGTCTGTACCAATCACGTTGGTCTGTACTGCCTGCAACGGAAAAAATTCACAAGAAGGAACTTGCTTCAAGGCAGCAGCAGCAAAAACATAGTCAACACCTCTCATGGCACCGTCCACAGACTGCCGATCGCGGACGTTACCAATATAGAACTTAACCTTGGGGTTTTGTAACTGATGACGCATGTCATCCTGCTTCTTCTCGTCACGACTAAAAATACGAATCTCTTTAATATCGGAACCTAAGAAACGTCTGAGTACGGCATTACCAAAAGAACCTGTACCACCTGTAATTAACAGGACTTTGTCTTTGAATATGGACATAATATTTATAATTTTATTTCTTATCCAGCAATTGATTGTATAAATCTACATATTCTTGATAACGATCATTCTTATTAAAAAGAGTAACAGCTCTACTTCTACATGCTTTGGTATAAAAGCATTTACCATTCTTCTTTATAGTATATATAGCTTTTTGCAAACCACTCAAATCTCCTTGAGCTACAATCAGACCTGTATCTTCAGAAACAGCTTCCACACTCCCACCCGTTCGATAAGTTATTACAGGAGTTCCACAAGCCAATGCCTCTATATTAGTAGTTGGAAAAGAGTCCGAATAAGTCGGATTTATGAAAACATCAGCCACAGAATATAATTCACTTAATTGCTGTACACTTTCCGTTCTTTCTATGCCAATAATGCCTACCGGAATATCTTTTAACTGCTCTTTATTAAGCCCAACAACAATGATTACACAATCATTGGTTAACAAAGCATGTAACTTTTTAATATCTTCATACCCCTTTGACACAGTCCAAACACTGGCAACAGCCAAAATAATAAATCTTTTTTTTATATTATCATATGGTAAGAGAGTATCAGTTTTACTCACTATTGGATGAAAAATATTTATGTCAACTCCATTGTAAATTCTATGTACCGGATATCCTTTCATAAATGTATCTTTCAAGAAATTTCCCAACCACACAGATACAGGAACAAACACCAAATTGGAAATTGATGTAAAGGCGGCCTTTTTATCTTCATAATTTCTTCTAGAACGGTCAACAATCCAAGAGTTCGGATATCCATATTTTAATGGGCAAGAAAAACATCCTGTCTTCCATCTATAACATCCGATAGAAATAAAATGAGAGCAATGCCCCGTAAAGTTCCAACAATCATGCAATGTCCAAACAACAGGAATATTTTGATCGGCTAAATATTTAAATAATATTTTATAGTTTATATAATACCCATGAATATTATGTAAATGAATTATGTCAGGCTTAATTCGCTCAATTTCCTGAACCAAACGACGTGTTGCCCTTTTTGAACTCAAACCATGCCTGTCAAATAATCGAGTCTGTAATGTATGCCAACAAAAATCCCATTTCGTACCTATTCTTATCAAATGAGATCTACTTTTATTCATACTTCTACCATAAGCTATATAACTATTCCAGCCATTCATTATGGCAGATAAGCCAATCTCTTCTGCAATACGCCCAGTAGATCCCCAATTAGCAACTACATTTATTTGAAAAAGAGTGGGCATTATAAATAACAATTAATTTGTTCGTGTTCTATTTGTTCAAAATTCATCTTACTAATGTTTTCTCTCATTTTATTATAAAGTTTAAGATCGGATATCATAGAAATGCATTTCAACAAATCATTTTTATCATCATATCGAAATACCAAACCATTCTCTCCCTGAGTTACAATCTCTTCAGCACACCCCACTCTATTGCTCACCAAAACGGGCAAACCATTATTTAGAGCCTCTTCAACTACTAATCCCCAAGGCTCAGAACGTGATGGTAAAACAAAAACATCCATTTTTTGATAAAACTTAAATAATTCTCGATTACTTATAGCTCCCCAAAAATGAATATTATCATTTGCTATTTTTTTAAGTTTTTCCTCCAAAGTTCCAAAACCAATTATATGTAGGTTTTTTTGAGGAAGTCCATTGAATGTTTCTATTAACATCTCTATATTCTTACAAGTAACTAATCTCCCCACATACAAGAAATTACAAATTTGATTACGAGGTACAAACTGAGGCTGAGGTACATAATTAAATACACCAACACCTTTCGTTATAATTGTTTTACCATTAAATCCTAAGTCATCTGTAATTTTTTTCTGCGATCGTCCAGATGCATAAACTTTTGAAATTCTAGAAATATATATTTTCTTTAATAATCCTTTCCAACCCCGTGTTTGAGATTCCAAATAGCTAGATTCTACAACCAAAGCGTTTTTCGTCCGAAATGAAATAAAGGCAGCTAACCATAACGGTAAAGAGTCCCAACCACCGAGTATTAGTTCTTCATAACGAAAAAAGCGTATTTGATCAAATACTTCTTTCAATCGTTTCAATTTATTTGAAGATAAAAATAAATAATCAAAACGAGCTTCACCCGTAAAGAAGTCTCTATTTCTTCCCTCTGATGTATCACCAGTATATATTACAAAAATACTTTTATATAAAGCAATTTCATTATATAAATTAATTTTGTAAAATGAAGGAAGATTAGTTATAATCAACGTATCTATACATTTTTTTTGCATAACAAAATAATTAAATAATCCTCAAATCTTTCATGAACCGAGCAGGAACCCCACCTACTCGCGTATATTCAGGTACATCCTTTGTAACAACACTACCTGCAGCAACATGAGCCATTTTATGAATTGTAACACCAGGAAGAATAGTCGTGCCTAAACCACATGAAGCTCCCTGAGCAATCCTTATTTTGCTAGAAGTACCCTCATAGCCTATTATTCGTGGTCCTTCTGGAGTTACAGGATGAAAACCCGTAACAATAACTGATTTCGTACCAATCAATGCATAATCTTCAATAATAACTTGACTTCCCTTATTACACATAATCATCGCATCAAAGCCAATAAAAACATTATCCCCTATTAAAATATCTCCTTGTCCAAGAATTTTAGCTCCTGAAAATATTTCACAGTTTTTACCTATAACAACACCAGCCCAACGATACAACAATGTCTTCAACTTGTTACAAGAACTATAAGGCAGTAAACTTGTAACTTTATTTACAATAAAAAGTCTTTTTGAATTCATACCAAATAATTAATTTACCGGACGATTGAATTTCAATGTCATCCCTAATAGAATAAAAGGAATAAAAGTCGCTGTTCCAGGACCATATGGAAATGTTGGTTCTCCTAAGCTTGCTATAAAAGGAATCCACATCAATATATAGCCATAATTCTGTTCTAAAAAGATATTTGTTGAAAAACTCCCTTTTATAATTTGAAAAACAATATAAAAATATAAGCAAAACCAAGGTAAACCTCCCAAAAATCCTAAATCTGACATTTTAAGTAACAAATAATTATGTACCCAAGGAATTTTAATACCTTGAGACAAATTCCCAAACAATGGATTATCACAAAACAAATCAAAAGCTAACAAATAGCCCGTACCACGTCCAGAAAGGAGATCGTCTTCCTTATTTTGAAAAAAACTCTCGTAAAAAAAATCAAAAAATGAATCAAAAAAGCTAATCCCTGTAATCCCAATCACAAACAATAATATCAAAATGACAATCAATGTCATTTTACGAGAATAAAGGCATATATATTTATATAATAAAAAGGCTACCATAACACAATAGGCAACCGTCGCTAGACGAGCTCGTATTGTCAGTAGTTCTACTAATACCAGAAAAGCTATTATAGACATAAATACACAAATAGACTTACTTTTTCCTCGTAATATATTCAGTATAGCAATTATACCAGCAACAGTTAACATCGGGCCTAATGAGTTCTTTGCAGATGTATGATAAATATCCTCAATAACAAAACCTCCTACATTCAAACGTATTTGTTCATAACCTACATATACCATCACTATGGAATACACAAAACTTATCCACCAAACGTTCTCTTGTCTTATATTAGACAGATAACCAATAACAACTAAAACCAAAGGAATTAACAATGTACGAATTTCTTTATACTGGATATGCAAACCTAAAGAATAGTATAAAAATATATCAAAAGAAATAATTAAAAAGAGTAAGATATAAAGAGTTAAAAAACGACTTCTAAAACATTTCTTCAATAATGGTAAAACTGTCAAAAACAACAAAATCGTTAAACATAATATTATTTTATCCATCATTCCAATTTGTTCTCCAACCTCATTAAAAAAAATAGGGTGGTATCCCAATGGAACAAACGCAGCCAACAATATTAGTAAAATATTTCGAACAGAGCCTAACATTTTTTTATAAAATATGTATATCGATGTTTAAGTAAAACAAGGTATATCGATTGAAAAATAAGGCTAGCTATAGTATATATTAAAGCGCCATTAGCATATATATTTATTGCAAAATAGGTAAATATAAGTATCCCACTATCACGTAGCAAACGCGTAAAAAACAAATACCAATTTTGGCTTTTTGATATTAATTCTTGAGTATATACATTTGTCAAACTATTTATAATTGTGGTAAATATTGCAACATTAAAAACAATAATCATTCCATTGTAACTTTCTCCATACCAAGAACATATCCATTTAGACAATATGCCTATAATTAAAAACGGAACAAAAGTGCTAATGAAATTAATAAACAATAAACGTTTCAATATAACATTATGATATTTATCATTACTTAATGATCCAGACAAATGTGAAAGCGCAACATTACGCAATGCACCTGGAACGAATAATAAAAGTACACTCCATTGACTTACCACAGATAGCACACCTAAATCCCCATATCCAGAAAGTTTCACAATTATGATTGTACTCACCCAATGTGTTATTGCATACAAACTTTCCTGTAAAGCGATAGGTAAAGAAAAAGAAATAACTTCCCGAAGTTTATTAAACTCTATCTTCTTTTGAAACGTTAAGAGTAATTTACGTAAAGAATAGTAATTCAAAGCACAATTAAACATATTGGTCAACACCAGTGCAACAACGGCACCAATCAATCCATTATAATAGGTTAATATTATACTCACTATAAAAGTAAAAATCCCTGTAATAGTATTATTAAATGCAATAATTTTATAGGCATTAAAACCAGAAAGTTCTCCTATTTGAGTTGTATTGATTGCATTAAAAATTATAGCGACAGCAGCCCATCGCAAAATCCCACTTAAATGAGGTGCTTCTAAATATAAAGATAACGGGATTGCAAAAACACATACTAATAAAGCTATAATCCCACTTGCTATTAATGTTATAATTGTAGCGATATAGTGAATCGAATATACCCTACTTTTATCATTAGTTGTACAATCTGCAATAAATTTAGTCGCTGTATATCCCAATCCAAACGTTGAAAATATTGCAATCATAACAAGCGTGTTCTTAATCATGCCATACTCTCCGTATACATCTTTACCCATGAAACGAGCAATTGCTATGCCTGCCATTAGTGCCAACCCTTTTCCTAAAGCACTTCCTAATAAAGCCCAAAATGAGTCTTGAAATAAAGAGCTACCTTTCAATCGGGCATATTTAGCTTTTACATTCATATAAAGATTCTATCTTTTATCAAACCTCTCGTACCGAATTATTTGACTTAAACTCCGACACCACTTCTTTCATCAGCCTCACTGTATCATCAATCCTCACGGCAAGTACTAAGTCTGCCGAACTATCATATGAAGCATCTACCTCGTCATGTTTATATTTACACACTTTTACTATACGAATTTTATAATGTTCTGTCGGAATAGTATTCTCTTCATTACTTAATATTTCTTCATAGAAAAACTCTTTTCAGCTACCAAATTATTACAGATTCTCCTAATTCTATTTTTCATAATAATAGTCCCTAATAGGGATATAGAAAGGTAAAAGCAATCTTTTAGCGCTTCAAAAAGTGTGAAAAGATACTTTTCAAACCTTTTACTTTTTTATGTTCATGAGTTTCAGTACCATAGCCATAACCATAACCATAGCCATAACCATAGCCATAACCTCGCTGTTCCGTAGGCACACCATTTAAAATTACTGACATATTATGAAGTTGCTCCTGACGATACATGTTTTCTAACTCAGGCAACTGACGACGATCCATCATACCAGAACGGACAACAAAAATAGTTAGATCAACAACACGATTCACAATAGAAGCATCAGCAACCATACCTGCAGGAACATTATCCATAATAATGTAGTCGTAGAGTTTACGAAGTTCCGCTATCAAGCGATCGAA
>ULJH01076607.1_pt1 | contig 15627 bp, 14 predicted proteins | sample 1950781 | NCBI WGS metagenome assembly ULJH01 (sample SAMEA4835462, study PRJEB28245) | human gut metagenome | biome: gut microbiome; material: fecal sample | place: Denmark | collected 2008 | reverse complement strand
CGGAGATAATATCAAAGGGTTACCTATCACTATTTCATCTTTATATATCGGAGATATTGTTTGCTTCAAAAAAGCAGGAAATTCATCTTCCACAAACGAAATTCCTTCATACTCTAATTTTCCATTTTCATCTCGTTTTTCATACTCCAAATCTAATGAAATCTCGTTTGCTTCCACATTACCACCTCCATTTGAGCAAAAAGGCCCTAATTTATTATATCGTACTTTACCCTAAATGCACCAAATAAATAGAAGAAGTAACAAAATATTAGCTACTTCTTCCATTAAACCGATAACCGACACCCCAAACCGTCTGTATGTAGATTGGCTTGCTTGGATTGTCCTCAATCTTCTCCCGAATATTCCGAATATGGCTCATGACGATATTGTAATCGCCAAAATATGGTTCTTCCCAAACATTATCATATATTTGTTCTTTGCTGAATACTATTCCGGCATTTTGAGCTAACAACAATAAAATTTCAAATTCTGTATATGTAAGTTGAATCTCATTTTCTTCATGAACCACAATCCGCTTATACTTGTCAATACAAAGTCCTTTAAAATGAAGTTTCTCTTTACAAAAGGTATCATTTTTCAAAACTTCTATTTCTTCATTAACATATGACAAAAGACGATTGAAAAAAGTTCTTCTCCATCCTCAAATGATAGAATTAATATCTTCCCAAATGATCACCCCATTTCACATCCTGTATAAGCCAATTATTCTTATGCAAATTGAATTGAGCGTTTATAGAAGTCCTATGAGGGTTGCATTCAGCTGTAACAGGAAAGCTGAAAGGGATGAGGAACAGACCGGGAAAACGTCCACCGGAAGGTGCCAGAAGGGGAATCAGACCAAACAAGTCAGTAACAACAAAACCAAAGAATGAGCCGGTAGCCGGCAGGAATATTTTCCATAGGGCAGGACCCTGTAAAGGAGCTAAGCCGGCACCCTGGATATGGATAGGCGGAACAAAGGAAGTTAGGACTCTCCGAAAGTGTGAGATGATCCTGGTAGACACGGGAAGTACGTCGCCGTAGAAGGAAGGGCATACACAAGGCCATGTAAAGTGAAAAAGGAAGACGTTTTATTTTGTATACCCTATACTTCTACTTTTGTACCAGATACGGAAAAATATCCATGCCTATGGCTCATTCTGCTGAGAGTAACCAATAAAAATTTCCTTGATTTTAAAGGAAAAAACACTTGACTATATAGGGAGGTTATTCTATGGGAGTTGATCCAAACAATATTAATATAGACTGGTCATCATTAGCAAACGGAGCAAATTCTACTGTAAATACCATTACATCATCAGCTACTGGTACCACACAAAATCCACTCATAACTTCTTGTACTGAAGGAGCTAATCCACTTATAAGTCATGAAGTATTTACCGAAAATGGTTCAAGAGAAAAATAAATGAATTTTTGTACCCAAATCGTACCCAGCACCATCTAAAAAATCCCTGCAAAGCCCATAAATACAGGCTTTGCAGGGATTTACCTTTTTACTCAAACTCGATCGTTCCCGGCGGCTTGCTGGTCAGATCGTAGAGTACGCGGTTGACCCCCTTGACTTCATTGATGATGCGGGTCATGCAGGTCTGCAGCACGCTCCACGGAATCTCGGCAGCTTCTGCCGTCATAAAGTCAGAGGTCAGAACGCCGCGAAGTGCAATGGCATAATCATAAGTACGGCCGTCACCCATGACACCGACACTGCGCATATTGGTAAGTGCAGCGAAGAACTGGCCCTTGCCCATATCAATTCCGCCCTTTTCGAGCTCCTCACGGAAGATCGCATCCGCGTCCTGAACAATGCGAACCTTTTCAGCCGTCACTTCTCCGACGATGCGGACGCCAAGCCCCGGTCCCGGGAACGGCTGGCGGTACACCAGCTTCCGCGGAAGGCCAAGCTCCAGTCCGGTCTCACGTACTTCATCCTTAAACAGATCCCGCAGAGGCTCTACAATCTCTTTGAAATCCACATTCTTCGGAAGACCGCCGACGTTATGATGCGACTTGATCACCGCACTTCCGGTGCCGACAGCACCGCTCTCCACAACATCGGGATAAATGGTTCCCTGTGCGAGAAAATCCACCGTACCGATCTTCTTCGCTTCCTCTTCAAAAATCTTAATAAATTCCGCGCCGATGAGCTTGCGCTTCTCCTCCGGCTCCGTGACGCCCGCGAGCAGGTTGTAATAACGTTCCTGTGCATTGACACGAATAAAATTCAGATCAAAATTGCCTTTTGGTCCGAAGACCGCTTCTACTTCATCGCCCTCATTCTTGCGAAGAAGACCATGATCCACAAATACGCAGGTCAGCTGCTTCCCAACTGCTTTCGCAAGAAGTGCTGCAGCGACCGACGAATCTACGCCGCCGGACAGAGCAAGGAGGACTTTTCCGTTTCCGATCTTCTTCCGCAGCTCCTGAACGGTCGTCTCCGCAAACGAAGACATCTTCCAGCTTCCGGTACAACCGCAGACATCGATCACAAAGTTCTTCAGAAGCTTCATTCCCTCTTCGGTATGGAGAACCTCCGGATGGAACTGTGTCGCATAAAGTCTGCGCTCCGAATCCTCCATCGCTGCCACAGGGCAGTCTGCCGTATGTGCCGTAATATGGAAGCCTTCCGGAACCTGTGCAATATAATCCGTATGACTCATCCACACGGTAGAGGAAGCCTTTACATCCTTAAACAGAAGCGAGGATGCATCATCCACCAGCATCTTCGTATGCCCGTACTCACTGACCGGTGCCGTTGCAACCTTTCCTCCCAGACGATATGCCATCAGCTGTGAGCCATAGCAGATTCCGAGAATCGGAACTCCGATCCCGAACAGCTCCGCCCTGTAGGTGGGTGAGGTCTCCTCATACACACTGTTGGGACCTCCTGTCAGGATGATTCCCTTCGGATTCATTGCCTTCAGCTTATCCAGAGAAATGGTATAAGGATGAATTTCGCAGTAGACCTTATTTTCGCGTACTCTTCTTGCGATCAGCTGTTTGTACTGACCGCCGAAGTCCAGAACAACAATCAGCTCTCTCTCCATGGCAGTTCCTCATAATTAATGAATAATACGTCTTATGCAAATATACGGGCGATACGTCGCCGCACTGTATTTGATTCCGGTTGCAGCCGTACTGGCATGTACGATGGTTCCGTTACCGATGTACAGGGCCACATGCCCCGGATAACAGATGATGTCACCCGGCTGAGCATCCGCCAAAGAATCGACGGCCACGCCGGCACTTCTCTGGGACACATCGGTCCTTCCGAGGGAATATCCGAAATTGGCATATACCAGTGAGGTAAAGCCGGAGCAGTCCGTTCCGTTCGTCAGACTGTTGCCTCCGTATACATAGGGATTTCCGACAAACTGCGTCGCATAATTTGCCACCGTCTGTCCCGATACGCCGCTGGAATTCACCGCCATCGAAGCCGAGCCTGAACTCGAGGATGAGGATGATGATCCGGAAGATTCGCTCTGCGTTTCTCCCGAGGAGGTCTCCGCCGTGCTCTGTCCGTTTGCCGCATTTGCAGCTTGTTTTTCTGCTTCTTCTGCCGCTCTCTGAGCTGCCGCCTGCCGCTCCGCTTCCGCTCTTGCTGCTTCCGCCTCCACCGCAGCGGACAATTCCGCATTCTGCGCCTTCAGCTGTGCTGCAAGCTCCGCAGCCGCTGCCTTCGCCTCTTCGATCTGTGCGCTTACATCCGCATTTTTGGCTTCCAGCTCATCTACCGTCTGCTGAAGAGCTTTCTGCTCCTCCTCCAGACCGCGCTTGGATTCCTCCTGCTCTGCTTTCTCCTCTTCCAGCTGCTGCTGAACAGCCGCCACCTTCCGCTGAACCTCCTGATACTCCTCCAGCTTCTTCCTGTCGTATGCGTAAAGGTCTTCTACATACCCCACCTTATTCAACATATCCGAAAAGGAAGTTGCCTTGATCAGGATCTGCACATAAGTGGCATCTCCCTGCTCATACATATATTTGATGCGCTGCTTCATGGCATTGTAGCGAGCTTCTTCATCTGCCTTTGCCGCATCGTATTCCTTCTGCGTTTCGGCGATCTGATCATCCAGCTTGGCGATGGTCTCTTCCAGAAGCTGAATGCTGGCGAGGTTCTCTACCAGCTGCGCATTTTTCTGTTCCAACTCCTCGCTGATCTGTTGTTCCTGATTCTGCAGTGCCTTCGTCTCGCTCTGCGCCGCACTAAGCTGACTCTTCGTGGAGTTTGATCTCCTTCGCAAAGCGTCCACCGACGTCGCCATGACGCCAAAGGACGGTCCTGCAGCCAGGACACCGGCAAGAATCAGCGGAATGACAGATCCTCTGAGGATTCGTCCAGCTTTTCTTCGTAATATCATAAACACTCTCACTGCATCATTTCCGGTTCACACGATCAGAGCTCACAGTTTCCGACTGTTCTCGGGAAAGGAAGAACATCGCGAATATTCTCCATTCCGGTCAGATACATAATGGCACGCTCAAATCCAAGTCCGAAGCCGGCATGACGCACAGAGCCATAGCGGCGAAGGTCCAGATAGAACTGATACTGACTCTTATCCATTCCAAGCTCATCCATACGCTTCTCCAGAATGGACAGATCATCCTCTCTCTGCGAGCCGCCGATAATTTCTCCGATTCCGGGCACCAGGCAGTCGCATGCGGCAACCGTCTTTCCATCCGGATTCAGCTTCATATAAAAGGCCTTAATTTCCTTCGGGTAGTCTGTTACAAAAACAGGGCGCTTGAATTCCTTCTCCGTCAGGAATCGCTCATGCTCTGTCTGCAGATCACAACCCCAGAATACCTTGTTCTCAAACTCATCGTTGTGCTGTTCCAGAATCTTCACCGCTTCGGTGTAGGTAATGCGGCCGAAATCCGAAGATGCCACATGCTCCAGTCTCTCCAGAAGTCCCTTATCCACGAACTGATTGAAGAAGGCCATCTCATCCGGCGCATTCTCCATAACATAGCGGATAATGTACTTCAGCATTGCCTCGGCAAGCTCCATGTTGTCCTCAAGATCTGCAAAGCAGATTTCCGGCTCAATCATCCAGAACTCAGCGGCATGGCGCGTCGTGTTGGAGTTCTCTGCACGGAATGTAGGTCCGAACGTATACACATTGCGGAATGCGAAGGCGTAGGTCTCAACGTCCAGCTGTCCGGAAACCGTCAGATTGGTGGGCTTTCCGAAGAAATCCTTGGAATAATCGACGGTACCGTCTTCATTCTTCGGAATGTTGTTCAGATCCAGCGTCGTGACCTGGAACATCTCTCCTGCACCTTCTGCATCACTTCCCGTGATTTCCGGTGCATGTACATAAACGAAATCTCTCTCCTGGAAGAACTTATGAATCGCATATGCAGCAAGAGAGCGGACCCGCATCACCGCCTCAAAGGTATTGGTGCGCACACGAAGATGCGGCATTGTACGCAGATATTCAAAGGTATGACGCTTCTTCTGCAGCGGATAATCCGAGGTGGATTCTCCTTCTACCTCTGCACGCAAAACCTGCATCTCAAGCGGCTGCTTCGCCTCCGGAGTTGCAACAATCTTACCCGTCGCAATGATGGCAGCACTGATATTCAGCTTCGCCAGTTTGGAAAAATCTTCGATTTCCGAAGAATACACCAGCTGCAGATTCTTGAAGCAGGAACCGTCATCCAGTGCAATGAATCCGATGCTCTTGGAATCGCGGTTGGATTTGACCCAGCCTGCAACCGTAACTTCCTGATCATAGTATTTCTCAGGCTCTGCAAAAATATCTCTGACATCTATCAGCTTATAGGTATCTCTCATGCTGTCCTCCTGTCTGACTCCTGTATATTCTAAAAACCTACGTCTTCTTTTTGCTTTCCCAATTACTGTGCATCTGTCGCGGATGCATCCTCTTCCGAAGCTTCCTCTGTCGTTGTATCCGCTGCAGATTCTGCTGACGAATCCGTCGAAGCTTCTGCTGCATTGTCCGAAGAGGGCTCTGTTACAACGGCCGTCTTCTGGAGGAATTCCAGAACATTCTGGATCATCATGGATTCACGAACGGCTTCCGCATCCTCTGCCTTCTTGAACTCATCGACACTGCTGTAGCCCGCCTGTGCCGCATAATTGGACAGCTGTGTATTGAACTCTGTGCGGGACGGATTCAGGTTCTCCTTGTCTGCAATGACCTTCAGCACGAGAAGCTCCTTTGCAGAGTCGGTGGCGTTGTCTGTGATCACCTGCTCCGGATTGTCCTCGTCTGCATTCATAGAAGTCTTGAGAAAATCATCCAGCTCCATGCCGTACTGCTTCGCATATTTTGTGTAGTACGTCTTCATGGATTCCGAAATACGATCAATCATTTCCTTCGGCGGATCCTTCTTATAAGTACTGTTCTCCACCATGTACTGTGCGATCTTGCTCTGCACGTCACTGTCATAGGAGCTCTGTGCCTGCTTCATCAGCTGCTGGTACACGTAATCCTTATACTCCTCTGTCGTAGCCACGCCGTCAATGCTCTGCTGTGCAACCCACTCATCAGTGAGTTCCGGTACAACCTTCTGCTGAATCTTATTGATCTTTACCTTGAAGACAACGTCCTGTCCGGCAAGGTCTTTGTTATTTTTATAGTCCTCCGGGAAGGTCAGATTCAGTGTAACCTCTTCGCCGACCTTGTGTCCCTTCAGGCCATCCTCAAATCCGTCAATAAAGCTTCCGGAGCCAATCGTCAGATCATAGCCTTCCGCACTTCCGCCATCAAATGCCTCACCGTCCCTGGTTCCCGTGTAATCGATGTTGACGATATCTCCATCCTCAACAACATCGCGATCCGTAACCTCTTCCGTTGTCGCCGTACTGCTCAGCTGATACTGCACCATGGTATCCACATAAGCATCGGAAACGGAGGGCGCTGCCTCTTCTACCGGAATCGCACTGTAATCACAGGGCTCCGCATAAACAGATGCCTTTATACCGCTGAGATAAGCTGCATTATTGGAGGCGCAGCCTGCCAGTGAAATCGTAAGTACCGCTGCGGCAGCGGCCGCCAGAATTCTCTTTTTCATCATGATTCATTCCTTTCCCGAAGAACCGGGGATTTTGAGCATAGTCCCCCGAGTCCATAGTAGATTACAGTTTAGCACAATGACTGAGGGCATAAAAGTCTTTTTTCTTGCCCTGCCAATGGGGCAGGTGTTACAATCATACGAAGAGCTATTGACATTTGCAGGAGGAATATTTTGTGAGCACATCACTGATCGTAACCCTAGTTATTATTGCTGTTCTGGTTGCCGCCACAGTCGGACTTTACTTTTTCGGCAAGAAGATGCAGAAGAAGCAGGAGCAGCAGGAGGAAGCCGTTCAGGCGTCCAAGCAGCCTGTCACCATGCTGATCATCGACAAGAAGAAAATGCGCCTGAAGGAAGCTGGTCTTCCGCAGGCAGTTATTGACTCCACTCCGAAGTATCTGCGCCGCGCCAAGCTTCCGATTGTCAAGGCAAAGGTCGGCCCTCAGATCATGAATCTCGTAGCAGATGACAAGATTTATGATGATATTCCGGTCAAGAAGCAGGTTCGTGCCATGGTCAGCGGAATCTACATCGTAGAGGTAAAGGGCGTACATGGTCAGAAGCTCGAGAAGCCTCAGCCGAAGAAAAAGAATTTCATCGGACGCTTCATGGACAAGGTGCGCGAGATCGGCAGTGCAGGCCCTTCCAAAAAGTCCTGACACAACTCTTCGTCATCAGAAATCTTAACAGAAACATGTGCCGAAAGGCACACCTTACAGAAAGGACTGTCGTTCCGGAATATTCCGAAAGGACAGTCCTTTTTCCTGTTCTGACCGATATGTTATGCTTTGTTTCTTACTCCGATTCGTTGTGAAAGCCTGTAAGAAATTTCTGGAAGTTCCGAAATTCCTTCTCCTCTTCCAGTGCAGCAAAGGCTGCCTCAGCAGCATCCTGATCATCATAGACCGCAAACACCGTAGGACCGGAGCCGGTCATGATGCTTCCAAGTGCTCCATGGTTCAGGAAAAACCTCTCCAGCCTTCCGATTACAGGATACTCTGCTCCGGTTTTCTGCTCCAGAACATTTCCGAACAGCCGGCACATTTTCGCAAGATCCTTCTCCCGGATCGCATCAATCAGGCCATCCACATCCGGGTGACGGATTTCCTCCGCAGGAATGCTATCATACTCCCGGTACACCCACGGAGTCGGGACATCCAGATCCGGCTTGCAGACAAGTAGCGTGCACTCCGGCGGCGCGGGAAGCTTCGTCAGCACCTCTCCGATGCCTTCGGAAAGCTGCGTTCCACCCGCGATGCAGTAAGGAATATCCGCACCAAGCGGAAGCGCCAGCTCCTGCAGCTTCTCGTCCGAAGCATCCAGCCGGTACAGCCCCCGCAGAAGCCGGAGCACCGCTGCTGCATCTGCGCTGCCGCCCGCCATTCCGGCCGCAATCGGAATTCTCTTATCCAGATGAATCCGAAGTCCTCCTGTAAGGCCATACTCCCTGCGCATGACATCTGCCGCCCGCCAGACCAGATTCTCCGGTCCGGACGGAATTTTTCCACTGTCTGTTGTCAGCTCAATTTCATTTCCTTCCGTCTCCGTAATCGTCACGGTATCGCAGATATCCACAGTCTGCATCACCATTCTTACCAGGTGATATCCATCCTCCCGTTTCCCGGTCACATCCAGATTCAGGTTGATTTTTCCGTGAGCCTTCCCTGTGATTTCACTCATTCTCGCATTCTCCGATTTGCAGATTCCTTCGGGATATTGTATTCCCTTCGGAACATTTTCACTTCATGGAGTTTTCTTCCTTCACCTTACACAGCCGACGATTTCCGAAATGGAGTTCAGATGATGCCTTTCCGCATAATCCTCCATTCCCTCCAGAACCTGCAGGGTCGCAGCAGGCTCATGGAAGTTTGCGGCGCCGACAGCAACGGCCGAAGCCCCCGCCATCATTAATTCAAGTGCATCCTCTGCAGTGCAGACACCGCCCATTCCGATGATCGGAATGGAAACTGCTCCTGCAGCCTCATACACCATGCGAACCGCAACCGGATGGATGGCAGGTCCTGACATTCCGCCGGTCTTGTTGGCCAGAACAAATCTTTGTCTCTCTACGTCGATCTTCATACCGGTAATCGTATTGATCAGCGAAATGGCATCTGCTCCGCCTGCCTCTGCCGCCTTTGCCATCTCTGCAATGCTCGTGACATTCGGTGTCAGCTTCATGATCACCGGCTGACGGGCGATTTTCTTAATCTTCTCTGTAATTCCAAAAAGGCTGTCCGTCTTTGTTCCGAATGTAATGGCTCCCTGCTTCACATTTGGACAGGATACATTGATTTCCAGCATATCCACACGGCTCTCGTCTCCGAGGCGTTCCACCACCTCCAGATACTCCTCCTCGCTGTGTCCGCAGACATTGACAATGACTCTCGTATCATACTGCTGCAGAAACGCAAGATCTCTGCGGATGAAAACATCCATGCCGGGATTCTGCAAGCCGATGGCATTGAGCATGCCGCCGTACACCTCCGTCACACGCGGCGTCGGATTTCCCGGCCACGGAACGTTTGAAACTCCCTTTGTCACCACAGCGCCCAGACGGTTCAGATCCACAAAGTCCGAATACTCCATCCCGGAACCAAACGTTCCGGAGGCTGTCATTACCGGATTTTTAAAAGCAACACCGGCGATGTTCACAGACATGTCCGGTTTACCGTTCCTATGATTGTCTCCCATTGGTCTTTCCTCCTGCGCGATCAGATTTCCACGTCCTCTGCAGCAAAAACAGGCCCTTCCGTGCAAACCCTCGCATTGTGTACCTGAGAATGCTCATCCTTTTTCACGGTCTTCGCAACACAGCCGAGGCAGGCTCCAACGCCGCAGGCCATGCGCTCCTCCAGTGAAATCCAGGCAGGGATCTTCTGTTCCTCTGCAAAGGCCTTTACGCCGCGCAGCATCGGCATCGGTCCGCAGGCACAGATTGCATCGAACCGCGTGTCGGGCTTCTCCTGCAAAAGAGCACGCACCGCATCCATCACATTCCCGTGAACGCCCGCTGTACCATCATCCGTAGAAATCAGAAGACTGCTGACCTTCTCAAACTCTTCCGTAAGAAACAGATCGTTCGTCCGATATCCCATTGCAGCCGTTACAAGCTCTTCCGGCTTTTCTTCTCCTGAAGCAAGGTTTGCCTCATACAAGGCTCCGGCAAGTCCCAGCATCGGCGGAGCACCGATTCCGCCCCCGAGAAGAAGAACCTTCTTCCCGGTCAGGGAGGGCACATCATATCCGTTTCCCAGGATCCCGAGAATATCGATCCGATCCCCGGGCTCTGAATGAGAGAATTCTCCGGTTCCTTTTCCGACCACACGGTATACGATCCGCAGCGTCCTCTGCTCTTTGTTCCATTCGCAGATGGAGATCGGCCTCGGAAGAAGGGCTGACGAATCCTTCGGATACACGCCGACAAACTGTCCCGGCTTCACGTCCTTCGGAGAGGACGCCTCCGGATACTGCACCGTCAATGAATAAATACCTTCCGCCAGCTTCCCGGACTCTGTCACAAGAAGTGTCTGCTTGTTTTTCTTCTCAGCCATTTTCCCGCCTTTCTCCGCCCTTCCACTTGTCAGGTGCGTACTGCTGATACATCCCGGCCACGACATCCTCTACCCTCTGATGCAAAAGCTTCCGATCTGCGATGGAAAGCTCCTTCGTCTCAATCGGCTCACCGAAAACAATCGTAACCGGCGTTTTCCGAACCTTCATCGGGTGATCCTCCAGAACATTTCCGGTTCCGATAAACGCAACCGGGATCACCGGAGCGCCGGCACGAATCGCAATCTTAAAGCTTCCTCCCTTGAACGGAAGAAGTGTGCCTTCCTCATGGCAGCGGGTTCCCTCCGGAAAAATCAGGACGGATTTCCCCGCCTTCATCCCTTCCGCCGCATCTGTCACCATCTGCGCACCGGCACGGATGTCCTTCCGGTCCAGAAACAGACAGTGAAGCTGCTTCATCCAGAAATGAAGCAGCGGAATTTTTCTCAGCTCCTGCTTGGCAATTATAATAAACGGCCTGGGCAGATAAGGTGCTCCCATGATGATATCGAAGATGGAACGGTGATTTCCCGCGAACATTACGCCGCGCCCCTCCGGGATATTCTCTCTCCCGATCACGGTGACGGGACATCCCGTCATTGCGGTGACCATGCGAAGCCCCCAGCAGACAAACGCATAGGTAAAACGGTCTGCCTTGTCCGGCGCAAGTTTCCCGAGAAGCAGCACAACCGGCATCATCGGAAGTGAACACAGGAAGAAAAAAGCAGCGGCCAGAACGGCCAGAATCGTACGAAAAGACATAAGAATGCTCCTTACATTTTTATTTCTTATTCTTGTCCCTCTGCCTAGTATATCATATGCTAAAATCTGTTTGATACCGGCAATTTACAGGAGGTGCACGCGCTATGCTGTTGATTACAAACGGAACCATTATCGATCCCAAAAATCATTTCGAGGGAAAGGAAGATCTTCTGATCGGAGATGACGGCAGAATTCTGAAAAGAGCTCCCTCGGGAGAGCTTTCGGCAGAACACGTCTTTGATGCTTCCGGGTGCATTGTGGCACCGGGCCTTGTGGATACGCACTCTCACTTTCGTGATCCCGGTTTTACCTATAAAGAGGATCTTCACACCGGCTCTCTTGCTGCCGCTGCAGGCGGATATACCTCTGTCATTCTGATGGCGAATACCAACCCGCCGGTGGATTCGGCAGAAATCCTGACGGATATTCTGGAAAGAGGGCGCAGGGAGCAGATTCATATTTACAGCGCTGCCAATGTCACAAAAGGAATGAAGGGGCAGGAGGTGAATGATCTGCAGGCCCTTGCTGCAGCAGGCGCTCCTGTTTTTACCGATGATGGAAAGCCCATTCTGAATGAGGCCGTGTTCACGCAGGCGCTGAAGGAGGCCGATGCACTCGGCATACCGGTCAGTCTTCATGAAGAGGATCCGGAATTTATCCGGGAAAACGGCATCAATGCCGGCAGTCCCGCCGCCCGGGAGCTTGGCATCACCGGCTCGGACCGGCAGGCAGAAATTTCCATGATCGCCCGCGATACCCGCATCGCCGCAGAGCTCGGCGTCCGTCTCCTGATTCAACATATCAGCACGAAGGAAGGAGTTGACCTGGTCCGCCAGGCAAGAAAAATCAATCCGCTGATTCATGCGGAGGCAACTCCCCAGCACTTCTCGCTCACAGAGGACGCGGTTCTTCAAACCGGAAGTCTGGCCAAAGTAAATCCTCCCCTGCGAACAGAGGAGGATCGTCTTGCCATCATTCAGGGGCTGCAGGATGGCACCATTGATATCATTGCCACGGATCATGCCCCGCACAGTGCAGAAGAAAAGGCCATTACCCCGCTCTGGAATGCTCCCAGCGGCATGATCGGTCTGGAGACGGCGCTCTCCCTTGCCCTTCGTCATCTGGTAGAGCCCGGCCTTCTGTCCATGATGGAGATGCTGGCGCTTTTTACCTGCAACCCGGCCGATTATTATCGCCTGCCCGCAGGAACCCTTGCGCAGGGGGCCGCTGCAGATATCGTGATCTTCGATCCGTCCGCAGAATGGACGGTAACAAAAGAGTCCTTCCACTCCAAATCCTGCAATTCACCATTCCTTGGTGAAACGCTTCCCGGTGTGATCCGCTGCACCATCTCTTCCGGAAGAATCATCTGCCGGAATGACCGTTAGCTTCCGAAGATTCCGGAGAAATCATCTCCAAACGCTCTGCAAGAAGCACCCTTTGCTCTTCCTGAGGCCAGCTGCCAATCCATGCAGCGGCCTCTTTTTGATCTTTCGCCTCATACAGCATCTCCGGCCGGAAGCCGGCATCCAGAATTCCGGTCCGGATTCCGTAAGGAACTTCCTCTCCCATGAGGATAATTCTGCTGCAGATCTCCGCCGCCAGTTCGCCGACACGATGATTGGAGGCTTCCTGAATGGCTCCCAGGCATGTAAAGCCGGATGTAAGCAGGACTTTCTCTCCTTCAAAGTGCTCCAGTGTTCTCAATGCTTCCTCGGCCAGGTTCGGATCCGTGTTGGCGCTGTCGTCAATCAGCATGGCATTCGGAATTGCCACCAGCTGCATATGGTGCAGCATCGGAAGAATGGATGCAATCCGGTACCGGATTTCTCTGTCCGACATTCCAAGAACACGTGCCGCAAAAACATCTCCGGTCAGCAGACGAATTCTTCGTTCTCCGAGAAGAATTGTGAGAAATTCCGTTTCCCTCTGTCCGGAATCAGAAACCGAAAATCTCGTTCCCTCACTTCCGACAGAAATGATGCTTCCCCGAATGTCACAGTTCTCACTAAGACCGTAGGTCCGTGTATTTTTTCTGCCGATCCCGGCAAGAAGCGCTTCATCATCCCCGTTGATCAGTCGTATCCCATACTCGCCGAAAGGATCCAGTTCCTCCAGAAGTGTCCCATAATCCATAGAGGTCCGGATAACAATCTCAGGATGAAGGGTTTCCGCAATCGCCTCGAGTTCTTCTTTGCTGTCTGCCTCCATCGGGCAGATCAGAATCTCCAGCCTCGGATCATCAAGGCTGCGGATTGCTCTGGCTGCCTCCAGTGCTGTGTGAATCATTCCTGTTGTTACTTTACAGCGGAATTTTCCTGCAAGAAGGACTTCCAGAAGCCGTGCCATTTCCTCCTGATCACTGGTTCCGGATATCACAATAATCTGCAGCCCCTTCCTGCGCTTCAGAAGATCCCCCGATTTCCGGATATACTTTCTTCCGATGCTGTGCTCTGCCGGCCGGCTGATGGCTGCAAGAAGCGGGGCCCCAAAGGGCTGCATGAAAAAGGCAACGGAACAGATCAGATTCATGATATGAATCTTTGATTTCGGAAGAGCCAGGCAAACAAGCACCAGCAGCACCCATAAAATTCCCCAGAGAAGAAACAGGCCCTGCCGCTTTTTCGTATCCTCTCTTTCTGCATTCCAGTTCTTTCCAAAGTCAAACCACAGGGTGATCGCAAGCAGATACAGGAACATCATTGCCTTTCCCAACGTGCGATATCCCATAGTCAGTGCAGCAGCAGGAACCACCATAAATATCAGGGGGAGCCAGCGAAGATTTTCCCGGAAGAGTGTGTGAAAATATTCTCTCCGATCCCAGTTATGTTCCTGGAGAAGGTTTAAATAGTACCGCATGGTTGTGCCCAATGTTACTGCGTACATCGCAATGAGCATGTATTTCACCACGTAATGCATCCGAAAACTCCCTCTCCTCTTGCCAGCTGCAGCATCCTGCCAATGACAGGATGCTGCAATCTCTTCTTATCTTCTACTTTTCCAGCGATCTGCGATTGAAATTAATCAGGCAGCCATCCAAAATGATCTGACGTTCGTCATCTGTAAGATCTCCGAGCGTCACTGTAAACGGCTCGAGCGTCTCATTCTTCACGACATAACCCTGAATTGTCTGTTCCTTATTCTCAACCGCCTTCCGGATTCCCGGGAAAAACAGGTAGTCCATCTTGGAAAACGGAAGCTCACCCTTGTCGATGACAAACGGCAGCATGCCCCAGTTGATCAGATTGCTGCGATAGCGCTTTGTCGCATACTCGTTTGCAATGTTCGCCCAGCCTCCAAGCACCTTCTGGCACGAAGCCGCCTGCTCGCGGGCAGAGCCGTCTCCGGGCTTTACCGCAAAAATGGTCGAGCCGATTCCGATGTTTTCCCTGCTGACCTCCGGGAATTTCTCACGGATCGCCGTCATAACATCATGGAAGCCCGGAAGTGCTTCACCGATGCAGGTACCTGCCACCTGCGCGCGCTCGCCCTCCCGTACTTCCTTTGCAAGCTGCACGTAGTCCGGTGCCTTTCTGGACAGCGTGAACTCCGCCAGTCCCTCCGGATTGGAGCGATAGGAGGAGGTTTCTCCGGACGGAATCAACTCATCTGTTGTGGTAACCGGATCGTGAATCTCCGCCACAACGCGAAGAGCCAGGTTTTCCGGAAGAGGCTCCATCTTCGGCCAGTCACGGATATTCGGTCCAAGCTGCAGCTCCACATCGGGATCCGCCTTTCCCTTGGAATCAAACACGCGCTTTTCATAAATCTTCGGATCAAAATGATACGAATAGGTCGGGATATCCTTATCCATCTCCGTTGCCGGCGTAAGGAAGCCCTGATGAGCCGCAGTTGCCGCAATGGAACGTGCATCCATCAGTGCCACATAGGAAATCTGCCCCTTCTGCGGCTTGGAGCCCTCACGATTCGGGAAGTTTCTCGTGGAGTGACGGATGGAGAAGGCATTGTTTGCCGGGGTGTCTCCCGCACCGAAGCAGGGTCCGCAGAATGCTGTTTTCAGCACTGCGCCCGCATCCATCAGTTTTTCAGCCACACCGCTTCGGATCAGCTCCACATAGATCGGCTGAGAAGCGGGATATATCGACAAAGAGAACTTATCATTTCCGATATTTTCTCCATCCAGAATCCCCGCGGCCTCACAGATGTTTTCAAAGCCGCCGCCGGCACATCCGGCAATGATGCCCTGATCTACCAGAAGCCTTCCGTTTACGATCTTGTCGGAAAGATCTG
>ULJH01000237.1_pt1 | contig 15666 bp, 10 predicted proteins | sample 1950781 | NCBI WGS metagenome assembly ULJH01 (sample SAMEA4835462, study PRJEB28245) | human gut metagenome | biome: gut microbiome; material: fecal sample | place: Denmark | collected 2008 | reverse complement strand
GGTCATGACGGCGGTCCGCTGCCGGAGGATGGCATTAAGATCAAGGCCGGCAAAATGCGCGGACTTCCGAGCGTCGGCATGATGTGCGGAATCGAGGAGCTTGGCGCAACCGGAGACATGTATCCGGAGGCTCCGGAGAATGGCATTTATGTTTTCCCGAAGGAGCAGGAGGCAGAGCTTACTCTCGGCGCAGATGCGATCGAAGCGCTCGGCCTTCATGATACGAATTTCGAATATGAGATTACCTCCAACCGCGTGGACTGCTATTCCATTCTCGGAATTGCAAGAGAAGCGGCGGTAACCTTTGACAAGCCCTTTGTTCCTCCGGTTGTTTCGGTGAAGCATGAGGGAGCAAAGGACACCTCGGATTACGTGGATGTCACGATCGAGGACAAGGACCTCTGCACGCGCTACGTAGCAGCAATCTGCACGAACGTAAAGCTCGGCGAGAGCCCGCGCTGGATGCAGAGAAGACTTGCAAACTTCGGCATCCGCCCCATCAACAACCTGGTGGATATCACCAATTTTGTCATGATGGAATACGGCCAGCCGATGCATGCGTATGATTTCGATACCATCCACGGAGGCAGAATTATTGTCCGCCGTGCGAACGACGGGGACACCTTTGTGACGCTGGACGGACAGGAGAGGAAGCTTGACCGCGATGTCCTGATGATCAATGACGCAGACCGCGCAGTCGGCATCGCCGGCATCATGGGCGGCGAGGATTCCATGATCACGGAGAACGTACATACCGTTCTTTTCGAGGCGGCAACCTTCAACGGAACCAACATCCGCAAGGCCTCCAAGAGAATCGGAATCCGCACTGAGGCATCTGCGATATTTGAAAAGGGACTGGATCCGTACAATGCACTGGAAGCAATGAATCGTGCCTGCCAGCTGATGGAAGAGCTTGGCTGCGGCACGGTGGCAAAGAGCTATGTGGACGTACATGAGGAGCTGCCGGCTCTTCGCAGGATAAAGTTCGAGCCGGAGAAGATCAACGCTTACCTTGGCACCTCCTATACAAAGGAGAGAATGCTGGATATTTTCCGGAAAGAAGAGCTTGTTTATGATGAGCAGGCAGGGGAGCTTGTGATCCCGTCCTTCCGTCAGGATCTTCGTGCAATGTGCGACATCGCAGAGGAAGCGGCACGCTTTGACGGCTATGACAAGGTTCCGTCCACGCTCCCTGCAAGCTCTGCAACCGTAGGCGGCCTTCAGCCGATGATGAAGCTGCAGGATCTTGCCAGAACGGTTGCCATGGATTACGGCTATTCCGAATCGGAGACGTTCTCCTTCGAGAGCCCGAAGGTATTTGATACGCTTCGTCTGGATGCCGATGACGCAGAGCGTCAGGCCATCCGGATTTCGAATCCTCTGGGAGAGGATTTCTCCATCATGCGCACGCAGATGGTGAGCTCGATTCTGACCTCGCTGTCCACGAACTATGCGCGCAGAAACAAGGACGTGAAGCTGTTTGACCTCGGAAAGATCTATCTTGCGAAGGAGCTTCCGCTTGTTGGCTATCCCGATGAGAGACCGCAGCTGACGCTTGGCTTCTACGGAGAAGGAAACTTCTTCACCTTAAAGGGTGTTGTGGAGGATTTCCTGGCCACCGCAGGCGTTTCGGAAAAGGTCCAGTGCGATCCGGATGCCGGGAAGAATTTCCTGCATCCCGGACGGCAGGCCCTGATTGTTCTCTCGAATCCGCACGGCGGCCCGAAGGGAGCACCGGTTCACACCGTGATCGGCTACATGGGAGAGGTTCATCCGACGGTTGCCAGGGCCTACGGCATGAACGACCGCGTATACATCGCGTGCATTGATCTGAAGAGTGTTCTGGAGAAAGCATCCTTTGCGCACCACTACGAGGGCATTGCGAAGTTCCCTGCAATGAGCCGTGACATTTCCATGGTTGTCCCGAAGGAGGTTTCTGCGGGCGAGATCGAGGAGGTCATTGAGCAGCGCGGCGGAAAGCTTCTGGAATCCTATCGTCTGTTCGATCTCTATGAGGGCGCTCAGGTGAAGCCCGGATGCAAGTCCATGGCCTACAGCCTGACCTTCCGCCACAAGGACCGCACGCTGGAGACCGAGGAAGTGGATAAGACCATGAAGAAGATTCTGAATGGTCTGGAAGAGCTGAACATCGAGCTTCGCTCCTGATTGTTAATGTAATACGTCAATGCAATACGGAAGGGCAAGGCCGCACAAAGGCCCTGCCCTTTTTTACAACAATGTGGTCTGGATGGGGATCATGAAGAAAAACAAACCAAACAACTGCATAAAAGCTTCGGGGACGTATCCCGGGATGTCTCCTGCGAAGCGAAAGCGCCTGTCTCCGGAAAAAAGCTGTGACCTTCGACGGCTGTCTTACCTTCTGATTGTGATTTATGCTTTGTCCCTGATTCCGGTTCTTGTTATCGGGAAATACGACTATCCGTCGGCGGATGATTTTTCCATGGGACTTGGAACGCGGCTTGTCTATGAGGCAACCGGCTCCCTCCTTGCTGTGGCCGGCAAAATACTGTCGGAAACCGTGCGCTATTACCGGACATGGATCGGTTATTTTACCTCCTGTCTGTTCACCACCGTATCCCCGGCCACCTTTGGGGAAGCCTGGTATGCGCTGACACCTGCGGTCATTCTTCTGGCCCTTCATGTCGGCGTCACGGTTTTCTTCTATGCGCTGATGGAAAAGGCACTTGGCATGAACCGCTATGCCCGCCGCTGCATGACGGTGCTTGCGCTTTTTCTGATGGTTCAGCGGATGCCGGAGGGCAGCCTTCGTGTGGAGGCCTTCTACTGGTACAGCGGGGCGGGAAACTATACGCTCACCTTTTCGGCGGGCCTTCTGTATCTGGCCTTTTATGTGCTCTCGGTCTGCGGCGTCAGAAGCAAAAACCGGAGCCTGTTCCTGGTCCTTGCCTGCATCATGGGATTTCTGGCAGGGGGAGGAAACTACCTGAGTGCGCTCTCCTTTGCGGTGGTATCTGTGCTTTTTGCCGTTTATCTGGTGAAAATGAAAATCGGACGACTTCTTCCCGCGGCCTTTTATCTCTGCGGATTTGCAGTCAGCTGCCTTTCTCCCGGAAACCGAATCCGGGGAGGAGAGGCGGAAGGGTACGGAGCCCTGAAGTCGATTCTGCTCTCCCTTTATTACACCTTGTCCTATCCTCTGAATCAGTGGATGAACTGGGCGGTTCTTCTGATTCTGGCTCTGGCCGGCGTGATTTTCTGGATAGGCTTTGCAGAGATTGAATTTTCCGGAGCGAACGCAAAAGCGGGCGGTGCTGCGGCTCCGGAGAAGGCAGGCAGCGGCGCACAGGCGGTACAGCTAGGCTTTACGGCTCCCTTCCCTGCTGCGGTTCTTGCCTATGGCATCGTGAGCTGTGTCGTGACGCCGGCCCTCTATGCGCAGGGAAATATGGATGCCGGGAGAATTCAGAGCACCTTCTGGCTGCATGCCGTGCTTGTACTGCTCCTTCTGGAGTGGTATCTTGTCGGTGGACTGTACAGACGGTTTTCGAAGGAGCAGAATGCATCGGCCGTGTCCTGTCCGCAGAATGCATCGGCAGCGTCCTGTCTGCGGAATGGTGCAGGCGGTTTTGTCCGGGCGATTCTTCTGTTTTTCATCGTGTTCTCGCTTCTTGCAGTAAAGGGAAATCCGGATTTCTACACCGGAACCAGCGCGGTATCCGAGCTTTTGGATGGCTCTGCCGCGCAGTACGGAAGAGAGAATGAAGAAAGGCTTCGTATTCTGAAAAATCCCAGGGAGCAGGACGCCGTGCTGCCACGCTATACCGTGCAGCCGAATCTTCTCTATTTTGAGGATGTCAGTGAGGATCCGGACGACTGGATCAATCAGAAAATGAGTGAATATTATGGGAGAAACAGTATCCGCGGGATAAGCGGGTAAAGAAAGGAGCAAAAAAATGGAACGAGTAAATGTGTGGAATACCTATGATCTGGAGAGGCAGAAGAGCTGTTTTACCTTTGCGGAGGATTATCGCAGGTTCATTTCCGAGAACAAGACGGAAAGAGAGTGCGTGGATTCCTTTGTGAATGCGGCGGAGGATGCCGGATACGTAGAGCTCTCCCGTGCCATCGAGGAGGCAGAGAAGAATGGGAAAAAGCTTCAGCCCGGCGACAAGGTATACATGACCTGGATGAATAAGTCGATGGTGCTGTTCCGCCTCGGGACGCGTCCCATGGAGGAGGGCGTCAATATTCTGGGCGCACACATTGACAGCCCCCGCATGGATGTCAAGCAGAACCCTCTGTATGAGAAGGGCGGCTACGGATATCTTGATACCCATTACTACGGCGGCATCAAGAAGTATCAGTTTGTCGCAAGACCTCTTGCCATTCACGGCGTGATCGTAAAAAAGGACGGCGAGACGGTTGTCCTGAATGTCGGTGAGGATGCGGACGATCCGGTATTCTTTATTTCCGATCTTCTGATTCATCTCGCACAGGATCAGATGCAGAAGAAGGCGGCCGAGGTCGTTGAGGGTGAGGCGCTTGACCTGATCATTGGCAATAAGCCGATCATCATTGATGCGAAGACCAAGTCCGGGAAGAAGAAGGAGGAGCTTCCGAAGGAGGCTGTCAAGAATTCTCTTCTCGCCATTCTGGAAGAGATGTACGGCATCAAGGAGGATGATTTTGAGTCCGCAGAGCTGGAAGTCGTTCCCGCAGGTCCTGCAAGAGACGCAGGCTTTGACCGCAGCATGATCCTTGGCTACGGACATGATGACCGGGTTTGCGCATATCCCTCCTTCCGCGCAATCCTGGATGGGGAATTCGACGGGGAGAACGGAGCACCGGAGCGTACCAGTGTCTGCCTTCTGGTAGACAAGGAGGAGATCGGATCGGTCGGCGCAACCGGAATGCAGTCCCATTATTTTGAAAATGCACTGGCTGAGGTCATGAACCTTCGCGGGGAGTACACAGAACTCAAGCTCCGCCGCTGCCTTGCAAACTCCGACATGCTCTCCAGCGATGTATCCTCTGCCTTTGATCCGAACTGGAGCGAGTGCTTTGATGAGAAGAATACGGCCTTCCTTGGACGCGGAATGGTCTTCAACAAGTTTACGGGCTCCCGCGGAAAGAGCGGCTCCAACGATGCCAACGCTGAGTTCATCGCGCATCTTCGTGATATTTTCAGCAAGGAGGGCGTTGTTACCCAGACCGCAGAGCTTGGCAAGGTAGACGTCGGCGGCGGCGGAACCATCGCTTACATCCTTGCACTGTATGGCATGAACGTTATTGACAGCGGCGTTCCGGTACTGTCGATGCATTCCCCGGCGGAGGCAATTTCCAAGGCGGACCTCTACGAGGCATACCGCGGCTACAAGGCGTTCCTTCGCGATGCCAATCTCAGAAACGCGTAAAACAAGATTCCTCAGACACCACTGTGGGTGAGAAGTGCAGGCTGGGGAAGCATCTCTGTTCGATGAAATCCTTGGCTGAGGATGTTTTTGGGTGGCGGAAGCATCTCTATTCGATGAAAAATTCGCTGCGGGATGCTTTTTGAGCGGCGAACACATCCCTATTCGATGAAAAGTCCGCTGAGGGATGCTTTTCGAGCGGCGGAAGCATCTCTATTCGATGAAAAATTCGCTGAGGGATGCTTTTCGAGTGGCGGATACATCCCTATTCGGAAGAATTCGTCGCCAAGGATTATTTTCCCGAGACGGATACATCCCTATTCGGAGGAATTCGTCGCCAGGGATTATTTTCCCGAGACGGATACATCCCTATTCGATGAAAAGTCCGTTGCGGGATGCTTTTCCAAGGGGAAATGCATCCCTCAAGGCCATGAAAGCACTTTAGGGATGCATTGACAGCCTGAAAAGCATCCTCAAATCTCAGCATCAGCAGATAGAGATGCATTGTTCGCAAATCAGGTGGACTATGGCTCAAACACAAAGCTGAGGTTCCAAAGTGAAGCCTCAAACACAAAGCTGAGATCTCAAAAAGCAAAAGTAAGAACAAAGGCAAGAAACAAAGGCAAAAAACAACATGAGTGAAATCAACGAGAACATTGCTCCCGCAAACGAGGCGGGAGCAGGGAGCGGGAGTGTGCCTCTTGGACACAAGACCGCGGATTATTATTTTGACCTGCCAAAGGAATTGATTGCGCAGGATCCCAATGAGCAGAGGGACGGCTGCAGAATGCTCTGCATTGACCGGAATACCGGTGAACTGGAGCATAAAGTTTTCCATGACATTATTGATTACCTGGAGCCGGGAGAGACGCTGGTTCTGAACAACACCAGAGTGATTCCGGCAAGACTCCTTGGAACCAAGGAAGGAACCGGCGCAAATGCGGAAATTCTTCTGTTGAAGCGGCGTGAGAATGATGTCTGGGAGACACTGGTGCGTCCCGGCAAGAAGCTGCGTCGGGGGGCGAAAGTGATCTTTGGCGACGGCGCGTTGACCGCAGAGATCATGGATGTTCTGGACGATGGAAATCGTCTGGTGAAGTTTTATTATGATGGAATTTTTGAGGAGGTGCTGGACCGGCTCGGGGAGATGCCGCTTCCTCCGTACATCACACACAAGCTGGAAGATCCGAACATGTACCAGACGGTGTATGCGAAGTTTGACGGAAGCGCGGCAGCGCCGACGGCAGGGCTTCATTTTACCGAGGAGCTTCTGAAAAAGATTCAGGACAAGGGAGTCAATCTGGCCTATGTCACGCTTCATGTAGGGCTTGGAACTTTCCGCCCGGTCAAGGTGGATGATGTGACGAAGCATCACATGCACACTGAGTGGTACAACGTACCGCCAGCTGCCGCAGATCTCATCAATGAGACCCATGTCAGGGGAAAACGCGTCATCTGTGTCGGAACCACCAGCTGCCGCACCGTAGAGTCTGCAGCAGATGAGAACGGCATTGTGCATGCAGGGGCAGACAACACCTCCATCTTCATTTATCCCGGCTACCGGTTTAAGGTGATGGACGGACTGATCACCAATTTCCATCTGCCGGAGTCCACACTGGTGATGCTGGTCTCAGCCTTTGCAGGAAGAGATCATGTTCTGAACGCATATCGGGAAGCGGTGAAGGAGAAATACCGCTTCTTCAGCTTCGGGGATGCGTGCTACTTCCATTAAACAGGGCGCTTGCCAGGCGGGAATCATCCCTGCCAAGCAATTCTGTCGAACCAGGATGAATTTCTCCGGCGGGAATCATCCCTGCCGAGCAATTCTGTCGAATCAGGATGAATTTCCCTGTTGGGAATCATCCCTGCTGAGCAATTCTGTCGAATCAGGATGCATTTCCCTGTTGGAAATCATCCCTGCTGAGCAATTCTGTCGAATCAGGATGCATTTCCCCGACGGAAATCATCCCTCCCGGAAATTTCCAGCAAATCAGGATGAATTTCCCTGTTGGAAATCATCCCTACACAGAAATTTCTTCAAATCAGGATGAATTTCCCCGGTGGAAATCATCCCTGCACAGAAATTTCTTCAAATCAGGATGCAATTCCCCGGCGGGAATCAAGCAGACAAGCTATTCCGTCAGGAAATGGTGCCCGCCTTACCAATGAATGTTGCCAGCTAAATGGTGCCAGCCTTACCAAGAATGTCGTCGGCTTCACCACGACTTCCGGTACTGGCTGGGGGTGATCCCCTCCACCTTTTTGAAAATACGAGAGAAATAATTGGCATCGCGGATGCCGACACGGGCTCCTGCCTCCTCCAGAGAAATATCGGAGAAGCGCAGGAGCTTTTTGGCTGCTCCGATGCGGGCATGGATCAGGTAATTTCCGATGGTTGTGCCGTACTGCTGGCGAAACCGCCGCATGAGGTAATACTTGTTGAAGTGGAACTGCTCCGCAAGAAAATCAAGGGACAGGTCCTCTGCGTAGTGCAGATCCAGGTAATTCCGGACGTCGGCGATGCTGCTTTCGGAAGGCACACTGCCTCCCTCGCGGTCCGAACAAATGGCAGAGGAGAATTTTCCCTGGGGATTCCAGGCCTCCTCCATGGTCCGTGACAGAAGAGAAGAGAGGGCCTCATTGAGCTTCATATCCCTTGTATAGCAGTCGGAGAGGGAGATGTCGTAAATGCTGTCCAGAAGCGTAAGAAACTGTCCGGCCAGAGCTTCGGTGGCAGGATGAAAAACAGGACCGGAATTCCGTTCCAGAAACTTTCGGTAAATGCCGGGCATCTGACTTCCGTTGAAATGCACCCATTTCAGTTCCCAGAGATTCCGGGAGGTCGTATGTGAATAGGAATTCAGACAGTCCAGGAAAACACAATCGCCCTTGCGCAGAACATAGTCATGCCCGGATACGGACAGACTCCCGCTTCCGGAGACAACCAGGAAAAAAAGGTAAGAGGACAGGCCGCTTCTCTTGCTGGTATGGGGCTTTGCGGCCCGAAGAGAACCAGCCTCCTGCAGGTGAAGAAGGCATTCCCTTGCAAAGGAGGATGGTGTGTAAATGTTTCGATGAGAGGTGACAAGATCACCGTGGAATTCTGCTGTCTGAGCCATAGCCTGCCTCTTTCTGAACATTTTTCGAACACTTCCGGCACCTGTTTCCTGAGAGCCCTTCCCTGGATTTTCCGGCACCTGTTTCCTGAGAGCCCCTCCCTGGATTTTCCCGCGCCTGTTTCCGGGGAACACACACCGTGCTTTCCTCACACTGCCGATGATCAACTTTGTGCTACTGCAAATGCAAAACAGGACAGCATCGTGCATGGAAACATTGAAATCATATGCTATGATTAATATGTTGACATGAAATACGAAATGTCAAGATTGTACCAGTAATAATTGGAAAAGTAACCGCTCCGGACCGCTTCGGGCTTCTTTGGCTTTGCGGCAGGAGCAAAACCATGACAGACAAACAGCAAGACAGAGGAGAAAAAATATGGCAAAGACAGCTCTGATCACCGGCGTTACCGGACAGGACGGATCCTACCTTTCGGAGTTCCTTCTGGAAAAGGGATATGAAGTACACGGAATCATTCGTCGTTCCTCCGTGGATTATCGCGAGAGAATCGCACATCTGGAGAACAATCCGCACTTCCATCTCCATTACGGAGATCTCGGCGATTCGATGAGCATGATGCAGGTTATCAGCAAGGTTCGCCCGGATGAAATCTACAACCTCGCTGCACAGTCCCACGTTCAGGTTTCCTTCGATGTTCCGGAGTTCACGGCAGACGTGGATGCCATCGGAGTTCTGCGTGTCCTGGAAGCGGTCCGCCTGTGCGGCCTGAAGGATACCTGCCGCATCTATCAGGCATCCACCTCGGAGCTTTTCGGCAAGGTGGAGGAGGTTCCGCAGCGCGAGACAACTCCGTTCCATCCCTACAGCCCGTATGCCGTCGCGAAGCAGTACGGCTACTGGATTGTCAAGGAATATCGGGAAGCCTACGGCATGTTCGCCTGCTCCGGAATTCTGTTCAATCACGAATCCGAGCGCCGCGGCGAAACCTTTGTTACAAGAAAAATAACCCTTGCAGCAGCCAGAATCGCACAGGGACTGCAGGACAAGCTTTATCTTGGAAATCTGTCCTCTCTCCGCGACTGGGGCTACGCAAAGGACTATGTCGAGTGCATGTGGCTGATTCTGCAGAACAAGGAGCCGGAGGATTTCGTCATCGCAACCGGCGAGCAGCATTCGGTCCGCGAGTTTGCACAGCTTGCCTTCCACGATGCCGGCATTGAGCTCGAGTGGCAGGGCGAGGGCATGAATGAAAAGGGAATCGACAAGGCAACCGGAAAGGTGCTTGTTGAGGTTTCTCCGGACTTCTACCGCCCGACCGATGTCGTAAACCTTTGGGGCGATCCCACCAAGGCGAAGACGCACCTTGGCTGGAATCCGACCAAGACAACCTTCGAGGAGCTTGTCCGCATTATGGTAGAGCACGACATGCAGAAGGTTGCGGTAGAGCACGAGCAGGAAGAAATCAGAAGGAAGCTGGAGAAATAATCTCCGGGCCGGAAAGGAAGTACAGAAGCTATGATGGAAAAAAATGCGAAAATTTACGTGGCAGGCCATCGCGGAATGGTTGGCTCTGCGATTAAGAGAGAGCTGGAGCGCCAGGGATATACGAATATCATCACCCGCACGCACAAGGAGCTGGATCTGACCAGACAGGATGCGGTGGAAGAGTTTTTTGCCGCAGAAAAACCGGATTATGTTTTCCTTGCCGCAGCAAAGGTGGGCGGCATTGTGGCGAATGAGGAAGCTCTGGCCGACTTTATGTATGACAACATGATTCTGGAGATGAACGTTGTGCACAGCGCGTGGAAGAACGGCTGCAGGAAGCTGGAATTCCTCGGAAGCTCCTGCATTTATCCCCGCATGGCACCGCAGCCGATGACAGAAGACTGTCTCCTGTCGGGACCGCTTGAAAAGACCAACGAGGCCTATGCCCTCGCCAAGATTTCCGGCCTGAAGTACTGCGAGTTCTTAAACCGTCAGTACGGAACGGACTACATCTCTGTAATGCCGACAAACCTCTACGGCCCGAATGACAACTATCATCCGACACACAGCCATGTGCTCCCTGCGCTGATCCGCAGATTCCATGAGGCGAAGGAGCAGAACCTTCCCTATGTGACCTGCTGGGGAGATGGCTCGCCGCTTCGCGAGTTCCTCTATGTGGATGATCTTGCAAACCTCTGCGTGTTCCTGATGAACAACTATTCCGGAAACGAAACCGTCAATGCAGGAACAGGAAAGGAGCTGACCATCAAGGAGCTGACAGAGAAGGTGGCAGCCATCATCGGCTACACCGGAGAAATCCGCTGGGATACCTCCAAGCCGAACGGGACCCCCAGAAAGCTCCTGGACGTATCCAAGAGTAAAGAGATGGGCTGGGAAGCAAAGACCTCTCTGGATGAGGGAATCCGCCTGACCTACGAGGACTTCCTGCACAATCCGATGCGGGCAGAGCGCTGACAACAACAGGCAGCACGATTTTCTGCCGCAGCAGGTGCTTCAGGACAGGTCCGGCAGACGCCGCGGTAGGTGCGCCCGGGAGTGTGACGGGCGGCACGAACGAAGGAGAGACCAGCTATGCATATTATTTTATTATCCGGCGGATCGGGAAAGCGCCTCTGGCCCCTTTCCAATGACATCCGCTCCAAGCAGTTTATAAAGATTTTCCCTGCGGAAAACGGGGAATATGAGTCGATGGCACAGAGAATGTACCGTCAGATCCGCAAGGTAGATCCGGACGCAACCGTGACCGTCGCGACGAGCCGCTCACAGGTTTCTCAGCTGAAGAATCAGCTGGGAGACGGAATCGGCGTATCTCTGGAGCCGTGCAGACGGGATACCTTCCCGGCGATCGCACTGGCGACGGCGTACCTGCACGATGTGCAGAAGGTGCCGGAGAACGAGCCGGTGGTGGTCTGCCCGGTAGACCCCTATGTAAACGAGGATTATTTTGAGGCACTTCGGAAGCTCTCCGATCTGGCGGAAAGCGACGCCTGCCATCTGACTGTGATGGGAATTGAGCCGACCTATCCCTCGGAGAAGTACGGCTACGTCATCCCGATCAGCAAGGACAAGGTGAGCCCGGTGAAGACCTTTAAGGAGAAGCCGGACGTGGAGACCGCGAAGCAGTACATCGAAGCAGGCGCGCTGTGGAATGCAGGTGTTTTCGCTTACAAGATCGGTTACGTTCTGGAAAAGGCGCATGAGCTCATGGACTTCACCGACTACGACGACCTGTTTGCAAAATACGACACGGTGAAGAAGATCTCGTTTGATTACGCTGTGGCGGAGCACGAGCCGCTCATTCAGGTCATGCGGTTTTCCGGTGACTGGAAGGACATGGGAACCTGGAATACGCTGACGGAGGCCATGGAAGAGCCGGTCATCGGGCAGGGCACCTTAAACGACACCTGTGAAAATGTCGATGTCGTGAACGAGCTGAACGTGCCGATCCTCGCAATGGGGCTTAAGAACGTTGTCATTGCAGCGTCCCCCGAGGGAATTCTGGTCTCCGACAAGGAGCAGTCCAGCTACATCAAGCCGTATGTGGATGCCATGGATCAGCAGGTGATGTTCGCGGAGAAGTCCTGGGGCTCCTTCCAGGTGCTGGATGTCGAGAAGGAGAGCATGACCATTCTGGTGACCCTCAAGGAGGGACATCAGATGAATTACCATAGCCACAAGCACCGCGACGAGATCTGGAACGTCATCGCGGGCGAAGGCCGTACCATCGTGGATGGCATGGAGCAGAAGGTAAAACAGGGCGATGTGATCACCATGCAGGCGGGCTGCCGCCACACCATCGTCGCCGACACGGAGTTGAAGCTGATTGAGGTTCAGATCGGCAAGGAGATCAGTGTGCATGACAAGCAGAAATTCGAGCTGGAAATCTGATTTCGCTGCAGGAGCATCCGGCCCGGAAACTGAAGAAATCAAACGGACAACTGAATTCGGAAATCGAAGAGGACCGATTCCGCTCCTCCCCGCAGGAAAGGATTACCTGTGGGGAGGAAGACGGCTTCGGGATGATTTTTCCAAGGATATCCCGCTGACGCCCCTTGCGGAAACCTGGGAGTGCTCGACGCACCCGGACGGACTCTCGCTCCTTGCAGAGGATCCGGGCAAAACACTCCATGAGCTGCTGCAGGAGAATCCGTGGATGTTCGGCACGCATCCTGCCAAAAGCATGCCGGAGGCGGTGGAAAAAGGCGAGCTGCCTGTTCTCATCAAGTTCATTGACGCAGCCGCTGATCTCTCGGTGCAGGTGCATCCGGACGACGCATACGCAAGGGAGCATGAAAACGGACAGCTCGGGAAGAGCGAGATGTGGTACGTCGTCGACGCGGCTCCCGGCGCGAAGCTTGTCTACGGCTTCTCTCATGATATGGACCGGGAAAGAGTGCGGGAGGCTGCGCAGAACGGAACTCTCGAGAAGCATCTGCAGCGGGTGCCGATCAGAAAGGACGATGTTTTCTTCATTCCGGCCGGAACCGTTCATGCAATCGGCGGCGGGAGCCTCATCGCGGAGGTGCAGGAGAGCTCGAACCTGACCTACCGGCTGTATGATTATTACCGCATCGGGAAGGACGGAAAAGAACGGCCTCTTCACCTGGAAAAGGCGCTTCAGGTCGCAAGGCTCTCTGCGGCAGAGGAGCCAAGGCAGCCGATGCGCGTTCTGAATTATCGCCCGGGCTTTGCCTCGGAGTTTTTATGCAGGTGCCGTTATTTTGAGGTGCGGCGCCTCCTTCTGAATACACAGAGAATTCGGAAAATGGCATCTTTTCAAACAGATGACACTTCCTTTCACGTTCTGATTTGCACAGATGGGTGCGGCGTGATATCTTGTAATAGATCACGTATGCCCTTTTTCCGCGGGGACACCTTTTTTGTTCCTGCCGGCAGCGATGAAATCCGTATTCACGGAATTGCAACGCTGCTCGATGTGAACTGTTGATATCCGGAAATCCTGGATGGAGAAACGGATGCTGCAGCGGGCGCAGGTCTGCCGCAGACATAATTGTGCAGAGAGGAATATGAAAAAATTAAACGGAACCGTGATCGTCACCTATCGGTGTAATGCCAGGTGTACGATGTGCAACCGATATAAAGCCCCTTCGCTTCCCGAAGAGGAAATCTCACTTGAGACCATCAAAAAGCTCCCGCCGATGTATTTTACGAATATCACCGGTGGGGAGCCTTTTATACGTTCAGATTTGAAGGACATTGTGCGGGAGCTCTCGAAGCTCTCCGACCGGATCGTCATTTCAACGAACGGATTCTTCACAGACCGGATTCTGGATCTGTGCAGGGAATTTCCGAATGTCGGAATCCGCATCTCCATTGAAGGCCTGGAGGATACCAACAATGAAATCCGCGGGCTTCAGAACGGCTACCAGAGAGGCTACCAGACGCTCTGCAGGCTGAAGGAGATGGGCTTAAAGGACGTCGGCTTCGGAATGACGGTGCAGGACCGCAATGCGCCGGATCTTGTTCCGCTGTATGATCTTTCCAATAAGCTCGGCATGGAATTTGCAACGGCAAGCCTCCACAACTCGTTCTACTTTGTGGAAGCGAAGAACATCATTCATGACCGCCCGATGGTTGCGCAGCATTTTGAGGACCTCGTGAACCGGCTGTTGGATTCAAACGAGCCGAAGAAGTGGTTCCGCGCGTATTTTAACCACGGACTGATCAATTACATCTACGGGCAGAAGCGCCTTCTTCCCTGCGATATGTCCTTTGACACCTTCTTTATTGATCCCTATGGGGATGTTATGCCCTGCAACGGGACGAAGGCCAAGGAGGTCATGGGCAATCTGAACACCCAGTCCTGGGAGGAGCTCTGGAATTCGGAGCAGGCGGAGCAGGTCCGTGCCAAGGTCCGCGCCTGCGACCGGCAGTGCTGGATGATCGGCTCGGCATCGCCCGCCATGCACAAATATATCTGGAAGCCGGCTCTCTGGGTGATTCATCACAAGTTCCTGCGCTTCTGGAAAAAGAAGAAGTATTCCATGTATGAAATTCCGGCAGTCCGGGATTTCCGCGACGGTAAGATCACGAAGGAGGAACTGGATGCCTGCTCGACCTGTGACCTTTCCGGTGCCTGCATCAATAACGGTCTCAGCAGCGCCTCCGAGGAGCTTCTGAAGAACAAGGCCGGGGAGGATTTCGTCGCTGAGGACATGCGCAGACAGAATTTATGACGCCAGAACAGAACAGAAAAAAAACGGTGAAAATCATTGTCACCACACATAAAAAATACCGCATGCCGGCAGATCCCATGTATCTTCCGATTCATGTGGGAGCTGCCATCGAGAAGACGGGAGAGGGGCAGGAGCCGGATCTTGGCTATGTGAAGGATAACATCGGCGCCAACATCTCCTCGCGAAACCCTTATTTCTGCGAGCTGACGGGTCTCTACTGGGCGTGGAAGCACCTGCACACCGATTACATCGGACTGGTGCATTACCGGCGGCATTTCCGCGGAAACGGGAAAACGCACCGCTCCGGAATCCGCGGGGATATTTTTGACAAGGTACTTACCTACCGCGAGCTGGAGCCGATGCTCGGGAAGTACAAGGTGTTCGTCCCCGCCAAGCGCTTCTACGTGATTGAGTCCCTGTATTCCCACTATGAGCACTCGCATTACATCGAGCATCTGGATAAGACGAGAGCCATTCTGGAGGCAAAATATCCGGAGTATGTCCCTGCCTTTGACAAGGTTATGGCGGAGCGCTCGGGGCATATGTTCAACATGATGATTATGGAGCGGGAGCTCCTGAATGAATACTGCACGTGGCTCTTTGACATTCTCTTTACGCTGGAAAATCAGGTGGACATCCGGAACTATTCCTATTTCCAGGGACGCTACTGCGGACGGGTCGGCGAGTTGATTCTGAATGTCTGGCTCTGCTATCAGGTGGAGAGCGGACGGCTTCAGAAATCGGACATCAAGGTGCTTCCTTATCTTTATGTCGAGCACGTCAACTGGTGGAAGAAGGGAAAGAAGTTCCTCCGCGCGAAATTTCTTCATGAGAAATATGAGGTTCAGTGATGGGCTTATCGACGGTCGATGCATTTAAACACATCCGTTCGGAGGAAGCGCTGACGCTGACGGATGAGCAGCTCAAAGACCTGCAGAGGACGTTAAACGGCATGCTTTCTGATCTGGACGAGTGCTGCAGACGAAACG
>ULJH01004983.1_pt1 | contig 15700 bp, 11 predicted proteins | sample 1950781 | NCBI WGS metagenome assembly ULJH01 (sample SAMEA4835462, study PRJEB28245) | human gut metagenome | biome: gut microbiome; material: fecal sample | place: Denmark | collected 2008 | reverse complement strand
TGGACTCCCTTTCGCGCGATTGAGTTGGTGACGACTGCATACTTCTTCCGCGTGTTTATTGGGGGAACCCAAGGGGCGCTGCCCCTTGACCCCGCAAGGGAGTTCCTCCCTTGACCCTTTCTCGCGATTCAGTTGGTGACGACTGCACAGTGTGTCCGCGTGTTTATCCAGCGAACCTGCGGTTCGGGTTAGATGCTCTATATAGCAAAGAAATATGAAACCCCAAAGCATGGGAGTGTGCACTGCGAAGGGGTCGAGGGGGCGAGCGCAAAGCCCCCTCGTCGCTCCCGCAGGAGCGAAACCCCGTCACACATACAGCGGGAACCCCTTCATGAACGCTTCCACCTCCGCCTTCACCGACGGAACAGCATTTTCCCCTTCCCGAACGACGCGCGCAATCCACTTTGCAACCTTCGCCATGTCCGCTTCCTTGAAGCCGCGGCTCGTCACTGCCGGCGTGCCCACGCGAACGCCGCTGGTCACAAACGGCGAGCGCGTCTCGTTCGGCACGGTGTTCTTGTTCACCGTGATGTTCGCTTCTTCCAGCAGCGTCTCCAGCAGCTTGCCCGTCATCTCCGTGTCGGAAAAATCAAGCAGCAGCAGATGGTTGTCCGTGCCGTCCGACACCATCTTGATGCCTTCCGCCCGGAACGCGGCTTCCAGCGCCTTCGCGTTCTTGATAATCTGCGCCTGATAGTCCTTGAATTCCGGCTTCAGCGCCTCGCCGAAGCAGACCGCCTTGCCCGCAATAACGTGCATCAGCGGGCCACCCTGCGTGCCGGGGAAAATCGCCTTGTCAATCGCCTTGCCATACTGCTCGCGGCACATAATCATGCCGCCGCGCGGGCCGCGGAGCGTCTTGTGCGTCGTCGTCGTGACGAAATCAGCATACGGCACGGGCGACGGATGCTGCCCCGCCGCAACAAGCCCCGCAATGTGGGCGATATCCACCATCATCAGCGCGCCGACCTCGTCGCAGATGGCGCGAATCTTCTCGAAATCAATCGTGCGCGGGTACGCCGATGCGCCGGAGACAATCATCTTCGGCTTGCACTCCAGCGCCAGCGCGCGCATGGCGTCATAATCAATATAGCCCTGCGCATCCACGCCGTAAGGCACAAAATGGAAGTACTTGCCGGACAGGTTGACCGGGCTGCCGTGCGTGAGATGGCCGCCGTTTGACAGGCTCATGCCCATGACGGTATCGCCCGGCTGGAGCATGGCGAAGTACACCGCCGTATTCGCCTGCGCGCCGGAATGCGGCTGCACGTTGACGTACTCGCAGCCGAAAAGCTGCTTAGCGCGGTCACGGGCGAGGTTTTCCACCACATCCACGCATTCGCAGCCGCCGTAGTAGCGGTGCGCAGGATACCCTTCCGCGTACTTGTTCGTCAGGCACGAGCCCATCGCCGCCATCACCGCCGGGGATACGAAGTTCTCCGACGCAATCAGTTCAATATGCGAGCGCTGACGGTTCAGTTCCGCCTCAATCGCGTCCGCCACCTGCGGGTCTGCCTGTCGAATCACGTTCAGTTCCATCTCTGCATGACCTCCTTGCTTTTCCTATTATTATACCTTGCTTTCCGTTTTTGTACAGTCGGAATACACAATTTGTACAAAACACACGCAAAAAAGCTGCGAAGGAATGTTCTCCACTCCTTCGCAGCCCTTGCTGACTTTTTGCGCTTACAGCGTCTTCTTGAACCAGTCGATGGTATCCTGCACCAAGGTCTTCAGCACCGTGTCGTCATTGCTGAAGACGCAGAAGGTGTGATCCGCGCCGTCCAGCAGCAGCACTTCCGCATCCGGGGAATTCACCGCCGCATCCACAATCTTCTGCGCGGTTTCCGGCACCACGGTCGTGTCCGCCTTGCCGTTGATCGCCAGAAGCGGCACCTTGATCTTAGCAACTTCCGCCGGATAATCAATGCTCATCGCGCATTCATAGTAGGCAGGAGACTGCTTCAGCGGTTCACGCCAGTCATAGGTCACTTCGTAATAGCCGTTTTCCTTGGCAATTGCGTACTGTTCTTCCTCATTGCCCTTCTGATCGTAAGCGCCTGCCCACGTCAGCACGGAGGTGAACACCTCGTTGCGCGCAGCCGTCAGCAGCGCCAGACGGCCGCCCTGGCTCCAGCCCATCACACCCACATGATCCATGTCGATGGTGCCCAGCGTCTTGAGGTATTCGTAGCACTTCATCGCGTCTTCCACACCCTTGTCATAGGTGAAGTCGATGTAATCGCTGGTGCTGTCGCCATTGCCGATGTAGTCGAAACGAATCGTCGCGATGCCTGCCTTCGCCATGGCCAGCGCGGCATAATCATAGGCATTGCCCGCTTCGTGGCGGGTAGAGCCATTGCCATGCAGCATAACAACGGCCGGGAACTTTTCCCCTTCCGCGCCAACAGGCACGGTCAGCGTTGCGGGAATCTGGTGATCTCCCGCGTCGATGGTGATGTTTTCTTCGGTATACTGCATTGCTTCTGCCGTATCCTCCGCCGCTGCCAGCGTGCAGCAGGCGATGCTCATTGCAAGAGCCAGAAACAAGGACAGGAACTTCCGCATAATTGTTATACCTCCCAACTTATTTGCGCTTCTGCGCGATGGTCAGTATAGCACACATACCGCACAGAAACAATAGTTTCGCGGCGTTTTTTGCTTTGTTTGCCATCCACCATTTCACAATCCCGCGCCGATAAAAAAGCAGGCTGCAATGAGAAGTCACTTTCCCATGCAGCCTGTCCATTGATATTCAAGTAGAAGATACCGCCGCTCAGACTGAGCAACCCCGCAGCACATCCGCCCAGCGCTTATTGCTGCTGCCTCTCGGCCCTGACAAGGTTCACACCGACAGATCGCACAGGACCCGGTCGTCATTGCAACGGCTTATGTAGTATAGCGGATTTTTGCCGCAAATGCAAGAGAACGTTCGTTCTTATCGTGATTTTTCCCGAAAAAAATACAGAAAAGATGCAAAAGCCCTTGACGGACGGGCAGAATTGTGGTAGCATATCGGATGCAAAAGTAATACCCCTTATCACGAGTGGCAGAGGGACGGGCCCAATGAAGCCACGGCAACCGGCACGCAAGTGCGTGGTGCCAATTCCCACAGTGCGCACACAGGCTCTATCCAGAGCAGCACTGACAGATAAGGACAATCGCTTCTGATTGATTCCCGGCTGCCTTGTGTGCAAGGACGCCGGGTTTTTTGCAGCTCTCAACCATCCCCTTATTGGCTTAGCTGAAAGGAGCTACAAAAATGCGGAAACTCTTTACCTCGGAATCGGTCACGGAAGGTCATCCGGACAAGCTGTGCGATCAGGTGTCTGACGCGGTGCTGGACGCGCTGCTCGCCCAAGACCCCATGAGCCGCGTCGCCTGCGAAACCTGCGCCACCACCGGCATGGTGATGGTGATGGGCGAAATCACCACGACGGCGAAGGTGGATATTCCCGCCATCGTGCGCGACGTTGTGCTGGACATCGGCTACAATGATTCCTCCCTCTGCTTTGACGGCAACACCTGCGCCGTGCTGACGAGCATCCACGCGCAAAGCCCCGATATCGCCATGGGCGTTGATGACGCGCTGGAAACCCGCACGCAGGGTGCCAACGAAATCGGCGCGGGCGATCAGGGCATGATGTTCGGCTTCGCGTGCGACGAAACGCCGGAATACATGCCGACGGCGATTGCCTTCGCGCACCGCCTGACCCGCCGCCTGACCGAAGTGCGCAAGAATGGCACGCTGCCGTGGCTGCGGCCCGACGGCAAGGCGCAGGTGACCATTGCCTACGAGGACGGTCAGCCCGTGGCGGTGGATACCATCGTCATCTCCACCCAGCACAACCCCGAAATCGCCCACGCGGACATTTACGCGGCGATGATGGAGCACGTCATCCGCCCGGTGATTCCGGCGGAAATGCTGACGGCGGACACCCGCTATCTCATCAACCCGACCGGGCGCTTTGTCATCGGCGGGCCTGCGGGCGACTCCGGTCTGACCGGGCGCAAGATTATCGTTGATACCTACGGCGGCTATGCCCCGCACGGCGGCGGCGCGTTCTCCGGCAAGGACCCGACGAAGGTTGACCGCTCGGCGGCGTATGCAGCGCGCCACATTGCGAAGAACATCGTCGCGGCGGGTTTGGCGAAGCGCTGCGAAATTCAGCTGGCGTATGCCATTGGCGTCGCGCGCCCGGTGAGCCTGTTCATCGACACGATGGGCACGGGCGTTGTTTCGGACGACCAGCTGGCAGCAGCGGTGGACAAGCTGTTCGACCTTCGTCCGAACGCCATCATTCAGCGGCTGAACCTGCGCCGCCCGATTTACCGCGCAAACTGCAACTACGGTCATTTCGGCAAGGCGGACATGCCGTGGGAGCAGCTGGATTATGTCAATGCGCTGCGGCGTGAGATTCTGGAATAATTGCATTCGCCTGATTTGACTTTGGAAGCCGTCTGTTTTCGCAAATGCGCGAAGGCAGGCGGCTTTCTTTGCGCTTTTTTCGTGATTTTCGCTTTCGATGTGACTTGATTATTCTTATTGCAGCGGGTTTCGCGTCTGCGGACGCGACGAGGGGACATGAAAACAGACGAAGTCTGCGATCGCCCTCTCGACCCCTTCGGGTGCACACGCCCATCCTTTTGGGGTATCGTTGCAGAACCGAGCTCATCCGCCTGCGACGGATGAAGTCGTCTTCTCCTGCAATCGCGCGCGTATTTCAAATTAGAAAAGCACAGCCGAAAATCAGCAAAAAATCCGCCAAAAATTGCGGAAAAAATGGATTTTCCCTTGACAAGGGCTGCTTTTTGTATTATTCTTGTATACAAAGTGCAAACAAAATGCACTTTGCGTCCGCGGACGTGTTGACCAGAAAGGACACAAACGCGGCGGATTCTAAGCCACCCACAAGGAGTTGTTCGCTATGGCAGCCATCCCCTTTCAGCCCATGATGGAAAGCCGCCCGATTCGTGAAATCGCCTACGAAGTGCTCAAGCACGCTATTATCACCGGGGAAATTCCCGCTGGCGAGCGCATTGTCGAGACAGAATATGCCGACCGCCTGCACATCAGCCGCACGCCGCTGCGTGAAGCCCTGCGGAAGCTGGAGCGCGACGGGCTGGTAGAGTATGTACAGCGGCGCGGCGTGATCGTCCGCGCGTTCACGATTGCCGACGTGGAGGAAATCTACACCATCCGCAACGCGCTGGAAATGCTGACGCTGCCCGCAATTATCCAGAAAGCGACGGCGGATGATATCGCCGCCCTGCGCGACCGGCTGCACGAGATGGACGGCGTGATGGCAAGCCGCGATTTCGAGACGCTTTCCCCCATGGCGCGCGCCTTCCACCGCCAGATGACCGAAATCTGCGGGCAGAACCGCATTCTGCGCGTCATTGAGGGGCAGGATCAGTACATCACACGCTTCTCGTCCATGGCGATTTCGCAGGAGAACCGCCTGCTGCAGGCGCACGAGGAGCATTACAAGCTGGTGGACTACATCGAGCAGCGCGATTTGGAGCATTTCCAGAAGCTGATGCACCGCCACATTGAGCGCAGCAAGGAGAAGTGCCTCGAAGCGCTGAAAACCCAGCGTTATCTGCAAAAAATGTAATCAGGCAAAAGATGCACCGTCCACATGCGCCGGTGCATCTTTTTGCAAGGAGCAATTATGAAGCATAATTTTCACACGCACACATCCCGCTGCCAGCACGCCGTCGGCACGGATGAAGCCTATGTCGAAGCCGCGCTGGACGCCGGGTTTGATGTGCTCGGCTTCGCTGACCACGCGCCCTTCCCGTTCGCAAACGGCTTCGTCAGCGGGATTCGGATGCCGCTTGACCAGCTGCCGGATTACATCCATTCCGTCCATGCGCTCCAGCAGCGCTACGCCGGGCAGCTTGAAATCCGCCTTGGCCTGGAGAGCGAGTACTTCCCGCGCTATCACGACCATCTGCTGCGGATGCGTGAGCAGGGCATCGGCTACTACATCCTCGGTCAGCATTACGCCGACAGCGAGGAGGACAATCCGTATATCGGCTTTGAGTGCCAGACGGACGAGGGTGTGCTGCGCTATGCCCAATCTGCAGTCGCCGCCATGCGCACCGGGCTGTTCTGCTACATCGCCCACCCGGATTTGTTCATGCGCCACCGCACGGACGACCAGTTCAATCACGCGTGCGAGGAAGCGGCGGACATGCTCTGCCAGTGCGCAAAGGAACAGCACATGCCCATCGAGTACAATCTGCTGGGGCTGAACAGCCAGATGGAGGGTCACACGCGGGGGTATCCGTCCGCGCCATTCTGGGAATACGCCCGAAAATGGCATAATGACGTCATTCTCGGTGTGGACGCGCATGACCCGGAGCACCTGAAAAATCACCGCGTATGGCAAGCGGGCATTGACAATGTTCGCGCTTTGGGGTATCATCTTGTTAATGACTATACCATTTAAGGAGGAATCACCCCCATGAACCCGAATTGGGATTTGTCCTATCTCTACAAGGGCTTTGATGACCCGGCTTTTCTGGCTGATTTGAAGCGTTTTCCGGAGGAAATCAAGGTCGAACAGGCGATTCTGGACGGCGGCGACGATCCGCAGACGAAGCTGGAGAAGCTCACCGACCAGCAGGAGGTTCTTGGCGCGCTGTCCGACCGACTCGCGTCGTTCTGCAGCCTGACGCAGGCGGTGGACGCGAACAATGCCGACGCGACAAAGTACCTGAACGTGCTGGACGTGATTTTCAACGACAGCCGCATCGTCAGCAGCGCCGTCACGCGCTATATCGGCAGCCTTGCAAACCTCGAAGACCTGATTGCCGCGTCCCCTAAATTGCAGAAGGTCGCGTTCTACCTGCGTGAATCCGCCGAGAACGCGCACCACACCATTCCCGAAGCGGTTGAGCCGTGGATTCTGGAGATGAGCCTGTCCGGCGGCAGCGCGTTCAGCCAGCTGCGCGACAAGCTGGATTCCACCCACACGGCGAATTACCGCGGGCAGGAGATTCCGCTGTCCGCCGTGCGTGGGCTTGCGTACGACGCGGATGCCTCCGTCCGCAAGGATGCCTACGAGGCAGAAATTGCTTCCTACAAGAAGATGGAACTGCCCATGTCCTACTGCCTGAACGCCGTCAAAATGGAGGCGCGCACGCTGAGCAAGGCGAAGGGGTATCCTTCCGTGCTGGACATGACGCTGAGCGACTCCCGCATGGACCGTGCGACGCTGGACGCCATGCTGACCGCCATCCGCGAATATCTGCCGCACTTCCGCCGCTACATGAAGGCGAAGGCGAAGCTGCTGGGGCATCAAAATGGTCTGCCGTTCTACGATTTGTTTGCGCCGGTCGGGCAGAACGTGCACACCTACACGGTGGAGGAAGCGCGCGAAATGCTCGTCCGCCTGATGGGGCAGTTCACGCCGGAAATGGGCAAGTTCATCGACAACGCCTTTGAGCAGCGCTGGATTGACATCTACCCGCGCGAGGGCAAGACCGGCGGCGCGTTCTGCTCCCCCGTGCATTTTGCTGATCGTTCGCTGGTGATGACGAACTTCACCGGCAGCTTCTCCGATGTGTCGACCATCGCGCATGAGTTGGGTCACGCGTGGCACAACCGCTGCTTGGCAGGGCTGCCGTACTCGATGATTGACACGCCCATGCCGCTGGCGGAAACCGCGTCCATCTTCAACGAGCAGCTGCTGGCGCACATGGTGCTCAAGGACGCAAGCCCCGATGAGCAGCTGTCCCTGCTGGAAGGCAACCTGATGGAAACGAACCAGACGATTGTGGACATTTACAGCCGCTACCTGTTTGAGACGGAAGTCATCGACACGCGCGCCGACCATGCCATGAACGTCGATGAGCTGAAGGACGCCATGCTGCGCGCGCAGGAAGCGTCCTACGGTGACGGGCTTGACCCGGAGATTCGCCACCCGTACATGTGGGCGTGCAAGAGCCATTATTATTCGTCCGGCTACAACTTCTACAACTTCCCCTATGCGTTCGGCGAGCTGTTCGCCAAGGGCGTGTTCGCGCAGTATCTGCAAAAGGGCGCGGCGTTTGTGCCGGATTACTGCCGTCTGCTGCGCTCCTGCGGTTCGGGCACGATTGCCGACGTCGCCGCCAGCGTGGGGATTGATGTACGGAATCCCGACTTCTGGCGCTCCAGTCTGGAGGTTGTCAAGGGGAACATTGACAAGTTCTGCGAGCTGGTTAAGTAATGGGAAAAGAGCAGTTGGAGGCGACTCCCCTGCTCTTTTTTCGTATGCTGATGATTTTATGCTGATTTTGATTGTCGCAGGGGTTTCGCTCCTGCGGGAGCGACCAGAGGGCTTTGCGGTCGCCCTCTGGACTGCTTCGCCTGCCCCTCCGGATGTTACTTGATTTTAATCGGAAGTTTTTTAGTTGGTGTACTTTTCGTTCTCTCAAGCAACATAAAAATCCAAGAAATAGGGGTGTGCGCTGCGAAGGGGTGGAGGGGGCGACCGCAAAGCCCCCTCCTCGCCTCCGCAGAGGCGAAATTTCCTGCGCCCCAAACGCACTGTTCGCGAAGCAAAACTTTTTCTCTTCCACGACAAAAAGGGCTAAACAGTCACCTGTCAGCCCTATTTTGTCATGCGAAACCGCTGATTACTTGACCAGCAGCATCAGCAGGGAGCAGGCCACGAAAATCGCCGCAGCAATCTTGGTGCCCAGCGCCAGCTTCGCTTCCGCGCTCTTGGCCTTGTGCTTGTCAAAATAGCTGTCGAACGTGCCGGCGATTGCGCCCAGACCCTTCACGTTGCTGCTCTGCATCAGAACCGTAAAAATCATGAACAGAGCGGAAATCGTGATGATGACCGTCAGAACCACACCAAATGCACTCATGCTTCAAACCTCCTTGGGGAGAAATCAACGCTTTACAGTCTATCACATTTTTCGCTGGAACGCAAGGGGCTTTTGCAGAAAAAGCGGTTTTTGCGCGCATTTCTTCCGCAAAACTCCCCCTTGCGGGCGGCATTTTCTCCCCTATGCCTGCACATCCGTCAGGGCTGCTTGCCAATGTACGCCAGAATGCCGCCATCCACATAGAGGATGTGGCCGTTGACGAAGTTGGACGCGTCCGACGCAAGGAACACTGCCGGGCCGCCCAAATCCGCCGCGTCGCCCCAGCGCTCGGCAGGCGTCTTGGCGATGATGAACTTGTCAAACGGGTGACGGGAGCCGTCCGGCTGAATCTCGCGCAGGGGCGCAGTTTGAGGCGTGGCGATGTAGCCCGGGCCGATGCCGTTGCACTGGATGTTGTACTTGCCGTACTCGGAGCAGATGTTGCGGGTCAGCATCTTCAGGCCGCCCTTCGCCGCGGCGTAGGCGGACACCGTCTCGCGGCCAAGTTCGCTCATCATGGAGCAGATGTTGATAATCTTGCCGTGACCCTTCTTAATCATCGACGGAATGACCGCCTTGGAGACGATGAACGGCGCATTCAGGTCAACATCAATCACCTGACGGAACTGTTCGGCGGTCATTTCGCACATCGGAATGCGCTTGATGATGCCCGCGTTGTTGACAAGGATGTCAATCACGCCGACTTCTTCCTCAATCTTGGCGACGAGCGCGTTGACGGCGGCTTCATCGGTCACGTCGCAGACATAGCCGTGCGCCTTGATGCCCTTTTCGGCATAGGCAGCAATGCCCTTATCCACCAATTCCTGCTTAATGTCGTTGAAGACGATGGTCGCGCCGGCGTCGCTCATGGCGCAGGCGATGGCGAAGCCGATACCGTAGGACGCACCGGTGACGAGGGCGATTTTGCCCTCCAGAGAGAACATATTGCTCATGGGAAATCTCCTTTCAATTATCGCGGATAAACACGCGGAAACTGCCTGAAAGTGCGCTCAACTCAATCGCGAAAAGGGAGTCCAGAGGGTCGAAGACCCTTTGGCAGGTGCAGGGCAGCGCCCTGCTGGGGTCAAGGGGCAAAGCCCCTTGGGTCTCCCTCACTTCAAGTCCTTCATGGCGATGCCGTCCATGTCGTCGAAGTCCTGGTTTTCGCCGCACATGCCCCAGATGAAGGTGTATGCCTGCGTGCCGCAGCCGCTGTGGATGCTCCACGACGGGCTGATGACCGCCTGTTCGTTGCGCATGATGATGTGGCGCGTCTCCTGCCCTTCACCCATGAAGTGCATCACGAACGCGTCCTCCGGCATGTCGAAATAGAGGTAGACCTCCATGCGGCGGTCGTGGGTATGGCAGGGCATCGTGTTCCACACAGAGCCGGGTTCCAGCTTTGTCATGCCCATCACCAGCTGGCAGGACTGCACCTGCCCCGGCAGAATGTACTTGCAAATCGTGCGGTGATTCGCCGTTTCCAGGCTGCCCAGTTCCTGCCGCACGCAGTCCTCCGGGCGGATGTACACCGTCGGGTATGCCGTATGCGCCGGGCAGGAATTGAGGTAGAACTTCGCCGGATTCGCCGCGTCCTTGGACGCAAACACAATGTCCTTGCTGCCGCGCCCGACGTACAGCCCGTCGCGGTGGCGCAGGGTGTACACCGTGCCATCCACCGTCACCGTGCCTTCGCCGCCGATGTTGATGACGCCCAGCTCGCGCCGCTCCAGAAAATACTGCGCGCGCAGCTCCTCGCCCGCCGTCAGCGCCAGCGTACCCTTCACCGGCACGGCACTGCCCGTGATGATGCGGTCGATGTGGCTGTACACCAGCTTGATATCATCCGCGCGGAACAGGTCGTCAATCAAAAATTCCTCGCGGAGCCGCTGCGTGTCGTACGTCTTTACGTCGCGCGGAGAGGATGCCGTCCGAAGTTCCATGAAGAAGTCCTCCTTCGTTGTGTAAGTGCTTACAAATCAGGATAAAGAAACGCACTGTCTGAACGCAGTACCTTTCATTCCATATTGTACAACGTTTTTTGCTTTTTGAAAAGGGGGGCATGGATGATTTTGATGCTTTTTTTCATCAAAAACAAAAAAATTGGAGGAAATTTTGCAACAGATGAAGAATTACCCACTGTCGTTCGTTATATGAGTGACAGGAGGATAACGCCCCCTATCCGGAAAGGATGATGAACATGAAGCGCACCTTGAAGATTCTGCTCTGTGCCGCGCTGACGGCAGCGATCTGCATTCCCGTGCTGGCGGACGTTCCCGCGACGAGCAGCGGGCTTGTCGCGACCAGCGCGATTCTCTCCGCCACCGAGCACAGCGGCGAAACCGATGTGACCGCTGATCTGCTCGACGGCAATACTGCCACCGCGTGGGTTCGCACCAGCGCCGCCGCGCCGGACTTGTCCCTCGCGCTCAGCGGCGCCAGCGTCGGCGAAATCTGGATTCGCAGCGGCTACTGCTACAACCAGAACTACTACAACAGCTATGACCGGCCCGCGACCGTCGCCGTGACAATCTGGTATGCCTACGGGCAGCAGAGCGTGACTTACCGCTACACGCTGTCGGATGCTTTCCTGCCCACGACAAGCAGCGCCGACTGGTCAAACGGCTACCAGCGTCTGCTGCTGCCGGAGGAATACACCGGCGTGACGCAGATTGACCTGACCATCGAGACGGTTTACGCGGGCAGAGGGAACGCGGGCGCGGCGATTTCGGACATTGCCCTTGCGGCGGATGTGCACGCCACAGCGACTCCGCGCGCTTACACCACCGCGACCCCGAAGCCCTACATCGCCTATGTGACCCCGCGCCCGTCTACCACGCCGACCTCGACGGTGGAGTGGATTACCCCCACGCCGACTGGCACGACGGCAGCCCCGACGGTCACGAAGGACGTTGATCCAACCCCGACTCCCACGGCAGAGCCTGCATTCCCGTCCAAGGGTGTTGCGGCGGCGCTGACGAAGAGGGCGGCGACCCGCTCCGGCCCCAGCAACCGCTTCGACGAACCCGGCTCGTTCTACAACGCGGGCGATATCGTCAACGTCATCAGCAAGGCGTGGGACAGCGAGAACGGCATTTGGTGGTATCAGATTGAGTTCAACACGTCGGATGGCTGGATGCGCGCCTACACGCCCGCCAATCGCGTGGATGTGAGCAGCGACAGCATCCCGACGGAAACGAATTTGAACGACACGCGGACGGTGATTACCTCCGGCGCGGTCTACTTCGGGCCGTCGACGACATACCGCAAGTACGGCTGGTCGTGGATTTACGAGGGCGACACCGCGATTATCTGCCAGATTGAGGGCAGCTGGGCGCAGGTGGAGTACTACTCCTATGCGAAGGATGTCACCCGCCGCGGCTGGGTGAAGCTGGACACGCTTTCGAGCAAGTAATACTATTTCCAAATGAGAATGCGCCAAGATGCGAAGCGAATTTTTCGCGCTGGCTAACGCGAATGAAACGCAGCGTAGCAGCGCTACGCTAAGTGGAATGAGCGGACGCAAGCGCGGAAAAGGCGCGAGCAGATGGCGCAGGTGAATTTGGAAATAGTATAAGGGAATATAAGAGCATCCCCGGCAGGACGGCAATGCCTGTCGGGGATGCTTTTTTGTGCAGTTGAGGGGGAAACCGAGGGGCGTTGCCCCTTGCCCCCACCAGAGGCTCTGCCTCTGGACTCCGCGAAGGGTCTTCGACCCTCTCGACACCCATTTTGCGATTGAGTTGAGCGCACTTTCAGGCTATGCGCGCGTGCTGATTCGTGCCCGCAGGCGCGAAACCCCCTGCTTGCGGAAAAGAGCCACTATGGTCGCAAGACCAACTATGTGGTCGCGCCCATTTGGCGCGACAATATGCGGCAAGTTGGATGGAGCGGCTTGGGGGCGCTCCTGCGGGAGCGCAAAGTTACTGGCAGGGACGCTTCGCTGCCTGCACCTTTGTTGATTTTTCCTTTGGAATAGTCGCCCGTGAAACAGTTGGGGCGTTGCCCCAAACCCCACAAGGGAGCTCCGCCCCTTGACCCCGCAAGGGGGACTCCCCCTTGACCCTTTTTTGTGCCCCGGCTTGAGTTCACTTCCTTACTTCTTCTTTTCCGGCGCTTTTTTTGCCTTTTCCTTCGCTTTTTTCTCCTGATATAGTTTTTCTTCCCTATCAAACATCTCCCACATCTGCCTTTGCGCTTCCTCCACCACCCGGTCGCGCTCCTCAATCGGGTGCTTCTCCGGGTCGTAATCAATCTCCGTCCCGAATGACAGCGTCCGCATCCCCTTATGCGCCAGCATCGGCACAAATCGGCAGCACTTACCCGTCCGCGCATAGTACACCTGTGCCAGCATCGTGAATCCGCGGAACAATTCGCCGGGGCGGCCGTGCTCATAGCCGGGGCGATTCGGGTCAGCATCGGGGTTTTCGGGGAAAATCAGCAGATTATCGCCCGCCTGCATGGCCTCCACCGACTTGCGGAAGGTTGTCGTCAGCTCGCGAGGCTTGTGGCGGTAGACCGGCACGCACTCCACGGACTTCATCGCCCATACGCTGAGCGGGCCGCACAGCTTCGAGATAGGCCAGCGCAGCGGGCCAAGCCACTTCATTTGCGAAAATGTATATTTGTAGACGTACTGCGCAACCTCGTCCGGGTCAATGGAAATGTCGCTGATTGTCCACGGGCGCACGGGCACGGGGCAGAACAGCATCCCCGCGACGGGGCCGTAAATTTCACCGTGATTGCAGAGGAACACCAGCGGGTTGCTGTCATCGGGGTGAATGTTCTCCGCGCCCTTGACCGTGTGGCGGAAGAACGGGCGCATCACCGCCATCAAAAAGCGGATGCCCAGCGGCTGAACGTGCCGCTTGATGACGACCTCCTCCAGCTGCTGCTCCAGCGCCTTGTTTTCCTCGCCGGATTCGCGGATGTGCAAAAAGCGCAGCACTTTCTGCATGTAACGGTTCGACAGCGGGAAGCGCAGCACGCACAGCAGGGCGATGAACGCCGTAATCAGCGCTGGAACGACCATCACCGGCTGGAAACTTGCAGCAATTTCCTCCGCCGTGTGCGGCAGCCGCTGCCCAGCAAGGAAGCACAGCACCGTCAGCGCCACAAGCGCAAGCATCTGCCCCAGCAGCGAAGCCACTTCGCGCGACACGCGCCGCATCAGCCGATAGCCGGGGATTTCCTGCCCGGAGGTGAATTTCGCGACCGCGCCCATCGGGCTTTCCATCTTGCTCAGGCAGACCTTGCACACCGCGCAGCCGACGGAGCAGAGCGCCAGACAGAAGTAGGTGATGCTGATATCCGTCGTGTGGTGCCGCAGCATCCGCGAAAAAATCCACAGCCCGTAGAGCCAGAGGAACATGCCCATCAGCAGCAGCGAAATCGGTTCATTCTTGTTTTTCTTCTCGCGCTTTTTCAGCAGCAGCGTCGCCAGTTCCTCGCACAATAGCGTCGTCAGCACCGCTATCGCCATGCGAATCAGCATTTGCTCCGCCGTCGTCGCGAGGAAGGTGTACATGACGATGAGCGTCATTTCCATTGCTGTCAGCAGCACCATGCTCAGCCGCTCAAAGGCGCTCAAAGCGTTCGCGCGGTGAATCGTCTCCAGCGTGAAGTGCGCTTCCTCCAAGTTCGGGCGCGGCAGCACGGCGCGCTCTTCATACGCCGCGTATGTCGAGTAAAACGCCGCCATCCCGCACAGAAGATACCCTATCATCATCGGCACGGAGAGCTGCACCGGCAGGTTGACCGCCAGAATCAGGGCTTGCAGCGCCATCATGCACCCATGCAGCGCCCCGCTCAGGCACAGGAAGGTCGTCTGCTCCATCCGTCCGTCAAGGCACAGCCGCCCCATGCGCTGGCACAGGCTGTCCCGCAGCTGCATGGACAGCACAACGGAGAAAATCAGCCACATTTGCGTGCTGCCGAACGACATGGGGTACAGTACGACAAGGCACAGTGAGAGCAGCAGCAGCAGAATCATCAGCGGAACGCGCATCCATCGCAGCGCCTTGGGCAGATAAATGGCTTCCTCAGGGCTGAACGTCTGGGCGAAAACCGTTGTCACGCGGCCAATCATATACAGTGCGCCGCCGTAGAGCGGCATCCCGGATAAGCCCTCGGAAATCAGCATACAGTAGATATATCCGTACAGGCTGGACATATCCGTCAGCAGCAGGGTCGTCGGCGGTTTTTTCCGCAAAGCCATCGACCCTCCTTTCGCATTCTCTTTGCTCGTATTGTACCATGAGAAGCCCGAATTGGCAAGGGTTTCAGGCGCAAAAGAGAATATTCACGGTTTATTTCCAATCCTGTCGCCCGAAACACTTGCAACTGCCCGCGCTTTCCTGTAAAATAGGGACAGGTGGCAAACGATATGACGAGGAGGCTTTTTTCATGATTGCTGATGAACAGGTGACGACCGAGCCGTCTTCTCTCTTTTCCGCGCAGGATCAGGCGGCGATTCGCGCACAGCTGAAAAAGCGGCTGATTCTGGTGCTGATTCCGGTGCTTGCGCTGCTGGGCGCCGCCATTTATTTCGCCATCCAGCGCAACGAGGTTGCGACCGATGTGCTGACGATTGTCAGTCTGTCCGTGCTGATTTTCTGCTACGACCTCTTCCTGAAGCCGCTGCGGTGCTATCAGCGCCATTTGGACAACGTGATTTCGGGACGCCGCCGCGCGGTGGATTTGCCGTTTCTGGCGATTTCGGACGATATCAGCCTGGTGGACGGCGTGCCGTACCGCGCCATGACCTGCACCGACCTCGACGCGAAAGGCCGCCCGTATGACCGCCTGTTCTACTTCGACGCTGAGAAGCCCT
>ULJH01049761.1_pt1 | contig 15731 bp, 10 predicted proteins | sample 1950781 | NCBI WGS metagenome assembly ULJH01 (sample SAMEA4835462, study PRJEB28245) | human gut metagenome | biome: gut microbiome; material: fecal sample | place: Denmark | collected 2008 | reverse complement strand
CAGATGGCGCAGGTGAATCTGGAAATAGTATCAAGGTTTCTTGCTGGGGAAGCGGGGAAAGGGGTGTTTGCCACGGCGCACGAAGGAGCAGCGCAGTACTGCCGCAAAGTGGACAAGCGTGAAATTCCGGTCTGTCCGATTTTAGGGGTCAATATTGCAGTCATCAACATGAATTGGCTGCTGAAATATTTGGCGCAGAATATTCATCAATTGCAGGGAGATTACATCTGCGTATCGAATGTACATACAACCGTCGTCAGTTACGAGGATGCGGACTACCGTGCCGTGCAGAACGGCGGTTTGATGGCGATTCCGGATGGCAATCCGCTGGCGCAGGAAGCGCGGCGGCGCGGGTATCCGCAGATTCAGCGGACAACCGGGCCTGACCTGATGATGGAGGTCTTTCGGCAGTCCACGGCACACGGCTGGCGGCATTATTTCTACGGCAGCACGCAGGAAGTGCAGGAGAAAATGATTGCGCGCCTGCAGCAGGAGTATCCGGGGCTGGTAATTGCGGGCACAGACGCGCCGCCCTTCCGCGAACTGACACCGGAGGAAGATGCGCTTGCCGTGGCGCGCATCAATCAGGCGCAGCCAGATTTTGTGTGGGTCGGGCTGGGGGCGCCGAAGCAGGAGCGCTGGATGGCGGCGCACCAAGGGCGTGTGCATGGGCTGATGATTGGCGTCGGCGCGGGCTTTGATTTCTTTTCGGGCAACGTCAAGCGCGCCCCGTTATGGATGCAGAAGCACAGCCTGGAATGGCTCTATCGCCTGATGCAAGACCCGAAGCGGCTATTCCAGCGCTACTGGAGCACGAATCTGAAATTCATCTGGAACGCGACCATCAGGAGAAAGTAAATGCAGCAAGCGACAAAACAGCCCGCTGTACTGCTGGTACACGACTATTATCAGGTTCCCGGCGGCGAGGATGTCGTTGTGGCGAACGAGAAGCACCTGCTGGAAACGCACGGTCACGCTGCGGCGCTGTATGCGCGGCGGAACGAGGAAATTTCGCGCATGGGAGCGCCGGAGAAAATCCGCAGTGCGCTGGGGATGTTTTTCAGCATCCGTACATACCGCGAGGTTCGGCGGAGCATCCGCGAAAACCGGATTTCGCTGGTGCATGTGCACAACACGCTGCCGCTGATTGGCCCGGCAGTGTATTACGCGGCATTCCGCGAGGGCGTTCCCGTGGTGCAGACGGTGCACAACTTCCGTCTGCTCTGCCCGAACGCGATTTTCTACCGCGACGGCCATATCTGCGAGGACTGCACGAAAAAGGGGCTGCACTGCGCGGTGAAGCACCGCTGCTACCGCGGCAGCCGCCTGCAGACGGTGCTCTGCGTGCTCAGCACACGTTTGCACCGTGCCCTCAAAACGTACAGCCGCCTGCATTACATCACCCTGACGGACTTCAACCGGCAGAAGCTGCTGGCGCTTGAGCAGATTCCGCCGGATAACGTCTCCGTAAAGCCGAACTTTGTGGAACCGCCGGAGACGATTGTGCCATACGCGGCGCGCGAAAATCAGGTGGTGTACATCGGTCGGCTGGATGCGCTCAAGGGCATCCGGCTGCTGCTGGAAGCGTGGGCGCGCTACGAGCGTTCAGGCGGGGGCATGAAGCTAATCATCTGCGGTACAGGGCCGGAGGAAACATGGTGCCGCGAATATCTGACGCGGGAAAAACTGAAGCAGGTAGAACTGCGCGGCTTTGTGCCAAATTCGGCGGCACGGGCGCTGATGGGGCAGTCCAAGGCGCTGATTCTGCCGACACAGTGGTATGAAGGCTTCCCGATGACAATTGTGGAAGCCTTCAGCGTCGCCACGCCGGTGATTTGCTCGGATTTAGGCAACGCGGGTTCCCTGATTTCGGACGGCGTGACGGGCTTCAAGTTTCCGGCGGACTCGGCGGAACAGCTGGCGCAGACGCTCAACCGGCTGCAGCACGCGGAATCCGTCAGCGAGGGCGCGCTGAAAACGTATCAGGAGAATTTCACGGCGGAAGCAAATTATCGTCGGCTGATGGCGATTTACAGCAAGGCGATGCAGAAAAGCGGCGAAAGGAACGAACCATCATGCGGCTGATTGTGGCAGATGTACGGAGCACCAGCACAGACGGCATTGCCGCTGGGCATTATTTCACCGTCGCGCAGAATTATCTTGACCTGTTCGGCGCGGAGATGGATGTGCGCATTGCGGGCGGGCCGGTGTACGGCGACCGCTTCGGGAATAAGCTGATTCGTCTGCCGCATGATTACATCGTGGGCAGTTCGGCGGCGCGCAACAAACGCGCCGTGTTCCAGAACGTGCGCGCGCTGTTGCGGGAAGCGCAGGATGACGTGATTGTCCTCCAGTGCAGCGCCGTCGCAACAGCGTATCTGGGGCTTGCGCTGTTCAAGAAGAAAGAAACGCGGGTCTACGCCATCCAGTACAGCACCGACGGCGTCAATTCGGTGCTGAAGCGGGGGCTGTATGCGCTGTGCAGGTGGAAAATCAGCGGCGTTATCTGCCCCAATGCGGCCATTGGCGCGGCGTACGGGCGGCCGATGTGCGTCGTGTCCGATTACATCAGCACAGGAACGATGCAGCCGCCTGTGCCGTATGCGCAGAAGCGCTATGATTTCGGCATGGTCGGGCTGATTACGTCGGACAAAGGCGTCGTTGAGGCGGCAAAGCAGCTGCGGAACACGCCGTATCGGGTGCTGATTGCGGGTCGGGTGCAGGAAGCGCCGCTGGAGGCGGAGCTGCGGGCAGTCTGCGCGGGGGCGAAGAACATCGAGCTGCGGCTGGAATACCTGTCCGAAGCGGCGTATGACGAGGCGATTCGCCAATGCCGCTACTGCATCCTAAATTATTCGGAGAATTACTCCCTACACAGCAGCGGCGTTGTGTTCGATATTCTCTTCCGGGGCGTGCCGATTGTGGGCAGCCGCTGCGGGACGCTGCAAATGGTGGAAGCAAACGAATTGGGCAAAACGGTATCCCGCATGGCGGATTTTGCGCCGGAAAGGCTGCTGGATGAAGCCGTGCATGACCGCTATGTGCGCAACATTGCGCGCTACTGCCAATCGCAGGCGCAGGAGCGGGAAAAGCTGCGGGATTTTCTGACGCGGGGCGCGGTGGAATAACCATGCCGCACAGCGCAAAGTGAAAGGAGGGGCTGAAGCGTGAAGGTCATGTGGATGGGGAATATTATCCTCCCTGCCATTGCGGAAAAAGAATCGCTTCCCCCGGTGTATATCGTGGGCTGGCTGGTCGGGCTGTCGCGGCGGCTGACGCAGCTGCCGGATGTGGCGCTGACGTATGTGTTTGACGCGCCGAAAGCGCTGACGGGCGAAGTGGACGGCTACCGCTATTACGGGCTTGTCAACCCCACACGCCCTACGCAGCGCTGCGGCGAAGCCTACACCCGGCAGCTGGAGGAAATCCTGCGCAAAGAGCAGCCGGATGTCATTCACCTCTGGGGCACGGAAAATCAGCACACGCTGGCCATGGTTGATGCGGCGGAACACCTGGGGATGCGCGAGCGGATTGTAATTTCCATTCAGGGGCTTCTGTCCATATACGCGGAGCATTATCGCGCTTATCTGCCGGAACACGTCTGCCACGGGCACACGCTGAAGGACTTGGTGAAGGGCAATATCGTCCGGCAGGAAGCAATCTACCGCCGCGTCGGGCAGTATGAACAGGAAGCCCTGCGCAGGGTACAGCACGTCATCGGGCGCACCGACTGGGATGCTGCCTGCATGGCGGAGCTTGCCCCGCAGGCGGCCTATCATTTCAACAACGAAACGCTGCGGGACGAGTTCTACACCGGCGAATGGTCGCTGGACAGCTGCGAGCCGCACAGCATCTTCTGCAGTCAGGCGCATGTGCCACTCAAGGGGCTGCATCTGCTATTGCAGGCGCTGGCGATTGTCCGCAAGCGCTATCCCGATGTCAAGCTCTATGTGGGACGCAAGGACTATGGACGCATTCCGCCGCCTGCGCGCAATGCCTATGAACGGTACATCCACCGTCTGCTGCGCGAAAATGACCTCTACGACCATGTTGTTTTTACCGGAAGCCTGAATGCACAGCAAATGAAGGAGCGGTATCTAAAAAGTCAGGTGTTTGTGCTGCCGTCGAGCATTGAAAACTCCCCCAATTCGCTGGGCGAGGCGATGCTGCTTGGCGTACCGTGCATTGCGTCGGATGTCGGCGGCGTGCGCTGTCTGATGACGCACGGCGTGGAAGGGCTGATTTATCCGGCAGACGACCCGCATTTGCTGGCATATGATATCTGCGAGATGTTCGCGCATCCGGAAAAAGCGGCGCAGATGGCGCGCGCCGGGCGAGAACATGCCGGAAAAACGCATGATGCGCAGAAGAATCTGGAGATACTGCATCAGATTTATACGGAGATTGCACGATGAAAATCCGAATCACAAAGAACCATGTGGATGCACTCTGTGTGCTGATTGGCGTGCTGGGCATGGGTTCGCTGTATTTTCAGGTGTTGCGGATGCCGCTGATGGCAGCCATGCTGATTGCGTCGATTCTGCTGCTGACGCGGGCGCATCATCCGAAAATCAGCGCCCAGAACATACGCCTGACGCTGCTGCTGACGGCGGCGCTGCTGCTGACGAGCTTCGTCAACCCGCAGAACGGCATCCACATCAACGATATTGTCATTTGGCTTTGCAACATCGGCTATGTGCTGGTTCTGCAAAGCTGCATCGGGTATCGGACGTATATGCGGCTGTATACCAAAATCATGCTGGCAGAGGCGGCCATCAGCCTGATTTCCTTCGTCATCGGCGATTTGCTGTCGCTGCCGCTGCCACTGCTGCACTACGAAGTTTCCAGCGTCAACGGATTTTATCTGACGCCTTATTTTACCTTAGGCTGGCTGAACATCCCGGTTTTCCACCGCAACGCGGGTATGTTCAACGAGCCGGGCAGCCACCAGATTTTCCTGAACTTCGCGCTGCTGTTCCTGATGAGCGACGAAACGCGCATGGGCATGAGCAAGAAGAAATACCGCTGGGCAATTGCGCTGCTGATCGTCACCATCCTCAGCACGCTGTCCACAACAGGCTTCATTTGTCTGGGCGTTGTGCTGCTGACGGTGGCATTCCGCAAAAAGGGCGGGAAAATGGCGCGCAGCATCAAGATGGCGGCGTTCGTTGGGCTGATTTTGCTGTTTGTCATCGAGTCCGTCACGGGCGTGGTGGAACGCAAGATTGTCGGACGAAATTCCGGCGGTTCATTCTACACGCGGTGGAACGACACCTTCAGCGGCTTTGAAATCGGGCTGGAATCCCCCATTGCGGGACAGGGCGTTTTCTCGGAGCGGAAGGCGGAAATCCTGCTGGAACACAGGGTGCAGAACATTTCCAATGGCTTTGCCGCCTTCGTCATGGATACAGGCCTGATTCTCCCGGCAGTTTGGCTGTGGCTGACGTACCGCGGTATCCGCACCAAATTTGCCAAGGCGCGGCTGCTGTATGTGCTGGGCGTTTTCCTGCTGTATTTCCTGTGCATCAACACGGAGGGCGTTTTCCTGAACATACTGTTTCTGGGACTGCTGGGCAAGTGGCAGCCGGACGCGGAGGACACGCCTGATCAGCAGGCAAATGCGCGCAGCCAGAAGAAGCGCAGGTGGCGATGCACTGTGCCGCCGGAAAAACTGCGCCTGACGTTTAACCCGCAGCCGGAGGACGCGGCGCAGGAGCAGACAGGCGAAACAGGCGGAGAGGAATCATGAACACAGCATCAAGGAGCGAAAACACAGCACGCAACATCGGTGTAGGCGCAGTACGGCAGGTGGTTACGCTGCTGTTGGCTTTTGCCGTGCGAACGGTGTTTGTGCGCCGGCTGGGCGCGGATTATACGGGTGTCAACGGGCTGTACAGCAACATTCTGGCCATGCTGTCACTGGCGGAACTGGGCGTGGGCAACGTGCTGGTGTACAGCTTGTACGCACCGCTGCACCGGGGCGACACGGGCGAAATCCAGCACCTGCTGGGCTATTATCGTCGCATTTACCGCCTGATTGCGCTGGCGGTAGCGCTGCTGGGCGCGGCGGTAATCCCCTTCCTGCCGCTCATCATCAGCAGCGAGCTGCCGATGGCACAGCTAATCGTCTACTATGTGCTGTACTTGGCGAACTCCATGGCATCCTATCTGGTCATCTACAAAACGACGCTGATTCAGGCCGACCAGAAGGCATATTTGCAAAACATGGTTTCCGCCGCGGCGCTGGTGTTGCAGTATACGGCGCAGATGGCGTGCCTGCTGATTTGGGGCAGCTATCTTGGCTATTTGCTGATTCAGATCGCCTGCACCCTCCTGCAGAACGCGGTACTGAGCCATTTAGCGGATAAGATGTACCCCTTCCTGCGGAAAAAGCAGAAGCACGAGCCGATGCACCGCAAGCAGGAGCTGAACGACAACATCCGCTCCATGTTTCTCTACAAGCTGGCGACAATACTCATCAACAACACGGACAACATTCTGATTTCCGTCATGCTGGGCACGGTGTTCGTTGGCTACTACTCCAACTACGCGTCGCTGACGACGTATGTGACGACATTCGTCTCCATCGTGATTACCGGCATTTCCGCCAGCTTGGGAAATCTGAATGCCGAGAAGAATTCGGAAAAGTCATACGCCATGTTCCGCAACCTGATTGTCCTCTTCGGGGCGATTACGGGCTTCTGCGTCGCCGCGTACGGCGCGGTTGTGCAGGATTTCATCCCGATTTGGGTGGGCGAAGAATACCTGATGGATACAGGGACGGTAGCAGCGGTGCTGTTCACATTCTACCTGAGCACCATCGTCGCGCCTGTGTGGATGTACCGCGAAACGCTGGGGCTTTTTCGGCAAATGAAGTATGTTATGTTTATGACGGCGCTGGTCAACATCCTGCTGTCCATCCTACTGGGGCATTTCTTCGGCGTGGCGGGCATCATCGGCGCAACAGGGCTGGCGCGGCTCTGCACCATCTTCTGGTATGAGCCGAAAGTGCTGTTCCATCGCACCTTCGGGCGCAGCGCTGCCGCGTATTTCAAGGCGCAGGGAGGCTTACTGCTGCTCAACGGCGCGGTGATGTTGCTGTCGCTGCTGCTGTGCGCACAGATGGGGCATACGCTGATGTGGATTATCATCAAGGGCATCACCTGCGCGGCGGTGACGGCGCTCCTGTACACGCTGGCGCTGGGGCGGACGGCAGAATATCGCTGGATGCTTGAAAAAGGGCGGAGTTTCTTGCGCAAATGGAGGAAGAAGGCATGATCGATCAGGAAATGCAGCACTGCCGTAAAATTGTGCGTTTTGACCCTACCATTTCAACAGCGAATCAGGGAGATTTCATCATCCGAAACGCCTGTGAGCATGTGCTGCACGACTGCTTTCCTATGCAGCTGTCCGTCGTCGTGCCGGTTCGGGACAGGCTGTCGAAAGTGTCGATGAAGCACGTCGGCAGTGCGGATTTCGCATTTGTCTGCGGGACGAATCTGCTTTCCTCGGACATGCGCCGCCAAAGGATGTGGAATATCCGCCTGCGGGACGCGGTGATGATGCGCTGCGGCGATTTGCACAAGCGGGAGCTGCTGAATTTCCGCCTGATTCGTGAGAAATTTCAGCGCACGCATGTCATTTTGCTGGGTGCGGGGTGGTATCAATACCAAGACGAGCCGACAGGGTACACGAAGCGGATTCTAAAAACGCTGCTGGATGGGCAGTACCTGCACGCGGTGCGCGACGAATACACGCGCCAGCGCCTGCTGAAGCTGGGCATCACGAACGTGCTGAATACGGCGTGTCCGACAATGTGGGGGCTGACAGACGACAAATGCGCGCAGATTCCGACGCACAAGGCGGAGCGCGTCGTGACAACGCTAACGGACTACCGCAGCAGCCCGGAGCAGGATGCGCAGATGCTGACCATGCTGCAAAAGCACTACCGCGAGGTGTATGTGTGGCTGCAAGCAGTCGAGGACTACGCCTGCCTGCGCCAAATGGATGCGCGCGTGACGCAGAATTTGCACCTGATTCAGCCGAATCTGCGAGATTACACAGCGCTTTTGGCGTCAGGCGGGATTGACTACGTTGGCACGCGGCTGCACGGCGGCATCCACGCAATGAACATGGGCTGCCGAAGCCTGATTCTGGCGGTAGACAACCGCGCAAGTGAAATCGCGAAGGACACGAATCTGCCCGTCCTGCCCCGCGGCGGGAATTTGGATGTGCTGGAGGAGCGCATCTGCTCCGCATGGGAGACGCAAATTGATTTGCCGACCACGGCAATTCGGCAATGGAAAAATCAGTTCCGCGAGACAGATGCAGAGAAAGCGCCTTGATTTTCGTATAAAATGCGGCTTTCTGCGCGGTAAGTATTGACAGCTGACTTGTAATTTGTTACAATATAGCTGGAATTGGGAAAGAGATTGCTATATCCACTGGGAGCACTGCAGCTCGCCGCGAAAAGAAAGATGGAAAGTAGCAATCGCTTGCCATTGGCACAACCATACGTCGTGCCGGAAGATTGCACGGAACAAGGAGTGAGGACGATGAAGGACAAAAAGTGGATGCGAAAGGCATTGTCTTTCCTGCTGGCTGTATTCATGGTGACGGGCAGTATGGGAACAGTGCTGACGGCGGCTGCAGAAGAGCCAGAAACTCTGCCGACGGAAACGGTTGATGTCGTGCCTACGGAAGCAACGGATGTTCCTGAGGTAACGGAAATCCCCGAAGCGACGGATGTTCCCGAAGCGACGGAAATCCCCGAAGCGACGGATGTTCCTGAAACAACGGAAGCGCCCGAAGCGACGGATGTTCCCGAAGCAACGGAAATCCCCGAAGCGACGGATGTTCCCGAAGCGACGGAAATCCCCGAAGCGACGGATGTTCCCGAGGTAACGGAAGCGCCCGAAATCGTGGACGAAGCAGCCGTAGATTACAGCCGCTCCGTGCTGGATAACGAGTTCTTTGACTCCGGCTTTGCCGCGACGTTCAGCAGCGCACAGCTGTACCTGAATCCGACGGGCGATGAGCTGGTTGGCCGGGTAACCGGCGTGGTGTATGTGACGCATCGTCCGCAGAAGGGTCAGCTGAATGAACGGATTTCCGTCTGCGTGTATGACCAGACGGCTGGCGTTGCATATGGCTATCTGGCGGCGGATGCAGTGCATCCCGTGCCGGAAGAGGGCATTGAGAATCAGCGTCACACCGGTGTTTTCGCGAGCGGCGTGGAAATGCCCAGTGCCCTGCTGGTGCTTGCGGCTGCGACGGAAGAACCTGTGCCGACCCCTGCACCCACGCCCGTGCCGACGGAAGAGCCCGTTGTCGTGCCGACCGAAGAACCTGTTGTCGTGCCGACCGAAGAGCCCGCTGTTGAGCCGACCGAGGAACCCGTTGTTGAGCCGACGGAAGAGCCCGCTGTTGAGCCGACCGAAGAGCCCGCTGTCGTGCCGACCGAGGAACCCGTTGTTGTGCCGACCGAAGAACCCGTTGTTGAGCCGACCGAGGAACCCGCTGTCGTGCCGACCGAGGAACCTGCAGTCGTGCCGACCGAGGAACCCGCTGTTGAGCCGACCGAAGAGCCTGTTGTCGTGCCGACCGAGGAACCCGCGTCGACCCCCGCGCCTACGGACGTGCCGGATGACCTCGAAAACATCGACCGCGCGGATGTGATTATTCCGGGCAAACCGACGTTCGAAATGGACAAGGCGACGGCGGAGTTGGGCGAGAATATCACCTTCACCATCCACACAAAGAACGCCACCAAAATTTTGATGTACATTGACGGCAGCGTCAACCGCTACATCTACGACGTGCCCACCGACACGTCGACGCTTACCATGTCCTTCTCCTCGATGGGGAGCAAGGGGGGCAAGCGCACCATCGCGTTCCAAGCCTACAACGGCAATACGCCCGGCGAAAAGTCCGCTGAACAAACGATTACGCTGACAAAGCCGTCTGTCAAGCCGCAGGTAACGGTAAAGAATATCGACAAGACGACCGTGGGTCTGGGCGAGAACATCACCTTCACCCTGCGCATCAAGAACGCCACGAAGGTGCTGATGTACATCGACGGCAGTGTCAACCGCCGCTTCGAGGACATCACCCCCGACATGACGGAATACACCTTCACCATGTCCTTCTCTTCGCTGGGGAACAACGGGGGCAAGCGCGCCATTGCGTTCCAAGCCTATAACGGCACGACGGCGGGTGAAAAGACCTCCGAACGTGTTGTGACTGTCGCAAACGAAAGCCCGAACAAACCGACCGTGACCAGCTGGAGTTTGAACAAATCCACGGTTGATTTAAACGAAACCATCACCTTCACCATCAACACCAAGAACGCGACGAAGATGCGTGTCTACATTGATGGCAAGCTGAACCGCTACATCTACGACGTGAAGGACGGCGCGACGACGTTCCAGATGTCCTTCTCGACGCTCGGTTCAAACGGCGGCGTGCGCACGGTGGCGTTCCAGCCCTACAACGGCAACACGCCCGGCGCTATGTCCGACACCAAGACGATTACCATCAGCGTGGCGAACAAGCCGCGGGTTGAGCTGCTGAAAATCAGCAATCCGAACGCGACGCTGGGCGAAAATATCACCTTCACCCTGCGCATCAAGAACGCCACGAAGGTGCTGATGTACATCGACGGCAGCGTCAACCGCCGCTTCGAGAACATCACCCCTGATATGACGGAATACACCTTCACCATGGCGTTCTCTTCGCTGGGGAACAACGGGGGCAAGCGCACCATTGCGTTCCAAGCTTACAACGGCGCAGTCGGCGGCGACAAGACCTCCGCAACCACCATTTCCCTGACGAGCGGTTCGTCTGCTGCCCCCGTGATTGCGAATGTCAAGATTGACAAGACGACCGCGGTGCTGGGCGAGCAGATTAAATTCACTGTTTATCTGGACAACGCGACGAAGCTGCTGATGTATGTCGACGGGCAGGTGAACCGCCGCTTTGAGGACGTAACGACCAGCATGTCGAAGTACGAGTTCACGATGTCGTTCTCGTCGCTGGGGAATAATGGCGGCGTCCGTACGATTCAGTTCCAGCCTTACAACGGCACGACGGCGGGCGAAAAGTTTAAGGCGTACACGATTACACTGACGACGACCGTGGTCAACAAGCCGGAAGTCGTCAACTTCACCATGAATCCCAGCCGCGTGAAGCTGAATGTGCCGGTGACGTTCACGGTCAACACCAAGAACGCGACGAAGGTCGTCCTGTATGTGGACGGCAAGGCAAATACCAGCTACCCGACGACTGGCGATGTGACGGTTATCGAGCGCGCCTTCGCTTCGCTGGGCAGCGGCAACGGTGTCCGCACGATTCAGTTCAGGCCCTACTACGGAACGACCGCTGGCGAACTTTCCCCGGCGCAGTCCCTGACGCTGTATGTGACCGACGATCCGCTGACAGTGACCGTTCCTGCCGCGAAGCAGGGCGAGGACCTGACGGTGACGTGGACGGCTGCTGGCGGCGCAACGAAGTATCAGCTGCTGCTGACCACGTCCGACGGCACGGCTGCGCTGCTGGGCGAAACGGCGGCGCTGAACTACACGGTGCCGGGTCTGAAGCTGCTGCAGCCGGGCGACTACACCATCACGATTAAGGCGCTGTCCGGCAATACGGAGTTGGAATCTGTCAACAAGGCATTCACGGTGACAGGCGACTTCGTGTTCGCGGTTCGTGACGACTCGACGAGCATTGTGGTCGTCAAGTACAACGGCACGGCATCGACGCTGACCGTTCCGAGCACGGTGGCGGGTCTGCCGGTGGTGGAAATCGGCGCGCAGGCGTTCGAGGGCAACACGAAGCTCAAGAGCGTAACCCTGCCCGCGACGATTGAAATCATTGGCCGCCGCGCGTTTGCGGAATGCAAGAACCTGCTGGAAGTCAAGTAAGGGTTCATTGGGATTACGAAAGCCGGGGATTGCTGGAAAGGCAGTCCCCGGCTGTTTTGCTGCGAAAAAAACATACTTGCGATTGACGTTTCCCTGCCTATCTGCTATCATAAGATAAGCGCCCGCTATATGCCGCACACAAAAGGAGGTATGCCCTATGGAGCAGCTTGAAGTTCTGACCGAAGTGCAGGATTTGCGGAAGGTTTGGCCGCATGAAGCACTGGATTTTACGCCGTGGCTGGCGAAGGATGAGAACATCGCGATTCTGGGCAATGAAATCGGCATGGAAATTGCAGTCGACGGAACAGAATCTGCTGTGGGCGATTTCAGCGTGGATATTATCGCGACCGATATTGCAACGGGGCAGAAGGTTATCATCGAAAACCAGCTGGAAGATACCAACCACGACCATCTGGGCAAACTTATCACCTACGCTGCCGGGAAAGATGCGCAGACGATTATCTGGGTGGTAAAGCACGCACGCGAGGAACACCGCGCGGCGATTGAGTGGCTGAATAACCACACGGATGATGACATTGGCTTTTTCCTGTGCGAAATCCACCTGTATAAAGTCGGCAGCTCCAATCCTGCGGTGAAGTTCAGCGTGATTGAGAAGCCGAATGACTGGATTAAGAGCGTCAAGAAAAATCAGCAGCAGACAGAAAGCCAGCAGTTCCGCTTGGATTACTGGACAGCCTTCAATGAATATGCGTATGCAAACGCGCAGTTCGCAAGGCAATTTGGCAAGCGAAAAGCATCAAACAAAATGTGGATGAACCTGAGCATTGGCTCATCTGTTTATGATATTTGCTTACGCGCGGTTAAAACAGAAAATCTGCTTGTTGTTGAACTGTATATTCGCGGCGACAAGGACCTTTATCATCAGTTATTTGAAAAACAGAATGCCATTGAGCAGGAATTGGGCGTTGCGCTTGACTGGCGGGAACTGCCGGAAAAGAAAGCAAGCCGCATTATGCTGACACGACAGGTCGATTTTGACAATCGCAGCGCGTGGAATGCACAGTTTGACTGGATGATGGAGATGTCACTGAAATTCAAGAAAGTATTCAAGAAGTACCTATAATATGAAAATGCCCCCGGAAGCCATGCCTCCGGGGGCATTTTTCAATTTTCCTGCGTTATCTGCTTGCCCTTTTTCCCTTCTCCATTTTCCACAATTCTTCCACCGAAAACTCTGCATGGCAGTTCGGGCAGGCAAAATACGGATTGCGGAAGTCAACTGTGCCAATCATCCTGCCGTCTTCCGTGGAAAAATCGTAGTTCTTCGCTTCTTCGGAACGGGAGTTCACCAAATGATGCGCCGTTTCCACTGTGAGTGCTGCCTTGCAGTGCGGGCAAAAATGCTTCTTCATGAACACAAAGATAGGATGCGAGACGGTGTACTTGATATTTTTCATCAGGGCAGCCTCCTTCCCCCTTGATTGTAGCAAAAGCAGCAGATTTTCGCAAGCCTCTCTATTCCGCCTGAAATAATAACGCCAAAAATCCCCCGGAAGCCCATACTTCCGGGGGACAAACTATCTTATTCCGCCTTTGCGCTCTCTCTTGTATAATTCAGCAGTCCGCCATAGAGGATGCAGCCCTGCTGGCGCGCGGTCAGCGGCATCAGCACAATGTAATCCTCGTCCTTCGTGTCGTTATGCAGCACGAACGTGTCGCTGCCGCTTTCCACCGTCTCGCGGACGTTCGGCAGGCTCAGCGTGTCGCCCTGCGCGATGCGGTCGTAATCCGCCTCATTCTGGAACGTCAGCGGCAGAATGCCGTTGTTGATAAGGTTCGCCTGATGGATGCGGGCAAAGGACTTCGCGACGACGGCGCGGATGCCCAGATACAGCGGGACAAGCGCGGCGTGTTCGCGGCTCGACCCTTGCCCGTAGTTCATGCCCGCGACGAGGATGCCGCCGCCTTCCTTCTTCGCGCGCGCCGGGAACGTCGCGTCCACGGGCGTCAGGCAGAAGTCCGACAAGTACGGCACATTCGAGCGGAACGGCAGAAGCTTCGCGTCCGACGGCGCAATGTGGTCGGTGGTGATGTTGTCCTCCATCTTCAGCAGCACCTTGCCGGAAATCGCGTCTGCCAGCGGCTTGCCCAGCGGGAAGGGCTGAATGTTCGGGCCGCGGACGACCTCCACCGTGTCCTCTTCGCCCGGCGCGACCGGAGGGATGACCAGATTGTCGTTGACGGTGTACGTCTCCGGCATCGGGATGTCGAGGTCAATGTCAAGGCAGCGCGGATCCGTCAGCACGCCAGTCAGCGCCGTGACAGCCGCCGTCTCGCAGGAGACAAGGTAAATACCGGCGGACTTTGTGCCGCTGCGGCCGTAGAAATTGCGGTTGTTCGTGCGAACGGAGACGGCGTTCGTGCGCGGCGACTGTCCCATGCCGATGCACGGCCCGCAGGCGGATTCCAGAATGCGCGCGCCCGCCGCAATCATGTCCGCCAAAGCGCCGTTGCGTGCCAGCATCGTCAGCACCTGCTTCGATCCGGGGCCGATGACAAGGCTCACGTCCGGGTGCACAGTCTTGCCCTTCAAAATCCGGGCGACGCGCATCATGTCGGTATAGGAAGAGTTCGTGCAGGAACCGATAAACACCTGATCGACCTTAATCGGGCCGCACTGCTTGACGGTTTCCACGATGTCAGGCATATGGGGCTTCGCGACGAGCGGCTCAAGCGCGGTCAAATCAATGTCGAGGATTTCGTCATACGCCGCATCCGGGTCTGCGGACAGCGGCACGAAGTCCTGCTCACGCTGCTGCGCTTTGAGGAACGCATGGGTCACTTCATCCGACGGGAAGATGGAGGTCGTCGCGCCGAGTTCCGCGCCCATGTTCGTAATCGTCGCACGCTCCGGGACACTCAACGTTTTCACGCCGTCGCCGATGTACTCCATCACCTTGCCGACACCGCCCTTGACGGTCAGCCGGCGCAGGACTTCCAGAATAATGTCCTTCGCCGCAACGCCGTAGGACAGCTTGCCATGCAGGCGCACGCCGACGACACGCGGGCACGCCAGATAATACGCGCCGCCGCCCATCGCGACCGCAACGTCCAGTCCGCCCGCGCCGATGGCAAGCATCCCAATGCCGCCGCCCGTGGGCGTATGGCTGTCCGAGCCGAGCAGCGTGTAGCCCGGCACGCCGAAGCGCTCCAGCTGCACCTGATGGCAGATGCCGTTGCCGGGCTTAGAGCAGTAAATGCCATGCTTTTTCGTCACCGTTTGGATGTAATAGTGGTCATCCGCATTTTCAAAGCCAGTTTGCAGCGTGTTATGGTCAATGTACGCCACGGACTTCTTTGTCTTGACGCGCTTGACGCCCATCGCCTCGAATTGCAGGTACGCCATCGTACCGGTGGAATCCTGCGTCAGCGTCTGGTCAATGCGGATGGAGATTTCCGAGCCGGGGACCAGCTCGCCGCTGAGCAGGTGCGCGGACAGGATTTTCTGGGTCAGATTCATCGCCATGAGGAAAGGACTCCTTTCATAATATGCACAATGCCCAAACGGGCAGAAACAGCCGAATGAACAGCTTCATGATACAGGATTCGGCGCGGTGCGTCAATGCTTTCGGGCGGAAAGAACACAAAAAGCGCAGGCTATGAAAAACTCGCCGGATGTTTTAGACATACAGCCTCTTGACAACAAAGCTCCTATATGGTATTATTTGAAGTAAACTACTATATAGGAGCATTTGCATGAAAATGAACGGCGGATTTCTTGTTACCAAAATAAAACAGCTTGGGGACCGAATCTTTGAGAAGATTCTCAGCGAAAAGAATATTGAT
>ULJH01015733.1_pt1 | contig 15751 bp, 10 predicted proteins | sample 1950781 | NCBI WGS metagenome assembly ULJH01 (sample SAMEA4835462, study PRJEB28245) | human gut metagenome | biome: gut microbiome; material: fecal sample | place: Denmark | collected 2008 | reverse complement strand
GGATACGGTAGTTATGGAAGTATCTTCCCAGGCACTGATGTTGCACCGCACCCAGGGATTTGTATTTGATTACGGAATTTTTACGAATCTTGAGCCGGATCATATCGGTCCGAATGAGCATGCAAGCTTTGAGGAATATCTACACTGCAAGGGTTTGTTGTTCAAACAGTGCAAGGTGGGAATCGTTAACGGTGACGATGAACACTGGCAGGCAGTGACGGAGGGACATACCTGTGCACTGGAGAGCTTCGGCATGGGAGAGCACTGCATGCTGCGGGCCGAGAACCGGCAGCTGGTGCACAAACCTGGAGAACTGGGAGTGACCTTCCATGTGACCGGTCTGATGAATTTTGCTGTGGAAGTACCCATGCCCGGCAAATTCAGTGTGTACAATGCGCTGGCAGCCATTGCCATCTGCCGTCATTTTAAGGTGGATGAGGAAAATATCAAAAAGGCACTGTTACAGGCAAAAGTAAAGGGTCGTATCGAGATGATCAAGGTTTCTGACCAATTTACTCTGCTGATCGACTATGCCCATAACGCCATGGCACTGGAAAGCCTGTTAACCACACTGCGGGAGTATGAACCCCACAGACTGGTCAGCCTGTTTGGCTGCGGCGGTAACCGCTCCAGACAGCGTCGTTTCGAGATGGGAGAGGTCAGCGGCAGGCTGGCGGATCTGACCATCATTACTTCCGACAATCCCCGGTTCGAGGAACCGCAGGATATTATCAACGATATCAAGACCGGTATGGCGAAGACGGACGGAAAATATGTAGAGATCTGCGACCGTAAGGAAGCCATTACTTATGCCATTGAACACGGAGAACCCGGCGATATTATCGTACTGGCGGGAAAAGGGCACGAAGACTACCAGGAGATCAAAGGCGTGAAGCATCCCATGGATGAACGGGATCTGATCCGGGATATCCTGGCAGAGGGACATATCCCCGGATCGGCAGCGGGTCAGGTCCTATAAGACAGTTTTCCGGGATCCCGGTGAACAGAGAGGAAAACAGATTGCGTACGTTATATGCGGATATCATTGTAGATATCTCTCATGAAAAACTGGATAAGACATTTCAGTACCGGGTACCGGAGAGACTGCGGGACAGATTGGAGCCGGGAGCCTGCGTTATGATCCCTTTCGGCAATGGAAACCGTCTGATCAAAGGTTATGTGGTCAGTATAGGGGATCAGTGTCAGTTCGCTCCGGAGAAGATCAAGGAGATCGCAGGACTGCCGGAAAAAGAGACCGGTGTAGAAGATAAAATGATCGCACTGGCTGCCTGGATCCGACGCAATTACGGTTGTACCATGATCCAGGCTCTGAAGACGGTCCTGCCGGCGAAGCAGACCGTGAAGAAACTGGAGCACAGACAGCTGGTGCGCCTGATGAATAGAGAGGAGCTTCTGTCACTCTTAGGAGAATGCGAGCGCAAAAAACAGGTGGCAAAGGCCAGACTGTTAAAAGCTCTGTCGGAGCAGGAGACGATTCCCTATGAGTGGATCACCGGGAAATTGGGCGTCAGCGCCGCTACGGTAAACAGTATCGTAAAAGTGGGCGCCGCGAAACTGGTCAGCTCCGAGAGCTACCGGAACCCCGTGAAGGTACAGGCGGAAGAGACGACGCATAATACATTGAGCTCGGAACAGCAGACCATCGTTACGGAAGTGCTTACGGATTTTGATGCCGGCAGAAGACAGACATATCTGATCCATGGCATCACCGGCAGCGGCAAAACGGAAGTGTATATGCAACTCATCGGCGAGATGATCAAAAGAGGTCGCCAGGCGATCGTGCTGATCCCGGAGATCGCTCTGACCTACCAGACGCTGTTACGGTTCTATCAGAGATTCGGTGACCGGGTCAGTGTGATGAATTCCACATTGTCTCCAGGAGAAAAATATGATCAGTGCGAGCGTGCAAAAGCAGGCGAGATCGATGTGATCATAGGTCCGAGATCCGCACTTTTTACCCCATTTCCCAATCTGGGCCTGATCGTCATGGATGAGGAACAGGAGAACAGTTACAAAAGTGAGAGTACTCCCAAATACCATGCCAGAGAGACGGCAATGGAAGTGGCGAAGCTGTACAAAGCCAGCGTAGTGCTGGGATCGGCGACCCCTTCCTTAGAGGCGTATTACCGCGCCGGAAAGGGAGAATACAGGCTGTTCCATCTGACAAAACGCCTGACCGGCGGAGAACTGCCCACGGTACACACGGTGGATCTCAGGCAGGAGCTGCAGGAGGGCAACCGTTCTATTTTCAGCAGGAAGTTACAGGAACTGATGACAGACCGGCTAAGCAAGGGGCAGCAGACCATCCTGTTTTTAAATCGAAGAGGGTATGCGGGATTCGTATCCTGTCGTGCCTGCGGTGAAGTTATGAAATGCCCACACTGTGATGTCTCCCTCTCGGAACATAAAGGGGGAAGGCTGATCTGCCATTATTGCGGCTATACACAACCCTTGCCAAAGCTATGCCCGAAGTGCGGATCCAAATATATTCTGGGATTCAAAGCAGGTACCCAGCAGATTGAAGATAAATTGAAAGAACTGTATCCGGGGGTGCGGACGCTTCGGATGGATGCGGATACTACCCGGACGAAGGACAGCTATGAGAAAATTCTGTCAGCATTTTCAAACGGAGAGGCCGATGTGCTCATCGGCACCCAGATGATCGTGAAGGGACATGATTTTCCGAAGGTGACATTGGTAGGGATCCTGGCGGCAGATCTGTCCTTAAACGCATCGGATTACCGTGCCGGAGAGCGGACATTTCAACTCCTGACCCAGGCGGTGGGCAGAGCAGGCAGAGGGGTGCTTCCGGGAGAAGCGGTGATCCAGACTTATCAGCCGGATCATTATGCCATTACCTGCGCGGCAGCCCAGGATTATAAAAGCTTTTATGAGGAAGAGATCTTGTACAGAGAGCTGTCGGGATATCCTCCCGCAGCACATATGCTGGCGGTGCAGATCTATGGCAAAGAGGAAGAAAATGTAAAACAGCTTGCCCGGAGACTGACAGATGTGGTAAAGTCTAATATGGACTTTTTGCAGATATTGGGACCGACCCCGGCAAATATCAGCAAAATCAATGATATTTACCGGTATGTGTTCTATGCGAAGCATGCGGAGTATGATACGCTGGTGGCGGTAAAAGACTGTGTGGAGGAGACTTTGAGACAGTGGCAGCCAAGACAGCTGAGTATACAATTCGACTTTGACCCGGTAAACGTGTTATAGGAGGTAATAACTGTGGCAATCAGAAATATTCGTGAATATGGAGATGAGGTACTGAAAAAGACCTGTAAGGAAGTCAAGGAGATGACTCCCCGGACGAAGGAATTGATCGAGGATATGTTAGAGACTATGTATGACGCCAACGGCGTAGGACTGGCTGCTCCCCAGGTGGGCATACTTAAGAGAATCGTGGTGATCGACACCACCGGAGAGGATCCGTATATTCTTATCAATCCCCGGATCGTGGAGAGCAGCGGAGAGCAGACCGGACAGGAAGGGTGCTTAAGTGTTCCCGGGAAGTTTGGTATTGTGACCAGACCCAATTATGTGAAAGCGGTAGCTTTGGATGTCAATATGAAACCCATCGAAGTAGAGGGTACGGAATTATTGGCAAGAGCCATCTGCCATGAACTGGATCACCTGGATGGACATCTCTATGTGGAGAAGGCGGAAGGTCCTCTGCAGGACATGACCTATGAGGATGAGGAAGAAGAATAAGTATTCCGGGAAGGAGATAAGCTATGCAGATCGTATTTATGGGAACCCCTGATTTCGCAGTGGGAGCTCTGGAGGCTTTGATCGCACAGGGACATGAGATCACCGCAGTGGTGACCCAGCCGGACAAGGCAAAGGGAAGAAGCGGGCAGTTACAGTTTCCGCCGGTGAAGGAATGTGCTGTAAAACACGGCATCCCGGTATTCCAGCCTCGTCGGATCAAGACTCCCGAGGCTATTGAAGAATTGAAAAAATATCCCGCAGATGTCTATATTGTGGCAGCCTTCGGACAGATCCTGTCTCAGGAGATCCTGGATCTGCCGAAGTACGGATGCCTGAATATCCACGCATCCCTGCTTCCGAAATACCGTGGGGCATCTCCGATCCAGAGAGTGATCATCGACGGGGAGACGGAGACCGGTGTGACCATCATGCAGATGAATGCAGGACTGGACACCGGAGATATGTTGTATCAGAAGAAGATTCCCATTACTTCGGAAGATACTTTTGAAACATTGCACGACAAGCTTATGGTGCTCGGCGGAGAAGCGATCACCGAGGCATTGCCGCTCTTAGAAGCAGGAAAGCTGACTCCGGAGAAACAGGACGATGCGAAGACCTGCTATGCGGCACTGATCACCAAAGAAATGGGCAGACTGGACTTCACCAAAACGGCAGCCGAACTGGACAGACTGATCAGAGGACTGACACCCTGGCCCAGTGCCTACACATTTTATCGCGGAAAACAGTTAAAGATCTGGAAGGCGATTCCCATGGTGACGGCTCACAGGGAAGCCCCGGGAACGATCCTTACGGTGAATAAGGATTCCTTTGAGGTGGCAGCGTCGGAAGGCGGTCTGAAGGTCATAGAATTGCAGCTGGAAGGCAAAAAACGTATGACAGCCCATGATTTCCTGTTAGGCGTGAAGGTACAGCCTGGAGAGATCCTGGGAGAGTGATAAACAATCCAGGCAATTAGAAAGGAGACTTTGCTATGTACGGTGGTTATTATGGATATGGTTATTATTTTGACCCCACGTATTTTCTGGTATTGATCGGACTGGTGTTATGCCTTGGGGCCAGTGCGCTGGTGAATTCCACCATGCGAAAATACAGTAAGGTCCGGAATATGAGAGGAATTACGGGAGCGGAAGCTGCCCGGAATCTTCTCAATAGAGAAGGCTTGTATAACGTACAGATCGAGTGTCTGAACGCAAACGACGGCGATCATTACGATCCCCGGACAGATACCGTAAGACTGTCATATAATAATTATAACGGAACCTCAGTCACCGCAGTCAGTGTGGCTGCCCATGAGTGCGGACATGCGATCCAGCATGCCCACGGCTATGCACCTATGAGTATTCGTGCGGCACTGGTACCGGTGGTGAACATCGGAAGCAACTTAAGTATTCCCCTGATTTTCTTGGGAGTACTGCTCAGCTGGAACCAGACATTGATCCAGCTGGGAATCTGGGCATTTGCCCTGACCGTGATCTTCCAGCTGGTGACACTTCCTGTGGAATTCAATGCCTCCCGCAGAGCAATCGTGAAGGTGGAGGAATACGGACTGTTAGGCAGTGAAGAAGTAAGCGGTGGTAAAAAGGTGCTGACAGCGGCAGCCCTTACCTATGTAGCGGGAGCAGCATCCTCCGCATTACAGCTGCTTCGTCTGATCCTGTTGTATGGCGGTAACCGCAGAAGGAGAGACTAAGCATGGGGAAGCCTGCAACCACCGATACAAGAGAGATTATTGTGGAAATCCTGCTGGACCTGGAAAAGGGGCAGGATTTTTCCCATAAATTAATAAAAGCAGTGCTGGATAAATACGATTACCTGGATCCCAGAGATAAGGCATTTATCAAGAGAGTTACAGAGGGTACCATAGAGAGACAGCTGGAGCTGGATTATTATCTGAACCGGTTTTCTTCCGTTCCGGTCCGCAAGATGAAGCCTCTGATCCGTTGTCTGCTCCGCATGAGTACCTATCAGATCCTGTATATGGATGCGGTGCCGGACAGTGCGGTATGCAATGAAGCCTGCAAGCTTGCGGCAAAGCGCGGCTTTCGTACTCTGAAGGGGTTTGTCAATGCCGTCCTGCGAAATATATCCCGTAGCAAGGACAAAATGCCCCTGCCGGATCCTGCGGATCCTGTAAAATATTTCAGCGTAAAATATTCCATGCCGGAATGGATCGTGAATCTGTGGCTTCCGGTATACGGCACGGAGGGAACGGAAACACTTCTCATGGGACTGCTTAAGATTCATCCGGTATCTCTGCGTTTTTGCCTGGAATTGTCGGAAACGGACCGTGAGGATCTTAAGAAAAAGATAGAGGCTACAGGGGTCCACTTAAGCGCACATAAGGAACTTCCCTATGCATATCTGGCGGAAAATCTGGAAAACGTCAGCGAGCTGCCCGGATTTGCCGAAGGAAAATTCACTGTACAGGATGCTTCTTCTGCCCTGGCGGTAAAAGCAGCAAAAATAAAGCCGGGAGACTTTGTTATGGATCTGTGTGCGGCACCGGGAGGCAAGACGATCCTGGCGGCAGAATATACGAAAGAGGCGGGACATGTGTTATCCCGCGATGTGTCAGAATATAAGACGGCTTTGATCCTTGAGAATCTGGAGCGCATGCACCGCACCAATGTGAAAGTGGAAGTGCATGATGCCACGGTTTATGACGCAGAGAGGGAAGCATCTGCGGATGTTGTGTTGATGGATGTCCCTTGTTCGGGCTTAGGTGTCATGGGCAAAAAGAGAGACATTAAATATCATGTGACACCGGAAGGCCTTAAATCTATCCATGAACTGCAGAGGCAGATCGTGGAAACTGGATGGCGGTATGTGAAGCCGGGTGGCGTGTTGTTGTACAGCACCTGCACTATCAACAGAGAAGAGAATCAGAACATGGCAGCATGGATCACGGAAAAGTTCCCGTTCGTTTTAGAGGAGGAGAGACAACTTCTGCCGGGAACGGATGAGACCGACGGATTCTACTTTGCAAGGCTGCGCAGAAGAACGTGAGATATAAGACATGGATAGTAAAAAAGATATCAAATCCCTGAATCTGGAGGAACTGAAGACCGAACTGGAGAGTATGGGAGAGAAAGCTTTCCGGGCAAAACAGATGTATGAGTGGATGCATGTGAAGTTAGCGAGAAGCTTTGACGAGATGACCAATCTCTCCGCAAAATTCAGGGAACAATGCAAGGAAAAGTATGAATATACCTGTGTAAAGCCTGTCAGAATACAGGAGTCGAAGATCGACGGAACGAAAAAGTTTTTATTTGAACTGTCTGACGGCAATGTGGTGGAAAGCGTGTGGATGCAGTACAAACACGGCAACAGTGTGTGCATTTCTTCCCAGGTGGGATGTCGGATGGGCTGCAGATTCTGTGCGTCCACCCTGGATGGACTGGAGCGGAACCTGACGCCTTCGGAGATGTTAGATCAGATCTATGCCATCACGAGACTGACGCAGGAACGGGTCTCTAATGTGGTAGTCATGGGAACCGGAGAACCCATGGACAATTATGATAATATTCTAAAGTTTCTGCATCTGCTGACGGATGAGAATGGATTAAACATCAGCCAGAGAAATGTCACGGTGTCCACCTGCGGAATCGTGCCGAGAATGCGACAGCTGGCAGATGAGAAGCTGCAGATTACCCTGGCATTGTCACTGCATGCAACCACAGATGAAAAAAGAAGAAAACTGATGCCCATTGCCAACAGGTATTCCATCAAAGAACTGATGGAAGTCTGCAGGTATTATTTTGAACAGACCGGGCGCCGGATCACTTTTGAATACAGTCTGGTAGGCGGTGTGAACGATACGGAAGAGGATGCCAAAGAGCTGATCGCTCTGGCAAAGCCTTTATGCTGTCATATTAACCTGATTCCGGTAAACCCGATTAAAGAGCGGGACTTCGTGCAGTCGGATACCGGGCATATTCAGGCGTTTAAAAATAAACTTGAAAGTAAGAAGATACATGTTACAATTAGAAGAGAGATGGGCCGGGATATTGACGGAGCCTGCGGACAGTTAAGGCGTCGTCATACACAGGAGATGCAGAACCCGGACGGACTCTCACAGGAGGAAAATTGACGTGCTCAAGACGTTTTCCATAACCGATATCGGAAGGAAAAGAAAAGTAAATCAGGACTATATCTATACCTCTGAGGAACCGGTGGGAAATCTGCCCAACGTGTTTATTGTAGCGGACGGTATGGGCGGACATAATGCGGGAGATTATGCGTCCAAAGTGACAGTAGAGACCATGCTGGCTGAGATGCAGAGTTCTTTTGAAAAAAATCCCACGCTGATTTTCCGCAGAGCGATCGAGGAAGCCAATGAGGTGATCCGCAGGAGAGCCGGCGAAGACAAGAAGCTGGAAGGAATGGGAACGACGGTTGTGGTGGCATCCTGCATGGGCAGATTTTTACAGGTGGCCAATGTGGGTGACAGCAGACTTTATGTGGTGAATCGTGAGATACGGCAGATTACGAGGGATCATTCTCTTGTAGAGGAAATGGTACGCATGGGCGGATTAGACCGTGCGGATGCAAGAAATCATCCTGACAAGAATATTATTACCAGAGCGGTAGGTGCGGAGGATCATGTAGAGCCGGACTTTTTTACCGTAGAACTCAGGGAAGGCGATACTGTCCTTATGTGTTCGGACGGACTGACGAATATGCTGGAAGATGAAGAGATCCGCATGATCATCAGTGGAGCAAGAGATCTTGTGGAGAAAGCAGAGCGTCTGGTAGAGGCAGCCAATGCAAACGGCGGCAGAGACAATATCAGTGTTATCCTTATTGAGCCGTGCGCATAAGACAGATAATACTCTTAGTTACTTAGGTTATATAAGAATGGAGAGCAATAATGATCAAAATAGGAATGATGATCGGCGATCGCTATGAGATCCTGGAGAAAATCGGAACCGGCGGTATGTCAGATGTCTATAAAGCAAAATGTCATAAGTTGAACCGATATGTGGCGATCAAGGTATTGAAGCAGGAATTCAGCGAGAATGCTAATTTTGTATCCAAATTCCGTATTGAGGCCCAGGCGGCAGCAGGACTGATGCATCCCAATATCGTAAATGTCTATGATGTAGGGGAAGAAAACGGAATCTACTATATTGTAATGGAACTGGTGGAGGGCATTACCCTCAAAAAGTACATTGAGAAAAAGGCCCGTCTGTCTTACAAGGAAGCAGTAAGCATTGCCATCCAGGTGAGTATGGGCATTGAGGCAGCACATAATAATCATATTATTCACCGGGATATCAAACCGCAGAATATCATTATTTCCAAAGACGGCAAAGTAAAAGTCACGGATTTCGGTATTGCCAAGGCAGCGACCAGCAATACGATCACTTCCAATGTAATGGGAAGTGTACACTATACGTCTCCGGAACAGGCCAGAGGCGGTTACAGTGATGAGAAGAGTGATATCTATTCACTGGGTATCACCATGTTCGAAATGCTTACGGGAAGAGTCCCCTTCAATGGGGAGACGACGGTAGCGATCGCCATCAAGCATATTCAGGAAGAAATGCCTTCTCCCAAGGAATTCGTGCCGGAGATCCCTTCCAGCGTTGCAAGTATTGTATTAAAGTGTTGTCAGAAATCACCGGACCGCAGATATCAGAACATGGCAGAACTGATTGCAGACCTGAAGCAGTCCCTGATCAATCCGGAGGAGGACTTTGTCGTGAACAAGGATCCGGATATGGAAGGCGGCACCCGGATGATCTCGGATGAAGATATGGCACAGATCAAGAGAAAAGTTCCGTATCAGAGTGGCCGGGAGTATGAAGAACAGGATCATGATGAGACGATGCGCCTACGTTCCGATACAGAAGCCATGTATGAGAATGATGAAGAGGCAGAGGGAGAGGATGATTATGATTACGATCCCAAGATGGAACGCGTGACAACGGTTCTGGCAATCGTTGCGGGAGTGGTGATCTGTATTATACTGATCGTACTGGCGGTGAAGATCTTCGGCGGGAAAAAGAACGAAGGCAATAATCCTTCCGGCCCGATCATCACTACGGAGGAAACCAAAGAAGAGGCAGAGAAAGTCGCCATGCCGGATGTGAAGGGCATGAATGTGGATGATGCGAGAAATACACTGACCGGACTGGGAATTCTGACGGAAGTTGTATATGAGGAATCTGATTCCGTGGCAGAAGGTGTGGTGATCGGTACCGACGTCAGCGTGGGTGCCCAGATTGACAAGGGCAGCAAGGTAACACTTACGGCAAGCGCCGGAACCCAGGGCGTAGAAGTTCCGAATGTGGTGGGACTTACTTTTGACGAGGCGAATACACAGCTGGTAAGCAAGGGCTTTTTGGTCAATAAGACAGAGGATTATTCCGACACCATAGAAGCAGGACGCGTGATCGCCCAGACTCCCGCAGATGGAAATAAGGCGCCGAAAGGCAGTGTGATCACCGTTACCGTAAGCCTGGGAAAGGAAGATACGAAGATCCGCGTGCCGAACCTGATCGGACTGTCAGAGCAGGATGGTACGGTGGAAGCAATCGAGGCCGGACTGACAGTAGGCAGTGTGACCCATATTTACAGCGATGAAGTGGGAGAGGGCATGATCTGCTATCAGAGCTATTCCCATGGTTCCTATGTGGATCAGGGAACCTCCATTGATATTAAGGTGAGCCAGGGCGCACAGAAAGTAACCTATAAGTGCAATGTCAGCATTGTGGCACCGACGACTTCCGAGGCACCCCAGTATGTATCGGGAATGGAAGTCGGCATCACCCTGGTGGCGGATGACGGTACGGTACTGATGGATACGAAGGTTACCACCTTCCCGGTAGCGACCAATATCAACGGCATCGCCTCCTCCGGCGGTACCCTCACCATGACCTACCAGGTGACATCGGCAAGCACCACAACAGAGGGGGATGTTGTCGTTCCCGGCACCACAGAGAACAAGACCTTTACCCGAAGAGTGGAATTCGTGAAGGAATAAGACAAAGGCAGGAACTATGAAGGGCAAGATTATAAAAGGAATTGCCGGCTTCTATTATGTCCATGCAGGGGATGCTCTGCATAGTGCGGACGGAATCTATGAATGCAAGGCAAAAGGTGTCTTCCGTAAGGACCACAGGAAACCATTGGTCGGGGACGATGTGGAGATGGAAGTCATAGATGAAGCACAGAAAAAGGGAAATATCACAGAACTGCTTCCCAGGCACAGCGAACTGATCCGTCCGGCGGTTGCCAATGTGGATCAGGCACTGGTGATTTTTGCCATCTGTAAGCCACAGCCCAATTTTAACCTGCTGGATCGTTTTCTGATCATGATGCAGCAACAGGACATTCCCTGCATCATCTGTTTTAACAAGCAGGACATTGATGCAGAGGGGAAAAAAGAGGATTATCGTTCCATCTATGAACAGGCGGGATTTCAGACCATTACTGTCAGTGCCAGGGAAAAGGAAGGCATCGACAGATTAAAAGACCTGCTTCGGGGCAAGACCACCACGGTGGCGGGGCCCAGCGGCGTCGGCAAGTCTTCGCTGGTCAACTGTTTACAGTCGGGTATCGTGATGGAGACCGGTTCCATCAGTGAGAAGATCGAGCGTGGAAAACATACCACCAGGCATTCCGAACTGATCTCCATTGCACCGGATACTTACATTCTGGATACTCCGGGGTTCAGCTCCCTGGGACTGTTCGGACTGGAAAAAGAGCAGCTGGCGGGATATTATCCCGAATTTGTTCCGTTTGAAAAATATTGCAGATTCGGAGGATGTTCTCATATCTCAGAACCGGTCTGCGGCGTGAAAGATGCCGTGGCGGAAGGGGAGATCTCGCGGACACGTTACGAGAATTATTGTCTGCTCTATGAGGAACTGAAAAGTCAGAGAAAATATTAATTATGAGTGAAGTGCAGAATCATCTTGGGGAAAAATTTAAAGAAACCATCGCCGAAGCCATGAAGACCGGAGATTTCCGGGCACTGAATACGTTAGTGAGCGATACAGTCAACGATGCTCTGCGGGAAGCGGATTTTCAGGCGAATCTGTCCAGGGAAGCCGCGGAGAAAAGGGTCTGGAATTCCCAGCGCAGCTGGCAGGATAAAAAGCGGGAAGAAGAGAAGTCCGAAGAGCAGATCCAGGCGGAGCGTGAAGAACGGGAAAGACAGCGGGAGGAACACCGCAGACAGAATGAGGAGTGGCACAGACAGCGAAAAGAACGGGAAAAACAATGGGAAGAACAGCGTAAGGCACAGGCGGCGCAGAACCGTTCTGGAAATCAGGCCGGTGTCTGGACACCCAGAAAGACTACGGCTTTGGAGATGACTTCTTTGGTAAAAATGGAGAAAAAGGGAAGCGTGTCCGGAACTTTGTGCACCGTGTTCGGAGGCATCGGACTAGGCTTTTCCGGGCTGGGACTTTTGGTACAGCTTCTTCTGGCCGCTTTTAGTGCAGCAAGTATAAGTGCGGCGATCCTTCCGGGAGTACTTTCTTTGGTATTTTTGGAGATGATCGCCTATGGCAACGGACAGCGCAGGAGATTACAGCGTGCGGAGAAATATCTGGAACTGTGCGGTACCAAGATGTACGGTGTGATCACGGAGATGGCGCGTTATACAGGCAAAAGCGTCCGCTATGTAAAAAAGGATCTGCGCAAAATGTTAAAAGCCGGAATGTTCCCTGAGGGGCATCTGGATGACAAAGAGACCTGTTTTATGTTAAATGATGTGATCTATCATCAATATCTGGAGACAGAAAAGGCTTATCTGGAACAGAAAAAATCAGAGGAGCAGGCAAAACAGATGCCGGACAAAGGAACAACACAGGACGCTACACAGACGGAGAGAGAGCAGGAACTCCACAGTATGGTGGCAGAGGGGATGGAATGCATCCGACATCTGCGGGATCTGAACGACCGGATCGAAGAGGTGGCAATCTCCGAGAAGCTGTACCGCCTGGAGAATCTGCTGAAGGAGATCTTCGACAGAGTGCAGGAGCACCCGGAGCAGATGCACAGAATGCATAAATTAATGGATTATTATCTGCCCACTACTTTAAAACTGGTGGAGCAGTATGCGGAATTTGACGAGGTCAGCAGTCCGGGAGAGGAAATTCTCGAGGCCAAGAAAGAGATCGGGAAGACACTGGACATGATCAATCAGGCATTTGTGACATTGTTAAACAATCTGTTTCAGGATGCCGCCTTTGACGCATCGGCGGATGCGCAGGTATTACAGGCCATGCTGGCAAAGGAAGGTCTGACGGAATCCGATTTTGTAATGGAAAAACAGTAAATAATAAATGATGCAATTGTAAAAAATGGGGGTATCAATATGAATATGGATTTAGACGCAGCAACAAAAGAAGCACCGACTCTTACACTGGATCCTTTTGCGGAGGCAAAGGCAGAGATCGTGGAGAAGAAGCCGGAGGAGTTGGTGGAAGAGCAGGCGGTTCCCGAGATGGAACTGACACCGGAAGAACAGAAACAGGTGGATGATTTTGCAGCACAGATCGACCTGACCAATACCCAGGCGGTGTTACAGTACGGAGCCGGAAGCCAGAAGAAGATCGCTGATTTCTCAGAGACGGCGCTTAGTAATGTCCGGACCAAGGATATGGGAGAAGTTGGAAATCTGTTAACCGACGTGGTGGCACAGTTAAAGGATTTCGACACCGAGGAAGATAAGGGATTTTTCGGACTGTTCAAAAAAAGCGGAGACAAGCTGAGCAATCTGAAAGCAAAGTACGATAAGGCGGAAGTCAATATCACAAAGATCTGTGATGCCATGGAGAGTCATCAGGTAGTGCTGTTAAAGGATGTGGCTGTGTTGGACAAGCTGTACCAGCTGAACCTGAATTACTTCAAGGAACTGTCCATGTACATCCTGGCAGGTAAAAAGAAGCTGGCGCAGGCAAAAAGTGTGGAGCTTCCGGAGCTTTTAGAGAAGGCACAGAAGAGTGGACTTCCGGAGGACACCCAGGCAGCGAAAGATTTCGCGGCAATGTGTGAGCGGTTTGAGAAGAAGATCTATGATCTGGAGCTGACCAGAGCCATTTCCCTGCAGATGGCACCCCAGATTCGTCTGATCCAGTCCAATGACATCGCCATGTCCGAGAAGATCCAGTCGACGTTAGTGAATACGATCCCTCTGTGGAAGAGTCAGATGGTCATTGCCATTGGCCTGGATCATGCTACCGATGCCGCCAAGGCACAGCGTGCTGTATCGGATATGACCAATGAACTGTTGAAGAAGAACGCGGAAGCACTGAAGGTGGCTTCTGTGGAGACAGCGAAGGAATCCGAGCGGGGAATTGTGGATATAGAGACACTTAAGAGTACCAATCAGACACTGATGACGACATTGGATGAGGTCATGAAGATCCAGGAAGAGGGACGTGCGAGAAGACAGAGCGCTGAGGAAGATTTACAGCGCATTGAGAATGAAATGAGAGATAAATTACTGGAGATGAGCAGGGCTTCCCATACTTAATTTTTACATAATTTTAAGAAGCTTCATCTTGACGAAACAGATAAGGAAAATTAAAATAAAATACAGGAAGGTTCATTCACGGAAGGAGCAGAAACAAATGAAAAAACTGGAAGAAATACTAAGAGACAAACCAATTAAAAATAAGCTGTCTTTTGCGTTCCGCATCATGGATATTTTATATGTTGTGCTTGCACTGGTGGCAGTGGTGGAATTGATACGGTCAAAAGGCTATATAGGAAGTATAGTTGTTGTGGTTTTACTTGTTTTAGCTATCATATTTAATGCATCCATGTCGAAAATGCTTGCCAAAATGCTGATAGATCCGATCACGAACCTGGTAACTGCGTCTGAGAAGATCGCATCCGGTGATTTTGAGATCGGCGTACCTTATGAATCTGAGGATGAGCTGGGCAGACTTTCCGACAGCTTTGAGACCGCCGCAGCTATTTTGAAAAAGGTTGTATCAGATCTGCAGACTATCGTAGAGCAATTTTCCGATGGTAATTTTGATGTTCACAGCAGCTGCCCGGAAGCATATGTCGGACAGCTCCGAGATGTTTTAGATGAGCTGGATGAAATGGTAAATAAGGTCAGCGAGACCATGCACGGTATTCAGGATTCCTCCGAGCAGGTATCTGCGGGCAGCAATCAGCTGGCAGTCAGTGCACAGGATATAGCGGAGGGCGCTACCCATCAGGCAGCATCCGTAGAAGAACTGGTGGCTACCGTAGACGAAGTAACCAGTCAGGTACTGGAGAATACCAAGTCTACCGACATTGTACATGACAAGGCGAAAAAGGTAGGTATCGAGGCAGCCAACAGCCAGAAGAAGATGGATGAGCTGGTAGATGCCATGAAGAAGATCAACGCAACGACCCAGAACATTGAAAAGATCATCGCAGATATTGAGAATATCGCATCCCAGACCAATCTGCTGTCCTTAAATGCCTCCATCGAGGCAGCCCGTGCCGGAGAGGCAGGAAGAGGCTTTGCAGTCGTGGCAGATCAGATCAGACAGCTGGCAGAAGAGAGTGCTAATTCCGCAGTAGAGTCCAAGAAGCTGATCGAAGAGTCCATGAACGAGGTAGAGGTGGGTAATAAGGTCACCAAGGAGACCAATGATGCTATGCAGGAGGTTATGGCTGAGCTGGATCAGATCATCCAGGAGGTTGCCAATATCCGTACTGCGTCTGACAAACAGGCGGTTTCCGTTAAAAATATCAAAAAGGGTGTGGGAGACATCAATGATGTTATCCAGTCTAACTCTGCAGCAGCTGAAGAGACTTCCGCTACCAGCGAGGAGCTTTCCGCATCTGCAACGACTCTGAACGAGCTGTTAGAGCATTTCAAACTGCGCGGCTAATCAGAGGATGTGTTCTGAAATAAGCGGAATAAGGAAGAGAGAACAGAAGAACCATAGCTGTAAGTTCACAGCTGTGGTTCTTTTCATATCGGAGGAGTAAAAGGCAAATGCTTCACAGAAAACAATACAGG
>ULJH01086052.1_pt1 | contig 15800 bp, 29 predicted proteins | sample 1950781 | NCBI WGS metagenome assembly ULJH01 (sample SAMEA4835462, study PRJEB28245) | human gut metagenome | biome: gut microbiome; material: fecal sample | place: Denmark | collected 2008 | reverse complement strand
ATGAAGAATTTTGGTGCAATAATAGGTTCGTTTACAGGATTTATCATTGGATTACTCCTTTCTATTGGCGGTAGTGCCTACAACAACAACTAAAATTAACTAAATATTATATTGATGATAATAAATTATATTATGTAGGCGAAGATGGAACTATGGGAAGAATTGATATAGATAATGGAAATATTAAAACGGGTAATAAAACTTATATTGAGAAAAGATATTATAAAGTAAATAAAAGAATGAATTTTGTTGTATTTTGTGCGAATGGAACGGAAGAAACACTTTATTTGAAAGGAGCGGACTAATGGTTTTAAGTGGAGCAAATGCCGCAATTTTTGTAGCAGAACTAGAGAATCCTTATCCAACACCCCCAAGAATTACTGTTTCTTGGGAAAAAGCCACTGATGTACAAAAAGAAAAGCTAAATTGGTTTACGGTAAATATGAAGAAGACCATCAATGCAGATTTGACTGTCCTATTTTTGGGGTATGTGAAAAAAATCCGTGTTAAGAATTTAGCGTTTTCTGAATTTAAAAATACTTTTGAATCCGTGTTAAGAATTTAAAAATACTTTTGGAGAAAGTTTTGACGAGGCAATATCATTTTTCTAAAATCAAATATTTTTTCTCCCGAAATACACCCCCCCATCAATAGTTGAACAAGAGATAAAATTTTTCTTTCAGTTTTCAAATGAGAAAAATATTTTTAGTACGTCTGCGTAGTCACAAAGATTTGCGGCGGTCGAGGTTGGATGGTCATCCCCGCTCTTTTTATATTTTTTATCTCTTGATAGGTAAGATGATACCATAGAGACAGATAGTATAAGTGTTTGTAATTATATATAAATAATATGATATGATAATAATGTTATCTATATACTGTTCAGAATAAAAGAACAAATGCTATATATAACTATTGCGTCGGGCCGTGGACATTGTTCCTTGTTCCTGTCCACGGGCCGTCTTTACCATAGGTAAAATTGCACAAAAATTTTTGAATTGAAACGTTTTTATTTGTGCAATATGCACAATTCCCACAAAGAACATGCGTTTGTCAATAGGCAAATTGCACAAAAATGCGGGGATAAAAACGTTTCAATCTTGTATAATTTGTACAAATTGCACAAAACAGTTTTAGTGCAATTTTACTAATTTTTAGCACTTTGCACAAAAAGTGTTAGGAGCTTTGGGACTATTTTTGTGCAATTTGCACTCTTGACAAATCCAAAGGTTTGGTTCTAAGGCTAAGATTAAGCACTCAAGAGCAGAGCAATACACTACATCACATTGACAAGAACCACAAGAAGTATTATAATAAAAGAAAAGGAATAGAGAGGAGTGACAACACTATGATAACTTTACAATTTACACTATTCAGTACAACAGGTAAATACAAACCAGTAACTACTTTAATAAAGGTTGATAGTGTGCAACAGTACAACGAAAATAAACATAAATATCAACAAAGAGCAATTACTAAAATGTGTGCAGAAAAACATACTACTTGGTGGGCATTAAAGAGCAACGGCTTTACAAAGTTAAAAGTAAGAGTTTATCCTAAAAATAATAGTTGACAGTTTTAAAAATGTATGATAAAATAAGGTATACTCAAAAAGGAAAGAGAGGTAATAAGGTTATGAGTAGAACAAAACAGAACAGAAGAAGTAAGAGAAAAGAGTGTGTGATTAATGGGTGCATTTGTTTATTAATTGCTATTGTATTGTATGGTTCAATGGGTGCTATTAATTACATTGAAACACATTACAACAGATTAGCAATAGTAACAGAATGTAAAGATGACAATATCATCACTAAAGACAAGCAAGGCAATCTATTCGCTTTTGAGGGCGATGGCTTTAAGGTAGGCGATGAAGTAGTACTTGAAATGTATACTAATCATACAGACAACACAATTAAAGATGATGAAATTCTAAATGTAAAACTAAAATAGTAAAAATGATAAAATAAAAGCCTTACCTAAATGGTAAGGCTATGTATAGATAGAAAGAGGTTAAGTAATGAATAAAATCTTTGACAAAGTAAATAATTGTTTAGAGAAATTCATTGATGGAGAAATATTCTTTGATGAATTAGACAAGCAAATTAAGTTTGATAAACAATTATTGGAAGAATTATTTTATAAAGCAAAGAATGAAAATGCGGAAGTTATCGCTAGTGGGGAAATTGGTCTGTGTCTACACAATTATGGTTTTCCGATTGATATAATCGTACAAGGGGGACTTCGCAAGAATAAAGAAGTTTTAGACTTATCACCTTTTATTGACGCTAACAAAGATTATGTTTTTATTGATGATAGTTATTTTAGTGGTAAGACTGCACAAGTTATTAAAGAAGAAATAGAGAGGTGTGGGGCAAAGTTAAAATGCGTTTGGGTTGCTTATGACGGTTCACAAACTCCTATTCATAAAGTAAAAAGTCTTTACAGATACTATGATAATTTTGATATTTTAGGTAGAAAAATAAAATAGTCAACCCGAACGTTCGTTCGGGTCCGAAATATTATACCACAAAGTATGTGGTGTTGTCAAGACTTTTTTTAAAAATTTTTAAAAAATTTTTAAAAATCCTGAAATAAAACTGGTTAAAAAACATCAAGGATTTTAATAAAAGAGGTTAAAAAACATCATTGAATTGTTCTGTTATTTTGATATAATGTATACATAAGATAAAGGAAAGGACAACATCAAAGATGTTGAAAGGTAAAGTAAAATGAGATTTTTTGTACAAGACACAGAGGAATTTGAAAATAATGGAATTGAATACAAGAGTTTAGATAAAGCAATTGAAGCTTGTTTAGAAGCAAAAAATGAAGCTTATCTTATTCATATAGGTTATTGGAATTTAGACTACTATAAAAAAGGTGACACATTCGAAAGTCTAAAGGCTAGATGTGAAAACATCATAAAAGAAAATAATCTCAAGTAATTGAGATTATTTTCAAAAAAGACTTGATAAACTGTATAATTACTAAAATAAAGAAAAAAGGGGGCAACCCCTTTTTATTATTTTAAAAGAAGGCGAACACCGTTCGAACAGGTGTTCACCCCGAATTCGCAAGGGCACCCCATTCAAGTATATCATATTTCAAAAAGTTTGTCAAGACTTTTTTTGAAAAAATCCTGAGAAAAGTTGCACAAAAAAGATACTGTATTTTTGTTACTATTTACTATTGATTTTAAAAGTCAATAGTAAATAGTAACAAAAATTTTGCTGTAAACTTTATCTGTTTTTGTGCAAGTTGCTATAATTAAAAAACTTTTATAAAAACTATAGACAAAATTAAAAAAAAGATATATAATGTATACATAAGATAAAGAAAGGGAGTGACCGAGGGGTCGCTGATAGGTAAAACAAAATGATGAATCTTACAGAAAGAATTAAGAAAGTTGAAGAAATTAGCAGACAGTTACAAATGGCATACCCACAATATAGTAATAAAGATATTGAATCATTTAATTTGTATTGTATAAAATCAATTGGAGATTTTGCTTTTATTGCTATTTTTGCTAATGTAGACTGTTATACAATAACTTTATATAACTCAATAGGGTTTGAAAAAATAGAAATAGAAAAAAATGATATTGATTTTCAATACCTTTACAAAATAATAGAAATATTTATGAAAAGATAAAAAGAGGTAAGGGGGGCTGAAAAGCCCCCCACACAATAAAAAAGAGGTGTTTAAAATGAAACAAAAATATTTTGAAATAGGTAACCGACTAACAACTGGCTTAGGACTTGAAAATAAAACAGTGATTAAATACTGGAAAGCATACGAAAAAAATAATTTTTTTGTCTGCTGGCTAATATCTAAAGTGGCATAAATGCCACTTTTTATTTTTGTGCGTTCGGTCTACCCGAACGTACGTTCGGAGCCGAAAAATTATATCATATATGTACCAAGTTGTCAAGAGAAAAAAATGAAATTTTTTCAATTAAATAATTTTATCCCAAAATTAAAAAGTGCTTGATTATTCGACTATTATACTATATAATTATATACAGATAGAGAGATATAGGAGGCTAATAATATGATTAATATTAGAACAATTAAAAAATTACAAAATAATGACGGATTGACATTAAAAGGTGGTAAGTGTATCACTTATAAATCAGGTTACCAAGTAGCAACAGAGGGAATAGAAACTACAAGCCCGCAGGAAGCTATAAAAGCCGTTAGGGCATACGCGGGAATTGTGGTGTATGGTTTGAAAATGGTATCTATTACATAGATAAAAGCCATAGAGTAACTACAAAAAAAGACGCTTTACAGTTAGGAAGAGAAAAAAATCAAATAAGCATTTTACAATGGCGAACAATGAAATTAATATATTGTTAAAAAGGGGAAACCCTTTTTAACTTTTTGTTGTGACTAACAGAAGTTAGTCTTGACTAACTGTTATTAGTATTATCTAACCATAGTTAGTTTAGTCTAATTTTAATTAGTAGTGTCTAACTGTGGTTAGTTTAGGCTAATTGAAGTTAGAAGTATCAAACTTTAGTTGCTATAGGCTAACTTTAATTGGTTGTTTGAAACTCAGGTTAGTATAGGCTAACCGCAGTTAAGTGTTTGAAACTCTTGTTAGGTGTAACTAACCTGAGTTAGTATAGGTTAACTCAAATTAGTTGTTTGAAACTCTTGTTTTATTAAGCCGGACCGTGGACATTGGACCTTATTTTTGTCCACGGTCCGTCCAGTCCAGCCGAACATATGTTCGGGTTTTAAACTGATTAAAAAACATCAAGTTGATTGATGTTTTTTATCCCATAAAATAAATCAAGTTAGTTGATGTTTTTTAATTGATGTTTTTTAATCAGTAAAATACATCAAGTTCCTTGATATTTTTTAATTTGAAATGTTTTTATTTATTTTTGTGCAAATTGTACAAAAATTCAATGTAAATTTTGTGCAATATTCCCTCTTGCAATTATACACCCTAGGGTGTATAATGTATACATAAGATAAAGAAAGGAACACCCCACAAGGGGGTGGAAAGGTAAAACATTATGAACAAAAATTATTCAATTGAAAAAGACAATCCATATTACAGGGAGATAGTCTGCCTTGAGATAATAGGCGAGCATATCGACGAATCCGACAAGTGTTTCTTATGCTATGAGAGAAAGGTATGGGAAGAGGTCGACAATGGAGAAATAGAACATATGGGATTTGAACCTATTTGTTCATTAGATGAACCAATACCTAACAAAAATATTTCAACCCTCACTGTTAGCAGTAGTGAAATTGAGAGCATTGAAGAAAATGATAAATATGTATGGGTAGCAAAATAATAAAATAAAGATAAAACCCTAGCCCTATATGGGCTAGGTAGGAGGTTTAATATGAGAATAATTACAGTTGAAAAAATAGAAGTAATAAGTTGTGTAATCGCAGTCAGTGCAAATGATAATATATATGAAGCTTGGCTTGAAGTGTTTGGTATGGCTAGAGATTTTGAAACAATAGTCAATAATACAGATATATGCGAAAAACTCATAGAGATTATTAATAAGGGACTTACAACTGATGATTTTTTCAAAGAAGAACTATTTGAAACTTTGAGAAAAATGGGCGAAGATATTGAAAATTGGTTATAAAATAAAATCCTGCCCCTTGAAAAAGGGGTAGGTAGAAAAGAGGTTTTAATATGAAAGTTATAGTTTTTGATATGGACGGTACAATAGCAGACTTATATGGTTATCCAAATTGGCTAAAAGCATTAAGAAACGAGGATGAAACACCATATTCAGGTTGTAAACCTTTGGTTGATATGCGTGAGTTATATAAAGTTTTAATGGCTTTGAAAAAAGTTGGCTATAGGATAGTTGTAACAAGTTGGCTATCAAAAGATAGTTCAAAAGAATATAAAAGTAAAGTCAGAAAAGCAAAAAAAGATTGGCTAATAACAAGGGGTTTTCCTTATGATGAAGTTCATTTAGTACAGTATGGCACAACAAAAGCCGATTGCACTAGAAAATTAGGTGGGTTTCAGATTTTAGTTGATGACAACGAAAAAGTCTTAAAGGGTTGGCATTTAGGTGCGACTATTAACGCAAAAAGCGATATTATAAAAGCACTTTATAGGCTTTTAGAATCTGAATATTAGAATGATAAATACCCCTATACGGCATTGAAAAATAAGTAAATGAAATTGCGGCGATGGCACTCGTTGGCGAATTTGTTTCCGTCAAAGAATTACTCACCGCCGCAATGAAAGGTTTTGCAGAAGATGAAGATATTAAATCACAAGAAAATGCTGATTTATGTTTTAAGGCTTTGCAAACATTCCTAAAGTAATTAGGGAGCTACCGAAAATGGTCGTTGGTGGCTCGGTTCACTCCATAGCACCCATAAAGTAAGGTTTTTTAAATGAAAGTTCAGAAATAAAGAAAAAATAAAGTTTCCTAAAATAAACAGTTGACACAGCCCCCTTTATATGATATAATATATGTATCAACAGAAAGAGAGGATATATAAATGAAAAAAAGATTTACTTTAGTTATAAGAAATAAAAAATATAATATGATAGACCTTGATACACACGATTTATATATAGGACTTTGGCAGATATTCAAAGCCTTATGGAAAAATAGAAAAAATTACACACTATATATAAATAAATAAAATAGACAAATCCCGATAGCAGAAATACCCTTTCCTTTTTACCTTAAGTTTCTGCTATCTTTTTTATAAAAAACTATTGACAATTATTTAGTTTTAATGTATAATATATTTATAAGATAAAGGAAAGAGGTAATTAATATGAGAGAAAAAAGATTAACAGTAATGCACAATGTAGTAGTAGGATATGCAGATGATTATGCTTTAAATAATTGGTTGTCTGTAATACCAGATGGTGAAACTCCAGAAGTATTCGCAGAAATCGCCGCAGATGATGAATTATATCACGAGGCTTGGCAAGTGTTTAGTAAAATAATCAAGAGAGATAGAACTGTAGCATTACAGTATATCGCAGAAATCGACAAAATGATTGAAGAAGATTATCAAATCTAAATGAAAATAAAGGGTGCTACAAGCACCCTTTGAAATAAAAGAAAGAGAGGTAAATAATATGGAAGTAAATTTTAAGAATATCCTAGAAAGTAATGAAGATTTGACAATTCACGGAGAGGGCTTAACTGATGGAGATACTTTTGTTTTTAAAGATGAACCAACAAAAATCTATATGATTGCAGATGGAGAGTCTCAAATTTTTAATATTGAAACTGGTGAAGCCTTTACACTAAAGAGTAAAGATTACGAAAAGCCAATTAAAATAGTATATGGTAAATTTCAAATTATATCAATAAAAAGATAAGGGGATTAAAATGATAACAATAGTAAAAAAGAAAAAAGTAGAAAAAATATTAAAAAATTGTGGTTTTATTTGGTTTTATATTACTAAAAATATATTAGTATGCAGAATGTATGGGAATAAAAAATTACACCCTATCGGTTATTATATTCCAATATTAATTATTTTAAAATAGAGAGGAGAATAAAAATGAAAACAGTAGATTTATACAAAGAGATTCAGAATATAGCAGATAGACTTGAAGATATTAGAATGTTACTTTATAATAGTGCAGAACACAGGGGTAACTTTGAAGAAGAATTTCAAAATTTTGATGATAATATGTTTCGTTTACAAAGTGAATTAAGAAATTTAGTTTCCGATGAATTAGAGCTTTATGATAATACAGAAGATTAAGAAAAAGTCAATAGGCAAGTTGCACAAAATGTAACTTGCTTTTTTATGCAAAATTACTACTTGACAAAGGGCGGCGGATGTGCTATAATAAAAGGGGGGTTTATAAGCTTATATATTTCAGATGTTTATCGGCTCGTCGATGGTTGAGACGAGCCGAGTTGTCAAGCCGAACATACGTTCGGGTTTTAAATTGATTAAAATACATCAAGAACCTTGACTTATTTTATCCCATAAAAAACATCAAGTTGATTGATGTATTTTAATCTAACAAAAGTTAGACACAACTAATTCTAGTTAGGCTTGACTAACCCCAGTTAGCCTAAACTAACTAAAGTTAGTTACTCTTAATTTAAGTTAGTTGTAACTAACTTTAGTTAGTCACCTCTCATTAAAGTTTTGTTAAACTAATTTTAGTTAGACTGCCCCTAATTTAAGTTAGTTGTAACTAACGCAAGTTAGACTTCACAAACAAAAATTAGTTAAAACTAACGGCAGTTAGATTAAACTATCGTCATTTTGCACAAAATTTTCAATTGAAAAATTTTGTATGATTGCACAAAAAATAATATCCCCAACCCCGCATTTTTGTGCAATCTGCTAAAGTTGATTAAAATGATAACAAAGTATTGTTTTTTGCAATGCATTTGATATAATAGACTTGTGCTTGATAGACAAAGCACTTGAACATTTACAATTTAATATTTTAAAAGAAAGGTGGTAATATTTTATGATTATCGAATTTGCAACTATTGTTTTTTTTATTTGTAGTTTAATCAATGTAATGTTATCTACATTAAAAACCATTTTAACAGTTAAAGCGTCAAAAGGTGTGGCAACCATTATTAATGCGATAACTTATGGCTTTTATGCTATTGTAGTAAAACAGTTGGCGAGTTTAGACTTAATAACTACCGTTACAGTTACTATTATAACTAATATAATAGGGGTGTATGTTTCAATGTGGTTATTAGAAAAAACAAAAAAAGATTGTTTATGGAAAATATCCGTCACTACTAAAGATAATACTTTAGTAGAAAAATTAGAAAAGTTTAGTATTTCTTATGTAATGAACCCAGTTCAGTATAAAAAACAAACTTATTATAATATTGATGTTTTTAGTGAAAATCAAAAGGATAGTTCTATTATTGAAAACATACTAAAAGAATATAAAGTAAAATACAATATTACAGAAATTAATAAAAAATTTTAAAAAAATTAAAAAAGTGCTTGCAATTCCTCGCAAGATATGATAATATTAATATTGTCAAAAGACACAAGGGATTGCAACTCCACTTTTGGCAACGTACATTTATAAATTAATAAAGAGAGGTAACAAAATGAATAAGAAATTTTATTTAACAGTAGACACCGAAACGGCAACAATTCCATTTGCAAATCAGATTTGCAAAAATGCTAGTCAAAAACAGAAAATTGCGATTGCTAAACCTTTAGTATATGACATTGGTTGGAGCATTACCGACAGACAAGGTAATATCGTAAAAACAGAAAACTTTTTAGTTCAGGAAACGTTTTTTGTTCCTAACATTTTCAATACTGCTTATTACAGAGATAAAAGACCTATTTATATGGACTTGTTAGAAAAAGGCGAGATTAAGGTTGATTGCTGGAATAACATTATGAAGTTATTTATCGCAGACCTTGAAAAAGTTGATATTTCAACTGCCTACAATGCGTGTTTTGATTTTAAAAAGGCAATACCATTTACTGAACGTTATATTAAGGCTTTATATTCAAGTGATTATCAGAAATGGGAAGATAGACAAAAAAAGAGTTGTGAGGACATTTTTAATAATCGCAGTAATGCTAAAAATGAAGAATATCTAAATCCATATTTTGAATTAAGGGGCGTACAGTACCCTATAGCCGACTTATGGTGTATTGCTTGCGAGCGTTTAATAAACATCAATAAATACAGAAACTTTTGTCTTGATAGAGGTTATGTGACAAATAGTGTGGTATTTTTCAAATCATCAGCCGAAACATCATTTCAGTATTTAATGAAAAACTATGATTTTATCGAGAACCACACCGCATTATCGGACGCACTAATTGAAAGCCAGATTTTAACAAAAGCCTTGAAAAAGGGCAAAATTGAGCCTACATTGTATGCGTTTCCGTTTAGGGATTTAGGTTCAACTATAGATTATGCAATAGACACAAATCATAAATACGTTGAACCATTATATGAATTGTTATTAAATTACATTGAAAATAATAACGGTTTTGAAAAAGGTGGGGCATATTGGAAGAAGATTATGAAAGAACTTGAAAAACTTGAAAATGCAAACTTTTAAAAAAAAATAAAAAAATTTAATAAAAAGGGTTGCAATTCCATTTCAAAGTGCTATAATAGATAGTGTCAAGGGAATGGAGTTGCAACCCACCAAATAAAAAATTTAAGAAAAGAGGTAATGTATTATGACAAACAAAAAAATGACAAAGAGAGATTATTTTAACGGACTTTTAGGAGTGATTGAAAATCACAAAGACAGCATTGAGAACTATGAAGAATTTAAGGCTTTCATTGAAAGAGAAATTGAATTACTTAATAAGAAACGTAGCAATTCAAAGCCAACAAAAACGCAGATTGAAAATGAAAAAATTAAAGAGAAAATCTTGATTGCTTTTGAGAAAATTGACGAACCTGTAATCATTACAGAACTTGCTAAAATGGACGGTTTGACTGAATACTCAAATCAGAAACTTTCAGTTTTATGTCATCAGTTAGTAGACGAGCATAAGGTAGTAAATACAAAAGTGAAAAAAGTTTCATATTTCAAAATTGCCTAAAGGCTATGGGGATAGCCAAAAGGTTATCCCCTTAAAATCTTAAAAAAAGGAGTTGATAAAAAATGACTAAGGCAGAAGAAAAAGCCAAAGAAATTCAAGGTTTAATGGAACGTCATTCTTTAACATTAGAAGAAGCCACCCAACTATGGGAAGAAGATAATTCAGACTACTGTAATGAAGAAATGGCAGAAATGGAGAATAAGGCTAAAGCCTTAAAACGCAGGTATGAGAAAGACTTAACAAAAAAACGCAAGCCTACCGAAAGGGAACGCAAAGTTGATACAGAAAAACTTGAAATTTTAAATTTAATAGTTCCAACATTACAAACAATTAGTGACAATGTGGAACGCAAGAATGAAGTTGAGTTACATTTTACAAAAGGTGGTAATGATTACACGATTAAATTAATCAAACATCGTAAAAAGAAGTAATGACAACGAGTGCAAGTAGTATTCAATACTACTTGCATTTTTTTATTTTTTTAATGTTACATATTATATAAGTGCGGGGGAGCCGGTATTAGTGACTTTTACCTAAATACAATATGTGATATGTCACGTACTATGTTACATATTATAATATGTGATATGTCACACGCAAGGTCACATACTATAATGTGTGATATGTTACATACAATATGTGACCTTGACAGGACTCATCGCAGCGTTTCCGGTTGAAACGCTGCGTGTTTGGGTAATATTTTATTATACCACTTTTTCGCTCTGATGTCAATAGTAATTTTGTACAAAAATTTTTTCCCAAAATTGTGAAATTTTACTAATTGTAATTATTAAAATATTATGCTATACTATATACATAGATAAGAGATAGAGTTCTTTACAAGGACTTAATAAAAGATTGGGTTCTTGTAAAGTTCTATCGCCAAAGAAAGGAGAATATTATGTGGACTAAAGAAACTCATTGGAAACACGATGTTTTAGCCTATCATCGCAAGTATGAAAAAGAAAGAAAAAAATACTTGACAAAAAGGCTAAAAAGTAATATAATACTTATATAAGGAGTGAGAGTCAAGGCACTCAAATATAAAAAATTAAAAAATAAAAAAGTCTTGACAAAATCAAAAATAAATGTTATAATTACTATGTAAAGTAAAGAAAGAAAGAGGTGTTTTAATATGGAAAAGATGATAAAAAGAACTAAAAGAACAATGTATGAAGAAATTATGAAAATGGCAGAGGGCAAAGAAAGAGTTGCAACTGAAGAAGAAATTATTGCTTTCTGTGAACATGAAATTGAACTCTTAAATAATAAGAGAAGTGATTCAGGTAAACCAACAAAGACACAGATTGAAAATGAGAAAATTATGGAAACTATCTATTCAGTTCTTGAAAATGCGGGTGTCGGAATGACAATTACAGAAATGATGAAAACTGATGAATTAAATGCTTATTCAAATCAGAAATTATCTGCTCTTTGCAAGAAAATGTATGAAAATGAGAAAATTCAGAAGAAAATCATCAAGAAAAAGTCATTTTTCGCTGTAAAAGGTGTAGAAATCACTGAAAAGTAGTATAAAAGGGCGAAAAGGGGCAACCTCCTTCCCCTTTTTATCCAAATTGTTTAAAAAATATAAAAAAAATTAGTAAAAATGCACAAAAATTGTTGAAAAAATACAGTTTTTGTGTATTTTTTTGTGAAAATTTACTATTGACAAATGGTAACAAATGTGTTATAATTGTCGGAGCCTGAGCGAGCGACAGGCTCCGAGTCCCAGTCCCATACTCTATATGGCGAATTTTTCTGAGTGTTTGAACTTGTATATTTTTTTCTGCCGCGTCCCGAAATCCTTTACCAGCATCTCCGCATATGGCCGCCAATTCTGAGTGTTTTGAACCCCTATTTTTAAATTTGATTTTTATAAAAATTTATGATATAATAATAAAAAAAGACTAAAATATTCCCGCTGCCTTTCTCCGCCTTATTATAATATTTCTAATGTCTTTTCTATAAAACTATATTTCTAACATTTCCTGCCCGTTTATCAATAGAATAATATAGCAAAAACTTTTTCTCTCACTCCATTTTTCAGTGTTTATTTTTTCAAGAGTGCAACTTAACAATTTAAGCCTAAAAAATTTTAGCACTTTTGCTTACTCTAAGTCTTATTCATAAAACTTATATTCTAACATTTTCCGCCAAATCAATAGCATAATAATATAACAAAATTCAGTCCACTCTTCCCAATTGAATTTTATAAAAATTTTTAGTATAATATATATATAAGATAAAGAAAGAAATAAGAGGTAATAAAAATGGTAAAAGATATTTCAACTATGATAGCAGAAGGTGCAACAAGAGCAGAAATTATGGCAGTTATTGATGAACAGATTGCCGCACGTGACAATAACAATAGACATGCAGAAAATAAGAAAGACATTTGTGATATGATGACATCTCTTGAAAACATTTTAGTAAGAGAAGGTGTTATTACTGAGGCGGAAAGAACTGACTTTGCGAAGGACCCTATGATGGATACTATGGCTAAATATTTTGTTGAAACTATGAGAGAAGAAAGAGCATCAGGTGGTTTTATTCCAAAGGCTGGATTTGCTTCTGCTGAAAAACCAAGAGTAAGAGTAAAAAGAAGTGAAAATAATGAACCTGAAGATATTGATGCGGCAATCAATGACTTTTTAAAGCACTTAAATGATTAAATAGATAGCCTGCATTTTGCAGACTATCATATCAAGAGCTAAAGAATTAAGAACTCTAGAAATAGAGTTCTTTTTTTTATGTTTATATATGCGGATGACGATGAGGGTGCGGTAACGAAAGAAGATGAAAGTGATATAGGTCGGGCCCCGTGCCACCACCTTCACTTAATTTCACTTAATTTCACTTAATTTCACTTAATTTCACTTAATTTCACTTAATTTCACTTAATTTCACTTAATTTCACTTAATTTCACTTAATTTCACTTAATTTCACTCAATTTTATATAATTCTACTCAATTTTACTTAATCTTACTTATTTTCCACTCAATTTTTTATTTACCTTCACTTAATTTTATCTTATCTACTCTACTTAATTTAACTTACTTTAATTTTATCTTATCTTTATCCCAAACTTTGCCTTATCATTTTATAATTATTTTTTATTCCTGACATCTGCTATCGCCCTTCTCTCTTTTATTCTTCCTTTTTTCCCTATTTTCTCTTACCAATACTCCATTAACAAAAACTATACCTTTATCACATTTCCATTTAAAAACTGGCTGTTCCATTTGGTCCAAATCAGTTTTCTGTAGTTTCCTTTTCATCACTACCCCCCAAATCTTCCAAAATTTTTTCCAATTTCATTTGCAATTCTTTTTTCTGTCTCCTAGCTTCTTGCTCTGCGGCAGTTGCTTCCATTTGACTTTTTCGCAAATTTTTAACTAAACTTTCTTTTTTATTCATATTTTAAACTCCTATTTTGTTTTATTAATAACTAAAGTATCATCACATTCAAAAATCCATGTATTATATTTGGCATTACCCCCGCAACTTTATGACCTTTTTCTTGTAAAATTAAAGCATAATCCATTCTATAAACTATTCTATGTTTTTTATTCATAATCTCATCTTCCTTCCGCCATTAAGCCCAAAATTCTCATAAGGTTAATTTCAAATCAGCTGAGCGAAGCGAAGCTAAGATTTGAAATTAACCGTTCATACTATTTTTTAATAGCCTCTATTCTTCAAAAAATCTATTACTATTATTAAGGGTAACACTTCATTAACATTTTTAATTAAACTTGGTACACTTTATTAACAATCATTTAAGCAAAGTTGGTACACTTTTTTAACATTTATTTAAAATTTTTTGGTACACTTTATTAACATTTTTCTTAAATAATTTTTGTTTTAACTTCTTCTTCATTAAAATTTAAAGTATTATTAACACTGTCTAAATAATATTTAGTTTTATTGCCTTCCATTTGAGCATGGTATTCAATTAAATCTAATTTTTTTAAAACAAAAAGTATATCTAATATAGTTTGATTACTAGCTCCTTTATTTTTAGTGCTTAAACCTAAAATAGCCTTAACATAACTTAAAGAAAAAGGTCCAGATTTTTCTTCATTCTTATACCATATCTTAATCAAAATTGCTAATACAGATAAACTTCTTTCTTTTAATGTATTAACTAAAACCCTAACAGTATTAATAGGTAATAAAGTAGCGATATTACTATCTAATACAACTAATTCATACATCTTTACTTCTTCATTATAAATAATAAGACCGCTATCTAATAAATTATGAAAATTTTTTGATGCAGTTTGTCTTGTTATTCCTAATCCTTCTGCAAGATTAACAAATTTACAATCTTCCTTTTTTACAAATCTAGCTTCCATATCTGGAAAAGTTACAGAAATAGATTGCAAATAACCATACATTCTGTCTGAATAGGTTCTACTAGATAAATAATGCTTATCACTAGGCATTTGTCTTGAATTTTTTTCTATTTTCATATAAATAATCTCCTTTCACCTTTATATAAAAATAGTCCAAATACTGTTTTTAACTTTTGTCCTATGTTTATTAACGCTTTTATTATCTTTAAATATTTTATTAAAAATGTTAATAAAAAATGTTAATAAAGTGCACCACTTAACAGTTTATCCAAAAATGTTAATAAAAAATGTTAATAAACTGCACCATTCTTATTAATAAAGCGGGAAGGCTGCCTTTATGTTGCTATTAATCAAGAGCATCCGCATTATTATACGATTCTTAGCATTTTTATTAAAACTCGTAACGATTTTGCTTGATTTCTTATCAAGAGTCAAAAATCATCCAAATTTTCACTATTCTAATAAAGTGCTTTCTACACTACCTAGTTTATATATTGCGTCAGGACCCCTCCCTATCTTCACTAGTAGGATTCCCCGCCTTTTCAGACTCTCTTGAAGTCTCTTGAAGTGCTTCCTCACATAATTCTCGCTCACATTCAGCTTCATCGCCACTTCCGCACTCGTCATAATCTACCTCCACTATAGTTGGCTTTTGTTTTAATCTATCATCAACAGGCATCATGTATCCACGTACTACCTGATTAAAAAATATACATTGTCCATTTCTAATTGGCACTAAAGGTTTGCTACAATCTGTATTAATATTCCATGGACAATTCATCATATCACATTTAACTATCATAATATTTATCCTTTCCTTATTTATATAAATATTATATCAAAATTTTAGAGAATTATCAAGTATAAATACATCATCGCCTACTTCATTTATTTT
>ULJH01057374.1_pt1 | contig 15803 bp, 9 predicted proteins | sample 1950781 | NCBI WGS metagenome assembly ULJH01 (sample SAMEA4835462, study PRJEB28245) | human gut metagenome | biome: gut microbiome; material: fecal sample | place: Denmark | collected 2008 | reverse complement strand
CGGGAATGCCGAACAAAGCTGACTGCTGCCACGCTTGAAGAGTTCGAACTGATGAGCCGAGAACTCGTCGAACGAGTCGCTGTCGCTGCCCACGAAGTGCGAGAACACCGAGCGCGGCACGATTGCCGACTGATGCTGCAGGCGATCTATCAGCTCCGGCATATCCTTGTCGGGGTCGAAGCCGAGGCGGTGCATACCGGTGTCGAGCTTTATGTGTACGGGGAAATTGCTTATGCCCTCCTTCTGCGCCTCGCGAACGAGCGCGTCGAGCAGTCGGAACGAGTAGACTTCGGGTTCGAGGTCGTAGTCGAACATGGTCTTGAACGTCGACATCTCGGGGTTCATTATCATTATGTTCGACGTAATGCCGTTCTTGCGCAGCGTCACGCCCTCGTCTGCCACAGCCACAGCGAGGTAGTCTACGCGATGGTCCTGCAGCGTCTTTGCTATCTCCACCGCACCTGCGCCGTAAGCGTCTGCCTTAATCATGCACACGAGCTTTGTCTCCGGTCGCATGAACGAGCGGTAGAAGTTGAGGTTCTTCACCACGTTCGAGAGATTCACCTCGAGAATGGTCTCGTGCACCTTCTTCACAAGCAGTTCGGTGATGTTGTCGAAACCGAAGCGGCGTGCGCCCTTGATGAGTATCACCTCGTCGCGCAGCGACTCGAACACCTTGCTGTGAATGAACGACGTAACGTCGTGGAAGAAGTATTTCTCCTGAACCTTTATCAGGTCGGCATGCTCCATAATCTGCGGACCGATGCCTATTATCTTCTCAACGCCGCGCTGCACACTGAGGTCGGATACTTCCTTGTAGAGCACGTCGAGCGGTTCGCCGGTCTGGTAGATGTCGCTGAGTATAAGCGTGCGCTTGCGTCCCTTGTGGTCGGGGCGGCGGCTCATGAAGTCGAGCGCTATGTCGAGCGAGTTGATGTCCGAGTTGTACGAGTCGTTGATGAGCGTGCAGCCCTTCTGACCCTCTTTCACTTCGAGGCGCATCGCCACCGGTTCGAGCGACGCCATGCGCTCGGCGAGATGTTCGCGCGAGAGTCCGAGATGCAGCGCCACGACAGCCGTCGTTACAGAGTTGCGCACCGACGCCTCGTCGATGAACGGCAGCACGTACTCGCCTGCCTCGTCGTTATATATATAATGTATAGTGGATGTGAGTCCTTTCTTCTCCACGCTCTCCACGAAGAGCGCAGCCGAGCGGTCGGTCATCGACCACGCGAGGTTCTCGCCCTTGTAGCCTACGCTGCGCACCACACGGTCTACCACCTCGTCGTCCTTGCAGTAGACGATGGTCTTTGTGTCGTGGAAGAGCACCACCTTCTCGCGGCACTTCTCCTCGAGCGACGAGAAGTTCTTCTGATGGGCGTCGCCGATGAACGTGAGCACGGCGATGTCGGGCTGTATGATGCCGCGCAGAGCCTGCATCTCGCCCGGCTCGCTGATGCCAGCCTCGAACACTCCCACCTGGCTCTGCTCGTTGAGCAGCCATACAGAGAGCGGCACGCCTATCTGCGAGTTGTAGCTACGCGGCGAGCGCGTAACCTTCATCTCCGGCGAGAGCAACTGATAGAGCCATTCCTTCACGATGGTCTTTCCGTTGCTACCCGTGATGCCCACAATAGGTATGTCGTATTCCTCGCGGTGACGCTCGGCGAGTCGCTGCAGTGCGACAAGCGAGTTCTCCACTTTCAAGAAGTTTGCGTCGGCGTATGTTGTGTTATAGTCGGCAGGAACATCCTCTACGACGAAGTTGCGCACTCCGCGGCGGTAGAGGTCAGAAATGTAGTTGTGACCGTCGTTGCGTCCCGATTTCAAAGCGAAGAACAATGTCTCCTCTGCGAAACAGAGCGATCGGCTGTCAGTAAGGAGGAACCCGATGTTGGCATCTGCTGTGCCAAAGCGGTGGGCTCCGATGAGCGTTGTTACCTTTTCAATAGTATAAGTCATTTTTCCGTACTATATTTTTCGTGTGCAAACTTACTTATTTTCTCGCATATACAAGCAAAAAGTATCATAAAAATATTACAATCTATTTAATTCTTCGATATTCTTGTCTACCTTTTCAAACTTTTGCTTTCCGAAGCTATAACTGAATCGTAGCATAACTTTACGACTTTCTCCATAACCCCAAGACGAAATATTCAAAGCATCCTTTACGCCATAGCTGTCCCAACGCTCAGTATGGAAGATATCTGTCATCAAAAGAGAAAGACGCATACGTCCATCATGCCAACTCTTGTTAAGGTCAACATCTACACTTCCAGTTGACTTGCTCACTTCATAGCTTCCACCTTGTCGCTTCGAATAGTACCTTCCTGATACTTCAAGGGTGATACCGGCAGGTAGGAAAATACTGTTGGTTGCAGACAAGAAGCAGGATGGACGCTTGTATTCATGTTTATATGTTTCGTAATCCAGTTTATTCATAAAGTAGTATAATCCTGCATTTGCACTGAACTGCCACCAAGAAGCCACGCGTTTTGAGAATATGGCATCAAGACCTATTTGTTGCTGTTTGCCTATATTTTTCGTCGTCATGACTGTTTTGTTCTCACCATACACGTCAGTAATTGGTGTAAAATAATCGTTGAGTTTGTTGTAATATAGATTCAAAGACAAGTTTCCCAATGCATAGGAAAGCATAATCTTATTGCTTATTTGAGGTTCGAGGAACGGATTACCTTTCCAATAAGTCAATTCGTCAAGCAGATACTCAAATGGATTCAAGTCTTCATAACGGGGTTTGTCCTGTCTTCTGCTGTATAGCAGAGCGATTTTGCTCTTTTCATTTATTGTATATGAAGCACTCAGATTTGGGAACAATCGAAAATGACTCTGTTTGTTTGTCTCAGAATCTTGGTTCGTTTGCGATTTGAGTCTGTTATATGTGTGCATATACTCCATACGCAGTCCTGCACTCAACTCGATTTTATTCCAAGAATGAGTGTATTGAGCATAAGCCTCAAGGTTTTTCTCCTCGTAATAGAAGTTGTTTGAGCGTTGTGTGTCTACTGCACCATTCTTCTTGAAGAGAAACGTATTGTCACTATTGATAAGAGTAGTCTTGACACCTGCAAGTATTTCGTTCTGAGCATTCGGGTTGTATTTATAGTCTGCAAGAAGCGCATAGATATCAATGTCTTTATCTGGCTCAGAATAGAAAATATCGGAACGTATAGGCATATTGGTTGCAGAGAAGTACTCATTAGGCTGCTCGCAACGAGCATTGCCATCAAAATGTGTCCAATCTGCCGAAAACGAAAACTGCATCTTTGATGATGGTCTATACTGATAATTCACGTTGTTGCTATATTGGAGGTTTTTCTGTTCAATATAGTTGTTGCGTGCTTTGAGTATGTTATCCAACAGATTTGTTCCTTGATAGATTTCTGTTGTTGTCTCAGTCTCTCCTGGTCCAACAAGCACATTTACAGTGCTGTTCATAAAAAACTTATTCTTTTGATTAGGTTGCCATGAAAAATCAATGCCTGCAGAATAAGTGTTTCGTTTGTCTGTATCTGTTGTCTCTGAAATATTCTTGTCTCCATTTTGAACCTTTTCGTAACCATAATCCATCGAATGGTGTCCTAAACTATGATTATAGTTCAGACCCAATTGCCATTTGTTCGTATTATAAGAAACAGCGAAATCAGAATTCTGTTTTAGATTTTCCAAATAACCAACGCTATGTGATGTCGTTACGAAAAAACCAGATGTTTCAGATGTTTTAAGAATAATATTTATTACACCGCCAGCACCCTCTGACCCAAAACTTGCATTCGGGTTATGGGATATTTCTATTTGTGATATTTTCTCAGAAGACATGGAGCGGAGATAAGTTGACAACTCGTCTCCCTGCAGCATTACTTTTCTACCATTAACATATATGGCTGTACCACCAAGCGAAGCCAAGGATATTTCACCCTTGTTATTTACGGAAACGCCTGGAGAATGCTTCAGAACCTCTAAAGCATTTCCGATGTCTGTAAGATATGATTGGGCAACATTAATATGAATCTTGCCGTTCGAAGAAGTTGTCATTGGACGTGACTTCCGTGCTGTGACTACAACATCTTGCAGAGAAATCTCGTCAGGTTCCAAATAGATATTCGGAATAGCGGTAGAACCTGTTATGGTTATATTCTTCTTTCTCTCTTTATAACCCAAGGTCCTTATGCATAAAAGAAACTCACCTTTATGAACAGGCAAATAAAAACACCCAGTACTATCAGTTACGGTTGTCTCTATTAGAACATTCTCTGGCAGAGATACCAACATGACGACAGCTGCATCAAGTCCTTGGTTTTGTTCGTCTAACACTCTTCCACCGATGCTTTCTTGAGCATTCACAGACATCGCAAAACTTATGCCTACACAAAACAGTAGCATCTTTGCAATAAAACTGCCAATCGGTAATAGTCTCTCTTTAAAATCTGTCATAACAAAAGGATAGGTTAAAAGTTATTTTGCAAAGTTACGAATAAAAAGGATAAAACAAAACAATGATAAAAGCAGAAATACCACACTTTTTGCGGATTATTGTTCCGTAACACCCACTTGCTTCCAATCTACAAGTCCCTTTCCTTGGTCGTCGAGTTCAACGGCAAGGGCTATAACCTTACGCTTGTCGGCCTTGAACGGCTCGGTGTATCGGTTGTCGATTATCTGTTTCCCTGCAGCGGCTATGCCTCCATTCTTTGCGAGTTTCAGTTCGATGACATATATGTAGTTGTCTGTTGTGACAACCATATCTATCCTGCCAGTCGCAATCATTCGCTCCACCTCCACACGGAAGCCAATAGCGTTGAAGATGGTGCTCATAATCAGCCGATAGCGCTCCTCCATGTCCATGCTTGCCAGCTTTTTGTTGCTGTATGGCACATCGGCTATAAGAGCCTTCATAAACTTCTTTGCCTCTTCTGCATTACCCATGTACATGTGCATGTACAGATAAGCCTGCGCCGACTGGATGTCTCCGCGCCTGCGCATAGCCAACGCTGGCAGCACGGTTTCGTATAACGCCTGACGAACTTCGTGGTTGGGAAATCCGAGCAGGTATAGTCCGTTCATGTATCCCTTAATCGTGAGATAGCCCGACTGGTAGAGGAAGAGTTCCGCTCCGCCTCCTGTCACGTCCGATGTCTCGATGATGGTGCTGAGTATGGCGCTATGGTCGTAGTCCTTCAGCTTTATCTCCATATCGTCTACGAACTTGAGCAGAAGCGAGGTCGCTCCCGATGTAGCCCAATAGTTCTTGATATCCTTGTCAGCCAAAGCATTGACAAGGCTGAATGGGTTGTACACGTCAACCATGTTGCTACGACAGAAGTGATAGCCGTCGTAGTTGGTCTTCAGACGAGCCATTGTCTCCTCCTCAGTCCATCCGTTCGCCTCGCCCATTGCCTTCACTTCGGGTCCGAAATAGTCGGTTATCTCCTGAGTGGTGATGCCGCAGATGGCTGCAAACGGCTCGTCGAAACTGATGTTGCTGAGATTGTTGAGGACAGAGAAGAGGGATATTTGCGTGAACTTCGTGATGCCGGTGATGAAGACGAAACGCTCGTACTCGTCGTCGGCTTTCAGTATGGCGAACACTTCGCGGTAGACTGCTGTACACGCCTCATGGTCGGGCGTTTTCCATGAATGCTGCAATGGAGAGTCGTACTCGTCTATCAATATCGCTACCGACTCTCCGGTCTGCTGACAGGCTGTCTGAATGATTGTATCGAAGCGGTCGGCTAACGAAGCACCTTCGTGCATTGTGATGCCATACTTCGCCTCTTCGCGCGAAAACGCCATGCTGAGATACGAGCGGATGGTCTTTTCCGATGCTCCAGCGCGACTCATGTCGAGCCTTATCACGGGCGACTTCTTCCATTCCTTTTCAAGATTCATTATCTTCAGTCCTTCGAAAAGGTCGCTTCTTCCCTCGAAATAAGTCTGCAACGTATCTACAAGCAACGACTTTCCGAATCGTCGCGGACGACTCAGATAGTTGTACTTCTTTCCCCTGTTGACAAGGTTCCAAACAATCTCGGTCTTGTCGACATAAGCATAGTTGTTTCTTCTTATTTCCTTGAACGATTGTATGCCAACCGGTAGTCTTCTCTCTTCAAAGTCTGCCATAACAAAAGGATGGATTAAAAGTTATATCGCAAATTTACGAATAAAAAAGGGGAAAAACAACACAAGGATTGATTATTATTTACCAGACAGCTATAATCTGCAGATTTTAAAATCCGTCGAATAAACTTTTCTTTTTATCTTTTTTTATAGGAGTTTCCAATTGCTTTAAAATCTTCTTGTAGCTTCTTGATAAATAAGCACCCAACGAATCAAATCTAAAATCCTTATCCCAAACTTTTTCACCATTTGCAATTCGAATCTTTTTAATTCCATACTTTCCCATATATTCAATCTCTTCAGGTGTCAGTTCGTATACAGAATAATAGTAATTCACATCTTTAGATGGATGTATCGTTGTAATACTACCAATAGTAGCAGCATAAGCAGGTTTGGTTTCTGTGTCAACTTTAATGTTATTTACGTTTAGACGTAATATTGCTTCATTCCAAAGTTTTAGCAGCAACACAGATTCCATTGACATTGGAGCATACGAAGAAACAAGCAGCAACCAATCCCTTCTGTCTGAACCCTCAAAAACCTTCAAGCAAAAATTGAAGTCTTTATCATCAACAGAATACTCCTTTGTCGTAGCCATTACCTGGCGTCTTCCATCTGTTTCAATCCTATCTACATAAATCTTTTGCGCAAAAACACAACTTACAGATAAAAGAAGCAATGATATACAAAAAATATGTTTCATTATTTACTTATATTATGTTATACAATTATATGGACAAAGGTAGCTAAAATATATAAAACTCCAAAATAAATCATGATAAATCCCCACCCTTTTCCACTGCCACCGAACGCAATCCGATTGGACGGCGAACGCAATCTGATCGGACGGCGAACGCAATCCAATCGGACACCGAACGCAATCCAATCGGACACCGTACGCAATCCGATCGGACACCGTACGGAGCACGATGACTTTTCGTGTGCTTTTACGGAGAGAAAGCGTAGTTGCAACCCTCACATGCCGAACACGTATACGGGCAATGCATCAGCATAAAACTACAGAAGCAAAAGAAAAGAAGCGGATTCTGATTGATACATATCAACAAAACATAGGTATATGTAATAAAATTGTTATTCTGTTTGCGCAAACAACTAATTATTCATACCTTTGCATCGTCAAAAGATTAATAGATTGTTTAGGTTAGTAGTAATAGATTTAGGTTTTTAGTTATTAGGTTTAAGGTAACGATTGTTTAACAGGTAGCTATGAAGGATCGTGAGACTCTTCATTACTTTAGAATTTTTTTTCAAGTTAAACATAGTGACAGTGGCACAGCTCGTTGAGAGTTGTGCCACTGTTTTTTTGTGCCCTACTCTGCAGATGCAAAAAAACTGCAAGCGTCCGTTTAAAACGCCTGCAGATATATTCTGTTTAAAGCAAAGAGTCGTTATGCATAGCTGTGCATTCCGCCGAGGAAGTAGTTCACACCGAAATAGGTCATTACGAGCGTCATGAAAGCCAGCGTCATGAAGAGATGGAACGCCGTAGGGCGGTGCAGCTGAGCCACCGAACGCGCATGTAGCGGTATGGCGTATATCATGAACGTGATGAGCGCCCACACCTCCTTAGGGTCCCATCCCCAATACTCGCCCCAAGAGACGTTAGCCCAGATGGCTCCGATGAAGATGCCGATGCCGAGCGCGGCAAGTGCAGGATAGAGAAACACGAGCGAGAGTTGCTGCAGCTGCACCATCTTTGGCTGCGCCGTGCGACTGACGAGGCGCAGCAGAAGCGCGGTGAGCCCACTGATGAACGTGAACGAGAGCATGGCGAAACCCATCATTATTATAGACACATGCACACTGAGCAGAGGCGAATTGAGCACGGGCATCGTGTGCTTTATCTGCGGATCCATCTGTCCGATGTGACTCACGAGCAGGAAGAAGCCCGACATAAGGAAGCCCAACGCCACGAGCAAGCGGAGGCGCACTCCGCAGACAAGCGCGAGCAGCTGCACGAGCCACGCCACGAAGAGCATGGTCTCGTAGCCATTGGTCATGGGTAGCGTGCCGCTGATGGTCCAGCGCAGATACTCGCAGTAGGTGAGCGCGCAGAACGACAGCAGCAGCACGGCGTAACTCACACCGAAGAACGTGAGATGCAGCCTTTTGCTGCGCTTTTTCAGCACGGGATCGGCGTCCGTACCGCCATTGCTCGCGCCGTTGTCCTCACGACACATTCTTATTATAGCATAAAGGAAAGAGATTATGCCCATCGCCAGACACAGCATGAAGAGTATTGTGGCGAAAGGTATGCGATTGTATATGCGCTCAGCTGCGACACGTCGGTCGGAAGGCATCGACGCTCCCCCATTCTTCTGCTGATACTTCAGCATCTTGCCCACTACGGCGTCCATCTGCATATAGTCGGACGCAAGGGCGCAGTCGCCGAGCAGCAGACATATCGAGCGCACGAACTGCTGGTGTTCTCTATCCATCGCATTGGGCAGGTCGTCTGTAGGCGCAAACCATGTTGTTTTGCCTTTATTTGTATAAGGAAAGAGTTTAAGGAGCGAACCACTGCGCAGCTCCATTATCAGTTGTATCTTATTGTCTATGGCAGCCACCTGCGAATGGAACGCATCGTGGTTGCCGCCATAGTATTCCTGCACGTAGGGACCGAGCGTGTAGCCGCCCATCGCGCTGTTGAAGAACTGACTCACGGGCACGTATTCGGGCAGCTGCAGGCGGTCGCGCATCTCGGCGCCTTTCAGTCGGAGCATCGGTTCCTGCATCCAGTCGTCTGCGTAGAACATCCAGCCCGTGAGCACCTGCTCGGGCGAGTAGCCGTTGTACGATGCCTTGCCGTAGAGGTTCTTGGTGAAGTCGATGGCGAAGGTCTGCAGCGGACAGATGCGACTGTTGTGCAGCACCATCAGACGTCCGAAGCGGTCGGCGCTTTCCTTAGGCAGAACATGTGCCTGAGCCGAACCTGAGCCGAGCGCGAAAAGCAGCGCCATCATCATCAGTCCTTTCTTCAGATGCGAGAGGCGCAAGAGCTTGCGGTAGGCTCCGTGCGGATCGAAGAGCATATATACGAGCGAGATGAACAGCAGAGCGTAGCCCGTGTAGGTAAGTGGTATGCCAATGGGGTCGGAGTTGAAGGAGACGGACGCGCCGAGCATGTCGTTGTCGTAAGACGACTGGTAGAAGCGCATCGCTCCGTATCTGAAGATGCGGTTCATCGACACCTTGCCGCTGTATTGCTTGCCGTGGTCGATGATGGTGAACTGCGACACGTAGTCTTCTGCCGCGTCGGTGCCTTCATGGTATTGCACATCGAAGCGGTCGAGGCGCATCTGGAACGGCATCTGCACGTCGTGCGGCTGGTTGTGGCTGTCGTACATCACGCAGGTGCTGATGTATGCGCCCTGACGCAGATGAACCGTGCCGCGCTCCGAACTGACGTGTGTCACGAAAGCGCCCGCAAGTATCACCACGAACGAGAGGTGGAGGGCTATGCCCGACCACGACTTGCAGCGGTGGCGCAGAAAATAGACGACACCAGCAGCCGTGAGCACAGCCCAAAGCAGCGAGAACCACCATGCGCCGTACACATTGGAGCGCACAAAGTCGGTTCCGCTATACTTCTCCACAACTGTAGCGGCTGCCATGCAGACTATCACCAAAACATACAACGCGAAAAGCGTCTTCTTTAAAGGGTTTTGCATAATTCGGTTTGCTTATATATGATTATTCTCCCACACACTTCGCAGGAAGGCATGGGAGAATAAAGTATTAAATAGAACGAAGGAACATGACCACTGCGTCGCGGTCTGCCTTGGAAAGATTGTAGAACTTGAGCGCCGAATTGTAGGCGTGCGAGTTCTTCGAGTAAGCGTGCCACATGATTGCCTCTACCTCGTTGCGTGCGCGGCAGTCGTGCAGACGTTCTACACCGCTACCGTTGGTTGCGGCAAGTCCGCGTCCCCACAACGGTGTTGTGCGACACCATGATCCGTGTATGTCGTTCACCATGTAGAGCTTGTGCTGCATCATGTCGCTGTACGGATAGATGGTCTGGTTGGCGTAGCGCGGCAACTTCTTGCCTGCAATCATATTCGGTGTCCAGTAGTTGTCCGAACCGGTCTTCCACGACGGGCGGTGACAGTTGGCGCAACCTATCTCCATGAACACCTTCTTGCCCTGCTGCACACGCGAATCGTTGAGGTTGCGGGCGCGCGGAATGGCAAGTCCGCGATGCCATACCATGAACTCGTAGAAGTGGTCGGCAGACATCTCCGGCTCAAAATTGTGCCACTCGTTGCTGAACTGGTTGGTGCCGGGCTTCAGGAGTCCGTTCACACGCTTGCTTATCTCGTCGTCGGTCGAAGCCCAGAACGGTGATGTCGGGTCGTTCTTTATCTTCTCTATCACCTCCTTGTCCTCAGCCATAGCTGCAGCCCAAGCGTTTGTAGTGTAGAGCTTAGGACGGTCGGGACGTGTCACGTTCGTGATGTTCCAGATGGCGTTGGCGCCAGGTCCGTCCTGCAGCGTGGCACGTGTAAGAGCGTAGGTGAAGCGCTTCACCATCGGCTTGCCGTTGCCACCGTCGGCATATACTCCGGCATCCTTTGTGGCTGTATACCATGCGCCTGCAGCGAAGTCGTCGGCAGAAGCGTCCCAGAAGTTCGGGTTAACGTACTCCGAAACGTTAGCCACCTTTGCTACGTTCTTGTAGTAATTGGCTGTAGAGGCATACTGCGCCTTGAGATCCTCTTCAGTGATGGCGTCGAGCAGACCCGTACCCATCACGCCGATTGTAGACTCTACGCGGACAGCCACAGCCTTATTGCCCGTGTCGTAAGGATTAGGGTTGGTGCGGAACGCCGAGCGCGGTATCGTCACCTCAGGATAGATAAGGTCGTAAGCCTCGCCGTCGGGGAACTTCATCGGCAAGCCGCTTTCCATAGCCGTCACGTGATGCCACTGCATTTTGACCTGGCTCTCGTCGATAGGTGCCTTGAAGGGTTCTGTAGCTTGTGTCTGCGGCATACCCGTCACTTCGGCTACGTAGCCGCCGTCGTTGCTGTTGGCTCCGTCTACGGGGTGATACACAGCGAGCAGATAGCCATTGCCATTGCCGTAGGACGTAGTGTAAGAGTCCATGCGGCGGCCATGTCCGTAGTTGGGGTGGCAGTCGAGACACGAGCGGCGCACAGAAGCCGGACCGAGTCCCTTGAAACCAGAGTTGGCTGACGTGAACTGACGCTCGAAGAACTTCTCGCCGGCGTTGAAGTCGTCGATAAGTCCCTGCGCGGTTACGGCAGGTGCTTCGTCTTCGTAGCATCCTGAAGCCACGTTGTCGGTTGTTCCGAGTTCGCCGCCAGGATACCACTCCTCTTTAGAGAAGTTGCCGACAGCCTCGCCTACATACTTGCCGTCAGACTCCATTGGCTTGAAGTCGTCACCCGACGGATCGCTGTTCTCGTCAGTACACGAGAACAGCGATAGAGAGAGGGCCATTGCTAATGAGCCCATGAGATAGATTCGTTTCATTGCTGTATAATTTTAAAAAGCCTTGGTTTTGTATTTCTAAACTGCCGAACAAGGCAGGGCGCTTAAAGCGCCTCCTGCTTGTTCACCCAGTCGCCAGCCTTGTTCAGCTCTTCGTCGAGAGCAGAAACAGCGTCGATGCAGTCCTTTACGTGCTGGGCTCCAGGTGCCTCAACAAACGACTTGCCGCTGTTCTTGGCTGTCTCAAGTGCCTGGATGGCATTGTTCAGAGCCGCTGTCAAGTCGTTCAGACCTGAGTAGTTCATAGCCTTGAGCAGGTTCAGGAGCGAGTGCTCTGCCGGAGAAGTGGCGTTCACGTCGCGTGTGCCGTAAAGCGTATTCTTTATAGAGTAGATGTTATCCTGATAGTCGATGAACGAACGGTGGCTGTAAGGAGACTCGATATAGTCGCGAGAGTCTTCTGCTGAGCCCGAACCGGTGGCTGTGCGGTAAGCCTGACCGAGCTTCTGGTCGGCAACCTCTGCGCAGATATTAGAGCAACCGCCTACGAAAATCTGGCGAACTGTGCCCTGCCATGAGTTGTAGCCCGTTGTTACAGACGGCGAAAGCAGGAACTGACCGTAGCACATTGTGCCGTTGGCTGCCAGTCCATTGTAGCGGAGCGATGAGAACACGTAGCTTGCGTTGCTGAGCACGGACTTTGTCTCGTTGCTTGCAGCGCTGCCCATCCATGTGAACTCGAGAAGTGCGGTGATGTTGCGCACGTCGGCTGCTACAGCCTGGAGGAATGCGAGCTCGTCGATGCCCTTTACTGATGTCATGCCTTCTTCTGTCTCGTTAGCCTTGAGTGCGTCTACGGTGCGGTTCTTGCCTTCGCGGAACAGAACGAACTCCATGCCGTGGAAACCGAGTACCGACTGGAAGTGGCTGTTGTTCTCTGACACGAACTTAGCCGGGTCGCTGCCCTTGAAGCCCGCTACAAGTGTAGGGTTCTTGAGGGCGTTCACAAGTTCTTCGTGGTCGAGAGGCCATGAGTCGATGTGCGGGTCGAGCTCGTTGTCGGAAGCCGAACCATAGAGGAAAGCCTCGCTGCGCTCCCACTCGCGACGTGTGTCCTTGAAGGCTTCGCAGGCGGCGTCAATCTGAGCCTGTGTCATGGTGCCTGCCTCTGCTGCGGTGTAGAGAGCGGCTGTTGTGGTGTAGAGTGTGCGTGCGTTTGCGGCAAGTGCCTGATATGTGGGATAAACAACCTGGTTTACGTAAACCTTTGCTACCTTCTGCATCTCCTTGTCTGAAGAGCTTACGTTTACTGTAGCCTGACCAACCTCAGGAAGTTCGAACTCCACATCGTTGTTGTTGTCGTCACATGCTGTGAAGCCGAACGAAACGACTCCGACGAGGAACGCCATTACTAACTGCTTAAACTTTTTCATTGTGTCTTTGATGTTTTTTTATTATTACTATAGGAACTTTGTCTTTTTACTTTTAAAGGAATTGTCCTTGATAAGCCACGCCTATGTTCAGAGCCGGCTCGTCGTTATACTGCTGCTTGAACTTGCGATAGCTATATTCTGCCTTCACGCAGATTTGCGGCAACGGATAGTAGTTGACGCCGCCAGAGAAGATTTTCTTGCTTGTATACTCCTTCGATCCGCCGAGGCACGAGTTGTAGTATTCGAAGTGGCCGAACACATACATCTTCTGACGGGCTGCACGCAACTTCTCAATCTGCGAGAAGATGTCGTAGCCTACTTCCACGCTTGTGGCAATGGCGTGCGAACCGAACACCTGATTAGACTGGTATGGCTTCACGTACTGTGTGTTCGGCTTGCGCATAGCGCTAATCTCCTTCGCGTTGCTCACGTAGCCGTAGTCGGCGCTTCCGCGTGCCACCCAGTTGTGCGCGTTGTATGTGAAGTCGAACGCACCGAGATAGATGTTACCCTTGATGCGCTTGTTGTTGCCCGTCTCCATGTCGTGCGGAACGGCGTTGTGCATTGACTGACCGAAGTAGCCGCTCACGCCCAATCGCAAGCCAGGCACTGTATAGTTGTCTACGCGCGCCGCAAAGCCGTACTTGTTAGCCACCTCAAACTCAAAGGGCTTCGTAGTGCCGGGCTTAATCCAGTTGTCGCGCGAGAACTGCCATGCGTCGAGACCTGCCACCATCTGCAACTCGTAACGGAAGTCGCCGGCATGTCCCCAGAACGAAACGCCAGTCTGATGCCATGTGCAGGGAAGAATGGTGTTCTCGCCTTCGGGACGATAGACGGTGAAGAAATTGAGCGGCTCGTGGTAGGCGTTGGTCAGACCTACGGGCACGACGATATGGCCGGCACGTATGTTGGCGAAACGTCCGAACGACTTCTGAATCCAGAACTGCTCAAGCTCTACTTCGCCACCGCGTTCCTGCTCCTGCTCAAACTCAATAGATTCCTCTGCCTCATATTCTATAGCCGAACCTGTGCCACCATGCTCGAACTCAATCTCTGTGCCTAACGTCCAGCCCTTGCCAAAGTCGTAGCCGAGGTAGATAACTGCGTGCGGAATGTCGAAACGCCCGTGACCGGGGTCGTTCTTGTGCAACTTAGCCGAACTATATCTGTTGCCACTGTCGCTGTAGAAGTTGCGGCTGTAAGCCACTTCGCCGTATCCGCCGACGCTGAGTCGTGAACCTCGGGCGTGCTGCATCACACTGTCTGCAGCCACTGTCTGCGCATTTGACGCAAGCGGACTGCATACTGCCACCGCTGCACACGCAATAGAAATGATTGTAGATTTCTTCATCTTTGTCATAATTTTACGAGTGCAAAGGTAGTTTTAAGAAAAAATGTAGACAATACTTAAAATATGGTAAACGAAAAGGACGAAAAGCACTACCCATTTTTGATGACCGGACAGAAAATATACATTATAAAAACAGCAGAAGCAATATTCTCTTAGACAAAGCCCTCGAAAAAAGCCTTTTCCATAACTATTTTTAGGTATTGGAATGGTACGACAGACACGCAAAACATAAAGAATAAGTATTGGGCATGTCTCAGAAAAAGCCTAATTTTGCAATGAAAATGAAGACAACAAAGATTTTTAAGATAGGAATACTCACTTTTGTAGCGCTCCTCGGCGGCAATAACGGCACGATGGCACAGGAAACGGACGGGCAAAAGGCGCATCCGACATTCGGTTTAGAGTATACTGGTGAGGTGCAGACCGACTTCAAGAAGCTGAAGTCGGTGAATCTGCTTGAGTTGGGCGCGCAATTGCCGCTCACGAGCAAGCTATCCGTTGAGTTGGGGTCGATAAGTGTGCTGACAACTGACGAGGCGATACTCACCAACTGCCTGCAGAACTTCTCGAGCATCGACGCTCCGAACATACCTTTTGCGCTCACAACGGCGGGCTTGGCGTGGCAGATAAACGAGCATCATCACGTGTTTGCGGGCATCCATCGCATAGACGATAACTACTTCTGCAGCGACATGCTCGGCTTGTTCACGCACAGTTCGTGCGGAGCCTTCCCCACCATCACCGCCAACTACGACATCGCCGCATATCCCGTATCTGCGCTCGGCATTCACTATGGCTATACGAAGGATGCTTTCAGCCTTGAGACGTCGCTCTACAACGGCGTCGGCTACAAAGACTTCAGCAAGAGAGACAATGTGTTCCGCATCTGCCCCGAGAGCGACGGCGTGTTCCTCATGGCTCAGGGCGAATACGACAAGAACGCAACGCGTGCATACGTAGGCGGCAGCGTGCTCTACAGCGACTTGCACGCTACGGTTCCGAAGCGTATGCGCCCCGTTGTCTGGGCTTATGCCGAGCAGGATATTACAGAACGTTTCTCCGTGCTTGCCGGATATTCGCACGCCTTCGGCAACGACATCACTTGCCACGACTTCTATCTCGTCTGCGGCAGGTATGCGTACAAGAAGGCTGAGTTCGGCGTGTTCTCTTCCTACACGCGTATCGACGAAAAGGACGAGTGGGCGACTGAGCTCACCTGCAACATTCAGTTCAACAAGATATTCTCGATGCAACCGGCGCTGCATTTTGCCAACACCGACGGCAAGAACAAGTGCGTTGGATTGGTGAGATTGGGAGTGAAGATTTAAGAGTAAGTAGCTATCGACCCGAAAACATTCCTCCCAAATGAGTGAGTTTCTCAGATTTAATTTGTATTTTTG
>ULJH01068885.1_pt1 | contig 15908 bp, 13 predicted proteins | sample 1950781 | NCBI WGS metagenome assembly ULJH01 (sample SAMEA4835462, study PRJEB28245) | human gut metagenome | biome: gut microbiome; material: fecal sample | place: Denmark | collected 2008 | reverse complement strand
TGCTCTTTTGTATTTTACCGGACAGCAATAATCCAGAGTAGACGATGAAGAAGGTGGCGAACCAGACTATACTAATCACAATGGTGCTAACCCCGTAACACAAAATCCCGAAGTGCAGGCTACGGTTGACGACACCAGTGGCGGCAATGCCCATGAGGTGCAGGTGTTGGGCATGTACGAAGCGCAAGGCGAGGACGGACAAACCATGCAAGCGGCTATGCTGACCAACGGCCATGAGGTAGCTGCTGTTGTGGATTTTGACGGTGATGGTGTAGCAGACGTACTTGCTGTGGACGAAAACCAGAACCAGCAGATAGATGAAGGCGAGGTGTACGACCTCTCAAACGATAATGTACATATGGCGGATTATCAGGATTTGTATATGGCGCAACAGCAACAGATGCAGATGGATCAGGAGCAAAATACATTTGCCTATAACGCCAGCGATGACCAGCCGGATTACAACAATGATGCCGATTTGTCATATGTATAAAGTCACGCAGATACTACTCTTATCGGTAGTGCTTGCCTTGTTGCCATTATCAGTCCAAGCGAAGATTTATCTTTTGTCTGTCGGCATATCCGACTATCCTGGCACACGGAACGACCTCCGCTTGCCGCATAACGATGCAGCCACAATGCAGTGGCTCTACAAGGAGAACAAACAGGCAAAGGTCTGCTTGCTGATGAACGATAAGGCAAAGGTGGCTACCGTGAAGAAGGCTCTGCAAAGGATGGTTTCTGTAGCAACTGCCGATGACATCGTTGTGATATTCTTCAGCGGTCACGGGGTTAAAGGCGGATTTGTCTGCTATGACGGTTCCCTGTATTACGATGATATCTATAAGGCGATGGCATCGTGCAAGAGCAAAAACAAAATGGTGTTTGCTGACGCTTGTTTCGCAGGAGCTATACGCCAGGGTAAGAGCAACGCCAATGCGAGTTCAAACAGCGTCAATAAGGGCAATGTGATGTTCTTCCTCTCCAGTCGCAGCAACGAGAAGTCAATCGAGAGACCAGGTATGACAAATGGCTTCTTCACTTACGCCTTGCAGCATGGATTGCGAGGAGGTGCAGACAAGAACCGAGACCGCATCATTACGGCAAAGGAGCTGTTCGACTATGTTAGCGAAAAGGTGAAGAAAAACTCAGGCAACCGTCAGCATCCCGTTATGTGGGGCAAGTTCTCCGACGATATGCCTGTGATGAAATGGTGAGACCAATATAAATAGAACAACAATGAATGAGATAAAGATAAAATGTCCTACTTGCGGCAAGGTGCTCCGTTTGAAAGATGTACCAAACATCAATGCGGCGTTTTTCACCTGCCCTGTATGCAATGAAAAGCATATCGTTGGCAAGTGCCAGCGATATGTGGAACAGCCGAAGCCTATCGCTTCTTCGGGTGATGAAACTCAGTATGGAGGTGGTTTTGTGCAGCAATCGGGAGGCGATGAAACACGGATAGGTCCACAACCTCAACATGGTGGTGGAGATGAAACACGAACAGCCTCCGCTTCATGCCCTACGGTCGGTGTACTTGTGGACAATACGGGTAGTACATATGCGTTGCGTTTAGGCATTAACACTATAGGACGTAGTGCAGCTTCGTCGACAGCAACTATACAGATAGCCACCAACGACCGCACCATGAGTCGAAGCCATGCCGTGATAGAAGTGAGCCATGCAGGAGGGAAGACAATTCACATTCTCAGAAATGGAGCAAACAAGAATCCGTCCTATATGAACGGAGTACTCATCGGACAACAAGACCAACTGGTGCTCAACAATGGTGATCGTATAAAGATGGGTAGCACAGAACTGACATTCAAAAAGTAACAGTATATGAAATTCAAGATTAAAGCATACAACCTGCAGGAACTTGGACAAAGAACAAATCAAGAAGATTCGCTCTTTCCTGCATTGGGTAAGTCAACGTCTGACGACCGCTTGTTCGTCCTCTGCGACGGAATGGGCGGACATGAGAAAGGCGAGGTGGCTTCGGCTACGGTGTGCGAGACATTAAGCCGTGTCATTCTTTCCGCTTGGCATCCAGGTGAAGTGTTGAGCGACGAACTCTTCCTGCAAGCACTTAGTGCAGCCTATGATGCGCTTGATGCTAAAGACAATGGCGAAGAACGCAAGATGGGCACCACGCTCACCTTCTTATGTCTGCACGCCAGTGGTGCCACAGTGGCGCATATAGGCGATAGCCGTATATATCAGTTGCGTCCGGCTTCAAAAAACACCTCGGCACGTATCGTCTTCCGCACGCAAGACCACTCGCTCGTCAACGATCTTGTGAAGATTGGCGAGATAACAGAAGAGGAGGCTAAGCACCATCCGCAGAAGAATGTCATCACACGTGCTATGCAGCCTTGCCAGGAGCATCGTGCTAAGGCAGACATTGCCCATCTCACAGACATCCTACCTGGCGACTATTTCTACATGTGCTCCGATGGTATGTTGGAAGAAGCTTCTGACGAGAACATCCTCAATATCATTACCAAGCCTAATGCTACGGATGAGCAGAAGTTGGAGATGCTACGCAATGTGACAGAAGAGAATAAGGACAATCACACGGCACACCTTATACATATTGATAAGGTGGAGGGCGATGCCTCTATTGCCTCAAACGAAGAATCTCACTCTCCCGTAAAAGGCACATGGATTACTCCAGAATTTAACAAACCAAAGAAGAAACGAAAAGTATGGCCATGGATTGTCGGTATTGCTATCATTGCGGTTATAGCTGCCGCTGCTTCATTCTTTATGTGCGGAGGCAAGAACTGTGCTTCGGAATTAGTTGGCGATAGTATCAAGTTGGCTCCTGCCAAGGTTCGACCAATAGAACAGAAAAAAGGATACGCTAAAAAAGGACACGGCACAGCAACCTCGTGTTACAAGTCAGCACCACGATATTGTTCAGAAGGGCAACCCCCAGAAAGATGAGAAAGGCGACAATGACAAGCCGGAGTCAGCTAAGCCGGAACCAGTTAAGCCGGAGCAAACAGCTGCAGGCAATAATACGGCAACGAGCAATGTTATTAATAAGTTTGTCAAACCATCTCAACCCAAGAATGAAAAGAGAGACAAAACAAACAATCTTAACGAAAAGACAAAATAAGTCATGCAACAACAATTGATTATAGGAACACTCCTACATGGAGGTACATACAAGATAGAGAAAGTACTCGGACAAGGTAGCTTTGGCATAACTTACCTTGCCGAGCATACTAACCTTGGAAAGAAGGTAGCAATCAAAGAGTTCTTTATGAAGGAGCTCAACTCACGTGATGAGGATGGTAGTATTACAGGTATGTCAGACAGTAGTTTGTCTCAAAACTATTGCCAGAAGTTCAAGAAGGAAGCTATCAACCTCTCTCGCCTTGATCATCCAAACATCGTTCGTGTCACCGACTCGTTCAGCGAGAATGGCACGTTCTACTATGTGATGGACTTTATAGAAGGAAAGAACCTCAACGATTATATCAAGTCGCATTATATAGATGAGGCTGAAGCTGTAAGCATAATCAAGTCTGTAGCCGATGCCCTCATCTATATGCACGAAGAGAAGCACATGCTTCACCTCGACTTGAAGCCAGGCAATGTGATGCGTCGCAATAGTGATGGACACGTCTTCCTCATAGACTTCGGATTGAGCAAGCATTATAGTACTGACGGACAACCCGAGACATCTACCACAATAGGTCTCGGTACAGCAGGATATGCTCCTATAGAACAAGGAAACCAAGCGAAGAATGGAGAGTTCCGCCCAACTATAGATGTGTATGCACTCGGTGCTACGTTCTACAAACTTCTCACCCGTGAAACGCCACCGCCAGCTTCCGACCTTGTAAGTGACGATGAACTTCTGGAGAACAAACTTCGTGAAAAGGGAGTGTCTGACAATCTTATCAAGGTTGTCACCGAGGCGATGTGTCCGAATGTAAGGAAGCGCACACAGACCATTCGGGAATTCAAAGGCAACCTTGATTGCATAAAGAGCGAGACGCAAGCGACAATTAACGTTACATCGGATGATACTATTGCAGGCACAGGTAAAGAGGAAACGATAGTCACGTCAGCAGAAGATTTTGAGAAGGCAGGAAATGTGTCAAAAAGTCCTGTGTTTACTGAAGATGCAGCAGAAAATACGGAGAACAAAGCTAAAAATGAAGATGACATTTCTTTAAATCATTCCATCTTCAATTTCAAAGGACGAGTAGGACGTGTACCCTATTGGTTGGTGGTGTTCTCTATATATGTTATAGGACTTTTCTTTTTTGTATTAGAGGAAACAATGCGAAGCATCGATGTGCAAGTTGAAAATAGTGTATTAAGCACGATGGAGCCCATCATGTTCATGGTGTTGCTGGTATTGTATTTCTATGTAGTGTTGGCTGTTGGAGCAAAACGTTGCCATGACTTAGGACATTCAGGATGGTTTCAGATGATTCCATTCTATGGTTTTGTAATGCTATTTGGTGCAGGAAATCGTGATGGCAATGAATATGGAGAGCGTAGAGATGGAATTTCCAAAAAGAGCCTGAAAGTCTTGGGCGTTATTATTGCAATAATATATATAATCGTATTTGCAATCTGCTTAATAGGCAAAATAGAATTGCACTAACCAAAGTTTCACACATAGTAAAACAAATAAACAACATGAAACAGAAATTACAAATCGTTACCGCAATCGTAGCAATCCTCATAGGATTGACTGCTTGTCAGAAATCCACTAAAGACCAGTTGGTTGGTACTTGGCATTGTGTCAAGACCATAACTATTGATGGTTCAACCGTGAGATTTGAGGGGACTGATACGAATAATGAAGACGGCACTTATTCTGGTGTGGCAAGCGCAGTTTATACGGTTGACACAGAGATTGAAGGTGTTAATGTCCAAGTAAAGATGGGTGTTAGCTTTAAGGATAGCGGAGAATGGACGGTGAACGCCAAAGAGATTGTTACCACTCCAACATCCGCAGGAGTCAAAGTGACCAGTTTGAAATACTATGACCCTTCTGACGGTTCGTTCATTGCAGAACTCACGGGAAGCGAACTGACAGAGACATCAAGTGCTTTTGCAGACGAACTGAAAGAGGGACTTCTTGAAGCATCAACCGAAAGGATTCTTACGCTGCAAGAGAACAAGTATGTTACGGAGTCGACGGATGAGGACGGAGGGAAAACAACATACACTTACAACAGATTGAAATAAAATGAGTAAAGACAATTCATCACTTCCTGTCGGCACTATCCTGAAAGGGAAATACCGAATAGTAAGCCACCTCTCGTCGGGTGGCTTCGGAAAGACGTATCTTGCCGTGCATGGTTCTCACGACACAAAGGTCGCCATCAAGGAGTTCTTTATGAACACGGCAAATCTGCGTGAGTCGGATGGCGTGTCTGTAAGCGTTGACAGAACTAAGGAGAATGCCAATGCTTTTAAGTCTCAATTATCGAAGTTCAAGAAAGAATATGAGCGCCTCAGACTGATTTCCAATGTTCATGTGGTGACGGTTTGTGATTGTTTCGAAGAAAACGGAACAGCTTATTATGTAATGGAGTACGTAGACGGTGATGACTTAAAGGGAAGACTGCAACAACGTAGAATACCATATTCAGAGAAAACCGTACGGAATTATCTGAGACAAATCCTGGATGGTCTTTCAGCTATACACTCTGTTGGGCTATTGCATCTTGACATAAAGCCTGCGAATATTATGGTGACAGCACGTGGCTATGTTAAGCTGATAGACCTTGGTTCAAGTAAGGATTATATGAAGGGTATTGGCGCAACGTTATTTACTGGTATGGCAATAACTAATCGTTATGCACCATCAGAGCAGGTTGATGGTAGTTTTGAAAAGTTGGGACCATGGACAGACTTCTATGCTTTAGGTGCAACCATATATTATCTGCTAACTTGTAATGAGATACCAACCTGGACAGCACTTAATGAGGACAAAACACGCGACAAGCACATTGCATTGCCAATGCCAGGTGTATCCGATGAAATGAGATGCCTTGTTGCTTGGCTAATGAATACAGATAGAGAGAAACGACCTCACAGCGTTGATGAAATTCTGACGAGAATGGAATCAAAAAAATGGACCGGATCGTCATATGATGATACAACGGTGCTTGCAGGTGATACAGAAGACGCAACGGTTTTTGTTGAAAACCCCAAGATACAGTATCAGTCGAATGGTTCTCAACAGGGTGAATCATATCGTCTTCCAAATGATAGAAACAGTACTCCAAGGCAAAACCCCATACAAGAAAAAGAACCAGAGTTTAGTTTTGTCGGATGTCTGTATATTCTGATTATCATTGCGATAGTAGTATTTGTAGTAAAATTTTTATTTATGACATAAATATTGAAGATTATGAAGAATATTCTAAAATGGATTGGTGGAGTATTGTTGATGCTCTTTGTCGCTCTGGGCAAAGTTTCGAAAGTCGCTGAAAGAAACTTAAACCACGCAACTCAAATGACAGAAATAAATGTAAATAAGGTGGTTAAAGAACTAAACGAGGCAACGACTAAAATGTCCAAAAATCCTAATATTCAACGTGGAGTCATCATTGGAGGAAGCAGAGCCGTGCATAACACTACTCGAAGTAATGCGCAAACAACTTCTCAGCCTCGAATGGTAAACTGTACGCGATGCTATGGACGAGGACGCGTGCAAAGTAACGACGGATATGTTTATAGTTGCAGCAGATGCAATGGAACAGGAACGATTTTTATCAAGTGACACAATTGTTTTAATAACATCATTAGTGCCACTTTTTACGGGACACTAATGAGAAAATACATATGTCGAAACATTTAACGGTCAGGTAGGAAAGTGTGGCTTCAATTGCAACATGTCTTTCAATCGATCTTGCCGTCTGCTCTTGGTATTATCGGCTGGAAGATAAGCTGGTAGATAGGCTGGCAGATAAGTCGTTTCGGCGCTTATCTGCCAGCCTTTATTCTGTTGATGCACAGCGAGATGTGTCGTTGCTGGAAGATATGGCAGATATTTTCACCAATGTGGAAAATAAAAGCATAGAACGAAAAGCTTACTTCACGTTCAGCTTGACCGTCTTTCCACCTGCTTTCACTACATACAGACCCTTTTCAACAGGTGTTACGGCAGCTGTGCTGACGAGCTCGCCGCTTGCACTGTACACCTTTACGTCCTTTGCATTCTGTACCACGATCTTGCCGTTGATGGCGAAAATGTTCACACGCTTGGCGTTAGGGCTGTTGACGTCTGTGGGGTAAGCCTCGAATGTAGCTACGCCGGTAAGCGCATTGAGCCTTATGGTCTTGAATGTAATCGCCTCTGTCTCCATGTCGATGGTGATGTTCTGGCCTTTTGGCGTGAGCTGCACCGGCTGGTTGAACGGTATGTACTCGCCGACGTATGCCACACCCCAGTCGATAGTCTGCCAGTCGTCGGAAGCAAACTTGAAGCCTTCGCCCTTCTTTATCGTTATATCATTCCATTCTACGGTGCCGTCGCCCATGTCCTTGCCCTTGTATTCGTCCAGGAACTGCCAGACGTCGGTGCCATCACCTACAAAGTAGCAGTCGGGGTAGACGTCGGTGCCGAGAAGCATCTTCTCCCATGTATTTTCGATTGTCATTATGGGAGTGTTGTCGGCGTTATAAAGTTCTCTTAGGTTAACGTTGCCGTTTTCGTCTTTATGTATTTTATCGTACGTGGTAATAGCCCAACCGTTCACGTCGTTGCTCCACTCGTAAAACCTGCTTATGTCGATCGTTGGCGATTCGTGCTCCGTAACCCATCGGTGGCCGGAGTAGCCGTAGTCTGTCTTCTGTTGTATAGAGAACATTGTCTGTATGCCATCTTTGTCGAATGCTATAAGTGTCTCCGTGATGACAATCCATTGCTGCTTGTCGGCATCCCAGGTATACAGGCCGCTATCTATAGTCGTCTTGCCGTAGTGTATTAATTCGGATACATTCTTTTCGCCTTTTGTCCATTTCTTTGCTACGTTGTCCCAATTGCTAAAGGTGAGACCCATATACTGGTAGTTTCCGTCCCATCCCATCTCAATTCTTTTATCAGGCACCCATTCGCCGTTGGTATATAAGTTGCGCTGCTGCATTGTGATGTTGTTCTCGTTGTCGTATTCTCCGAAAACCTCTACACCGTCGCTTATATTCTCGGCTGCGTCGTATTTCACATCGCTGTAGTATACCTGATTGCCATCGTCGTTGTAACGCCACGTTGTTTCTGTGCTCTTGGCGAAGATGTTCGGTAGTTCTACCATGTTAGAATATGTATGCTTGACCAGTCGATGGTTTTCGTCGTACTCGTATTCGGTCAAATATCCATCAGTTACAACACCGTCGTTGTATGTATAAGTGGTCTGTTTCTTTATTTTTCCAAACTCGGTTAATACGAAGTCTGTAGTTGAGATGATGGTTCCGTCGGGGGCTTTGCTAACGCTCTTTGTCTGGCACCATTTCTCGTTGTTCACCACTATGCTGCGGTTTGGTTCCGGTTTCTCTGTGCTGAAGTTGGCGGTAGATGTGTTCGGCATAATATTCATGTCGTGAAGCCACATCTGCTTGCTGTTTAGTGTTGTGATTTTGTTTGAAGGGTTAGTAACTGTAGGCTTTTTGCCGAATGTCTGTGCAGTGGCGGATAGTGCGAATGCGAACAATCCTGCCAATAGTAAATTTCTTTGCATAGTTTTTGTAGTTTAAAATTAGTAAGCATTTAGTTTTGTGCAAATTTATTGTTTTTTTCTCAATAGGTCATTCCCATTGCGTAAAAAAAGAGTAACATAGCGTAAAAAAACGCCATATTACTCTTTTTTTATTGATGAAGTATGGAAATGCAATATGTATTGTTGCCATTATAAAAACGGCAACTATACGGTTAGCCTTACATACGCTCGGTCGTCGAAGCTCTTGTTGCCCTCAACGAGACCTTTCGTAGCCACAAAGCTGTGGATGTTCTGCGGGTCGTCGGCGAGTTGCTTTGCCAGCGCCTTTTCGGTGTCGCTGAGCGTGGGCAGCAGAGTGGGGTAGCCGTCGGAGGCAAGCACGGCGGAGCTGCGTACGCTGACGAGTCGTGTGCCGGGCATGTATATCGGCGTGCCGTCTATTACGGCATACAGGCGGTTCTGGCCTTCGAGCATTGCCTTTATTATCTGCGGCTCTATGGCGTGTCGGGCGTCTGCGGGCAGCATGCCGCCCTTTATCATGTCGGCGCGCTGCATGGCTGTCTCCTGCTCGTAAGGCTTTGGGTTTTCGTAGAACACGCCGTCTACAATGGCCTGGCAGTCGCCCACCATCCATACCTCCTTCCGATGTTCGCTGTATACTATAGCAGAAGCGGTGAGACGCTCCTCAGGATGCGCAGCCATGCGTTCGGATATGCCGCGCTTTTCGTATTCCTCTGCGATGCGGCTCGTTATGCCCTGGCAGAACTCCTCCAGCGTGGCTTCGGCAGCCATCTGGCGGATATAGTTGCGGATGAGCAGCATGGCGAAGCGTCCGTTCTTCATCGTTGGGTCGAGTCGGAGGGGTGTCTTGCTTGTGCTGCCGTCGATTACAGCCACGAAGTTGGGTGTGCATACGATGCCGTCTTCACAGTCGGCTGCTGTATGCTTGCCACAAATGAAACTTTCTTCGATGTGCATAGTGTTGTTATTTCTTTCTTTAATTGTTTGATATTACCTTGTGCGTCGTACCGTCGTTCCATCTCACGATGTTCAGACCGCGCTGCATTCGGTTCGTTTTCATACCTAAGCTGTTGTATATATCTTTTACTGAAACGTTGTCGGTGTCTATGGTGCTTACCGCTGTCATCTCCGCCTTGTCCTGTACGCTGATGTCGTGCAGGAAGAGGTTGGCATGGTAGGCAGGTGTTACGCAGTGGAAACCGTAGTAGTAAACGCCGTCCTGCGGCACCGTGAACTCCACCTCGTACACGTTGTCCTCTGTAGCGCTTGGCGGCAGCGGAATGCTTTCGAGCGACAGCAGCGGGTATGACTGCTCCTCGGGCGAACGTCCGTTGCCGAAGGTGACGTCCATAGCCTCTGGATATTCCTCCATTGCAGAGTGGGCGCTGAATCGGAGCACGTAGGTGTGTCCCGCCTTGTAGTTGACGGGTGGCGAGATGAGCCAGTCGTCGGCAGCCTCGTTGGGATTGAATCCGTAGACTGCACTTGCCTGCGATGTAGAATACTTCCACGAGTAGCCGTCGTTGTTGGCGTCGAGGATGGTGTAGTAGTTTATCATGTCGGCAGGATTGGTGAAGGCGCCGCCGTATGGCACATCGAGCGGTGTGCCCACGATGAGGTTGTTGGAGAAGGCTCCCTGACCGTCGTAGCGTCCTAAGTGCGGCGTCACGAGATAGACGTATCGGGTCATTTCGGCAGGATGCGTCTCTTCGAAACGACATTCGGTTATGCCCTTAGCAACAGTCACCTCATACGGGTAGCGCACCACGTCGTAGGTGAGCTGCGAGACGTCAATAGGCTGTCCGTTCTCGCCGGTGGTGGGTGCGTCCCAAGTAAGAATGGTCTTCAGTCCGTCGCTTGTGAGGCGTATGTTCTGGCACTGCGCCGGACTGTCTTTTCCGACGAAGAAAGTGCGGTATACGGTAGGTCCGTCGCCGACGGCGTTGCTCACCGTTATGCCCACCTTGTTGTCGCCGTTGTCGAGCTTAACGGGTTCGGTAGCCACAAGCGCTCCTGCTTCTCCTTTCAGGCATGCTATTGTGTCGCCGTCCTCCTCTGTCACTACCGCACTCAGTTCGCCCGTCAATGCCGATCCGTCGTATGCTTCGGCAGGCATCACGAACTGCAGTTTGCCAGTCCTGTCGTCCTTTGATGTCTCTACGTATTCGAAGGCAGATATCGAGGTAGGCGCCTTGTCGCACGGCTCCTGAAAGAAGGCGCCAGTGGTAAGCACCGTGTTGTTGAGGTAGGCAGCCAGTGTGCCCTGCGCCGTTGTTGGATCGATTTCGGCAATGCAGGTGTATTCGATATTGAGGTTGAGGCTCGAACTTGGATATATCCAGTAGAGTTTGCCCGTTTTGAAGTTGCAGAACAACGACTGCTTGCGTGTGTCGTTTATGAAACTGTCGCCGCTGAGCAGATTGCCCATCGAGATGTCGCCCACCTTTGTTAGGCTTCCGTTGCTCTTGTTCACTTTTCCGAGATACCACAGGTCCTGCTCAATGCCCACATGGTCGTTCTTCGACTCCATGTAGATGCAGTAGACGTCGCCCTTCTTGTCGCAGCCAATAGCCTCGTATCTGTAGTTGTTGTCAAGGTCGGCGCCCAAGCGTGTCGGTGTGCCCGTTGCAGGGTCGATGGTGATGAGGAAGGTCTCCATGTATGTGCGGTTGATGGCATAGATTGCATCGGTGGTCGGGTCGTATGTCATGCTTAGAGTGGTCAGCTCGTAGTTGTCGTTCATCTGTCGGTCGTAGAGCACTTCGAAGGTCTTTGCGTCGAGCACAATCCAATGGGGCTTTTGGAAGCCGAGTCGCGACGAGTCGTCGTATTCGGAAGCGTATATCTTGCCGTTGTGGTAGGTGCAACCTCCAGACACGATAGCCTTTCTGAGCGGCTCTGTGAGCTGCGCCTGAAAGCGGTTGTCGTAACTGAAGCGGTAGTAGCCCTGCGTCATGGCGTCGTAGGAGTTCTTCTTTCCGTATGTAACCGATCCGACGATGTCAACGCCTTCGTCGGCAAGTCGACCGAACAGTTCCTGTGCATTAACAGACTGTGTAAGTGCGGCAGTCAGAAGTGTGACGGCAGCTTTTGTGAGTGAAGCAAGTGGGTGGTGTGTTTTGGGGAATAAGGCATTTTTCATACTCTCTCTGTTTTTGGGGTCAATCTACTTATGTATATTAACGGTTCGTTACTTTTGTAAACGTTAAAAATGTTTACGTTTGCAAAAGTAACGATTAATATTGAAAAACAAAATAAAATGTCAGAAAAATGCTTTCGGCGGTAATAAATCTACCGGAATATGCGGTCTGCAAACCTTTGCCCTTGTTATTTCGATGTATTCTTCAGTCGGTGCTGCACCCAAAGGAACGCCGGAACGAGGAACAGATCAGCCATAATCCAGGCTACGGGGTCGCCGAAGCAGACACCGGTCCAGGTGATAGCCGGCACGAGCCAAAGGCTTACGCCGCAGCGTGCTATCATCTCCATCACGCCGCTGAGCATAGAGAGGTTGCTGAAGCCGAGTCCCTGGATAGAATAGCGCATGATGGTGAGCAGTCCGAGCGTGGGGTAGAAGTAGTTGTTGATGCGCATATACTGCGCAGCGTTGCTTACCACGGCAGCCTCGCCGCTGTCTACGAAGAGTCGCATCATATAGTCGGCGAAAGGATATATCACGACAAACGTAAATACGAAGTAGACGAGCATGAGACAGATGGCGTCCTTCACGCCTCGTGTTACGCGGTCAATGCGCTGTGCTCCGAGGTTCTGTCCGCAGTAGGTAGCCATAGCCACGCCTATGTTCTCGAAGACGCAGGTGAAGAGATACTTTATGCGGAGCGAGGCGGTGAAGGCAGCCACGCATGTAGTGCCGAGAGCGTTGTTGGCGCTCTGCAGCATGATGATGCCAATGCCGGTGATGGAGAACTGCAGACCCATCGGCACGCCGTTGTTCAGCAGAATGCTCGTGCGGCGGTTGTCGTAGCGGCGCTCGTCGCCCTGCGGAATGAGCAGTTGCATGCGCTTGCGTATATACCAGATGCAGAGACATACCGAGACGCCCTGCGAGAGCCATGTGGCTATGCCGGCTCCTGCCACGCCCATGCCGCAGAAGAGTATGAGCACCACGTCGAGCAGGATGTTCACAACGGCGGAAGTGATGAGGAAGTAGAACGGCTGGCGCGAATTGCCGAGGGCGCGTATCTGACCCGACAGGAGGTTGAAGCCGAACGTGAATGGAATGGCGGCGAACTGCAGCATGAGGAATGTGTAGGCGTCGTGGAAGATGTCAGCCGGAGTGTTCACCATCTGCAGGATGCGGTGGCAGAACATAAGCGAGAGCACCATTATCACCAGAGCCATCACCACGGAAATACGCACGGCATTGGCTACGTAGACGCGCATCTTATGGTAGTCCTTCGCACCGAACGCCTGCGCCACAGGTATGGCGAAGCCTGCACAGGCTCCGTTGCAGAAGCCCATTATGAGAAATGTGATAGATGTAGAAGCGCCTATAGCCGCCAGTGCGCCCACGCCGATCCATCTGCCTACGATGACGGCGTCGATGACGAGGTACATCTGCTGAAGGATGTAGCCCAATATCAAGGGCAATGCGAATTTGGTGATTTGGCGCAGCGGCGATCCGACGGTCATATCGCTCACCGATGCAGCCTTCTGCGATGTAGCAGAAGGGTTGCTGTTGGGGTCTTGTGTTTTCATTTGTTATCCTGTTTGTTTTCTTTTTTTCTATGCCTCTTTAAGCCTTACTATGTCTCTTTAAGCCTTACTATGCCTCTTTAAGCCTTACTATGCCTCTTTAAGTCTTACTAAGCCCTCCCCGACGGGGAGGGTTGGGAGGGGCTCTTTTACTTTTATCTATTGCGGTAGGCGAGCGGTGTCATGCCGGAGCGCTGCTTGAAGAAGTTGGTCATGGCGCTCTGGTCGCTGAAGTTGAGATGGTCGGCAATCTCGCCCATCGTCATATCGGTCTGCGTGAGCAGGTTGCAAATCTCCTTGTAGACGAGCGATGTGGCATGCTCGTTGATAGTCGAGCCGCTTATCTCCTTCACCAGTCGCGAGAGGTAAGCCGTCGACACGTTCAGCTTGTCGGCGTAGAAGCGAATCTGGCGCTCCTTGCGATAGTTGCGGTAGAGATGGTGAAGGAAAACCTCGTACACCTCCTTTTTGTGTCCGAGGTCGTGCGATACGGAGCACTGCTCGTAGGGCAGTTCGTCGATGATGAGTCTCAGCACATTGAACATACTGCGAATCATCTCAATCTTGTTGATGTGCTGGTGGCGTACAATGTCGCGTACGAAGTGGAAAATATCAGAAATGCTCTTGTATTTTGTGTCGTTGAGTTGGTAGCGCTGAGCCTGCTTCGCAAAGCTTTCGTCTACGAGTATGCCCTCTGCCTCGAAGTCGGCAGAGAAGTTGCTTACGCTCGCCACCTCATTCGGTGGGGTTATCAGCATGTCGTGCGCCGTGAGCAGCACGCTCTGCTCGGCATCGTCTTCATGCAGTTGCAGAAGACAGCTGCCGCGCTGCACAAGAAGCAGTTTGGTGAACAGCGTGCGCTCTGCAAACATGCTGCGGAAACTGTCGTCTTCGTAAGTGTCAAAGTCGGAAAAACAGTCGCCCTCTTCTCCGTTCACGTAGAAGTGGGCGGCGTATGCACCATATATATCCTTCAGATTATATTTTGTAGCAAACTCTTCCAAATTATATACTTTCATCGAATATGTCTTCTTCTGATTTATGTATTGCAAAATTATAAAAAAAACCTGTAAGACGAAACCAGTTGTTTGAAAAAAGGTTTCGCTTACAGGTTTAGCTCTACATATAATATAGTTGTCCTTGCTTTATTTCAAAGAGAACTTGTGCGAGTGGAGCATCTCCTTCGGGTCGAGCGCCTTGTCGAGCTCTTCCTTGCTCATCAAGCCCTGCTCGATAACGATGTCGTACACGGAGCGGCCCGTAGCATGAGCCTCCTTAGCCACCTTCGAGCTTGCCTTGTAGCCGATGATAGGGTTGAGGGCAGTAACGATGCCGATGCTGTTCTTCACCATTTCGTAGCAACGCTCCTTGTTCACGGTGATACCGAGCACGCACTCCTCGGTGAGTGTTTCTATCACGTTCTTCAGCCATGTGAGGCTCTCGAAGAGGCTCGCTGTGATGATTGGCTCCATCACGTTCAGCTCGAGCTGACCTGCCTCGGCTGCGAAGCAAACTGTGGTGTCGTTGCCGATAACCTTGAAGCATACCTGGTTTGTAACCTCAGGAATAACAGGGTTCACCTTGCCCGGCATGATAGAAGAACCAGGAGCCTTCGGCGGGAGGTTGATCTCGTTCAAACCGCAGCGCGGACCAGAAGCCATAAGACGCAAGTCGTTGCAAATCTTAGAGAGCTTGATAGCCAGACGCTTCAAAGCAGAAGAGTAGCTTACGTATGCGCCGGTGTCGGGTGTAGCCTCTACGAGGTCGCTTGCCGATACGAAGTTCTCGCCGGTGAGCTTGCTGAGGTTGGCAGCGCAGAGCTTTGCGAAGCCCGGAACGGCGTTCAGACCGGTACCGATGGCTGTGCCGCCCATGTTGATCTCGTGCAGCAGCTTCACGTTGCGCTCGAGGTTGAGAATCTCCTCCTCAAGGTTGTTGGCGTATGCGTTGAACTCCTGACCGATTGTCATAGGCACAGCGTCCTGCAACTGTGTACGACCCATCTTGATAGTGTCGTTATACTCCTCTGCCTTGTAGCGGAAAGCGCTGATGAGGCCGGTGAGTGCGCCTACGAGGTGGATGTTCATGCGAATGAGTGCCAGACGGATAGATGTCGGGTAGGCGTCGTTGGTGCTCTGACCGCAGTTGACGTGGTCGTTAGGCGAGCAATACTGGTATTCGCCCTTCTCGTGCCCCATGATTTCGAGTGCGCGGTTGGCGATAACCTCGTTGACGTTCATGTTAACTGATGTGCCTGCGCCGCCCTGAATCATGTCGATAGGGAAGTTCTCGTGCCACTTGCCGTCGATAATCTCGCGGCAAGCTTCAGATATCGCACCCGAGATCTCGTCGTTGATTACGCCGAGCGAGTGGTTGGTCTGCGCAGCAGCCAGTTTTACGTATGCGTTGGCGATGATGAAGTCGGGGTAGTCGCTCATCGTCTTACGTGAGATATGATAGTTGTTGATACCG
>ULJH01012426.1_pt1 | contig 15992 bp, 18 predicted proteins | sample 1950781 | NCBI WGS metagenome assembly ULJH01 (sample SAMEA4835462, study PRJEB28245) | human gut metagenome | biome: gut microbiome; material: fecal sample | place: Denmark | collected 2008 | reverse complement strand
CAACTACATAGTAACCTAACTCTAAATCGTTAAATACAACTTTAGTTGTTTCAGTTTTAGAAGTTGCTTCTGCTCTTACAGTTTTTGTTGGTGTAACAGTATCTCTATTTGCCTGCGCAAAACCAATTGCATAAATTGCAATTTTACGAGCTGCAGTATCATTATCTGCAGTACTCTTAAGCTTCACATAGCCATTCTCGTTTGATTCAAAAAACTGAGTACCTTGTGTTGAATTAATAAACTTATCCCAACCATCGCCATTTCTCTTATATGAATAAGCTTTATCCTTAACATAACTTTCAAGTGTTAAAATCTTATAAACCTTATATTCGTCTCCTACAACTGCATTTTCAAGTGTAATACTACCTTTCGGGAGTGTTTTGTCAAGATAAATAAAGGGAATATCTCACCGAGTTTTGCATCAAAAATTCGATGATTTCACATCGTCCTTCATCAGCCGCTTCATTTTGTCCTCCAGCGTGTCCTTTGCGGTCTGGCTGAAATGAACGCCCACCATATAGGTGGTCTTGCCCAGCTTCATGCTGAATGTTCCTGCCGGACTTGTCTGTGCTGCTTTCGTTTTGGCTGCTGTCTGTTCCATGTGCGACACCTCCTGTAAAAAAGCCCGACAAAGGAAAGGCTGACAACGAAGTCCTGACAACGGACATCAGAAAACCTTAAAACTCTGTCGGGCAGATGCTCTATTTTCTTTTTCTTCTTTTTTTATAAAAGTCGGTTGTCATGGTTGTCAGGGGAGAAAAAATGCCCATCAAATCAGGGGTTTTCAGACTTTCGCCCGACAACCAGACCGACAACCGGCTCGACAACAAAACGGCAACCGGCACTGATTTTTTACTTTAGCCACTCTGGGGGAAGTTCCAGCTGCTCCACTTCCTCCGGCGTCAATTCCTGAAAATCTCCACCTCCGTTGTCGGGCTGGATGCGCTCCCAGCCTTTCTGCCGCCCATAGGGGCTGCGAAAGTACCGGGGATTGGAAAACGCCCTCCATCCGGTCACGCTGTTGTTCATAATGTCGTTGATTTCCCGGATTTCCCATTGCTTCGGCTCGTCAAAGCTGTGTCCCAAGGCTTCCCGGAACAGCTGTTTGGAGCAGACCATGTTATCCGAACACTTTTCCAGATACTCGATGATCTGTCCGGCTTTGGTGTCCTCCGGCATGAAGTCACGCTGGTGGACTTTCAGATACTCGTTCATTGCCGGGCTGAACCGGAGCTTGAAGTTTCCGCTGCGGTAAATTTCCATTGCTTCTGCCCAAACCTGTATGAGATAAGCTCTTGCTGCCGGTTCATCGTCCAGAATGTGGACTTCTGCCAACTCTGGATGTACCATGACCGGCACAAAACGACGGTTGCCGGTGCGGTCAAGGGGCAGGAAGTCCAGCGTGTTGGAAGTGCCGCAGAACACACACTGCCGTTTTCGGTCTGCCGGGTGGGTTTCGTATGGCACTTTATAGGTTTCCTTCTGGCGGCTGAGAAAGGATTTGATTTCCTCAATGCTCTTGGCATTGGCGGTGGCAATCATCTCCGACATCTCAATCAGCCAGTGTCCCTGCATCTTGCGGTACACATTTTCATCGTCCAGCTTTTTCAGGTCATCGGAAAACCAGTCATCCTGAACTGCCAGCAGGCGAAAGAACGAGGACTTTCCGGCTCCCTGACCGCCCACCAGACAGAGCATAATTTCAAATTTACAGCCGGGACGGAACGCCCGTGAGATTGCTCCCAGAAGGAACAGCCGCATGGCTTCACAGGTGTAATCATCGGCATCGGCTCCCAGAAAACGGTGCAGACAATATCGGATGCGCTCTATACCGTCCCACTGCAAGGCGTTGAGAAAATCCCGGACAGGATGATAGCGGTTTTCGTTGGCAATCACCATCACGGCATCCTGTATCTTTTTCTCGATGGTCAGCCCATAGTTTTCCTCAAAATACAAGAGCAGATATTTGATGTCCACATCGGTCAGGGTCGGGCTGTCCCGATACCAGCCGAGGGGCTTCACAATATCCACTCGTTCTGTCAGCAGATTTTTTCGGATAGCTCCTTTCAGCAGAGGGTCAAGCTGAAACACCCGTTTATAGTTGGCTGCGGCATTGGATACCTTACCTTTCTCGGTCTGTTCCAGGCTGCTTCTGACCTGTTCCACGGTGCAGAGTTCCAGCTGCTGTCCATTCTGCAATTCGCTGCTCAAGTTTCATCACCTCTTTTCCTTGCTGTGCTACAAGCTCCCGGCGTTCTTCCGGCGATCCGTCCAGAAAACTATCCAGCAGATACTCTGTGTAGGATTTCCTTTGCAGGGCTTCCACAAAGAACGGATGCAGGTCATCCTCTGGAGTTTGTGGGGCATACTGCTGTTCCCATTTCTGGAGAAGGTGGAAGTATTCGCATAAGACCTTGTAGCAGTGCATTTCTTCCTGCCTGTATTTCTGCTCCGGGGTAGGTTCCCGGATATGGGGCTTGATGGTCGGCTTCTGCCTGTTGTCATAGGCAATCCCAAAATCATCAGCCAGCTTGATGGCTGCTTCCTTGCTGGGCAACTGAAACAGCCGGGAAACAAAATCCACTGCATCCCCATCAGCCTGACAGCCAAAGCAGTGAAACCGCCTGTCCAGTTTCATGCTGGGGTTTTTGTCGTTGTGAAAAGGGCAGACCGCCATGCCGTTTCTGCTGACAGGGATGCCATACAGCTCCGCTGCCTGTCTGGTGGTCACATTCTGTTTGACCGCTTCAAATACATTCAAAATTCCACCTCCTGACAAAACAAAAGGCACCCGATTTCTTTTGAAAATCAGATGCCTTACAGTTCCATATTCTGCTTTTTCTCCTGCCGGTGCTGCTCGTCCTTTTTTCTGGATTCCTCCCGATAATCCTGAATCTGTTCGGTGACAGAGTGCTTCGGCTCCGGCTTCTTTTTGACCTCTGCCTGTTCCGGGGCGAGTACCTTGCTGACCCAGTAACGGATTTCTTTCAGCGGCTTCAATTCCTCCTGCACTGCCGCCAGCTGCCCGGTATATTCTGCGTGAGAAGTTTGCAGCTGTTCATACTCCGCTTGCAGGGCTTTCAGATCAACATTCAAGTCAACACCATGCTTTTTCAAGAAGCGGTACGCCTTGTTGTATGTGTCCAGCTCGTCCCGGTGGCTTTCTGCATAAACGGACTGCACCGTTTTCCAGCCGATTCTCACATACTTGTCATGGATGGCTTTATGCTGCTGACAATCGGCAACGGCGTTCTGGATGCCGGTAATCACTTTCATGCGGCTCTCGGCTTTCTTCATACTGGTGCTGATGCTGCCGGATTTCTGTTTCACTTCCTCCAGCACACTGTCCAGCTGCTCCAGCGTAAAAATCTCATACTCTTTCAGATAATTGGTGGCGTTGACAAAGGACTGTAAATCTTTCGTTGCACCTTTTTGCTGACCGTATCTTGACCAGTCCCGGCGTTCTGCCTTACGCAGATTGAGATAATCCCGCAGAAGGTTGATAAGGTCGGGGGATGCGGTTTCCAAATTTTTCTCTGCCAGTAGCTCTTTCCGGGCTTCCAGAATATCGCTGATCCAGTCACGCAGATTCTGAATGGTACTGCGGATCACGCTCATCATGCGATTAGCTGCTTTGATGTCCCGGTTCAGATTGCCGATATTGGTCTGGATGCCACGGCGTTCCATCTGGGTAACAGCAGCTCCCATGTGGACAGTGGGAATGATGTCCAGCCCCTGTTTTTCATAGGAACGGAGATCGACACGGACAGGGCTGTTTACCATTTCCAGATAACGGTTCTGCACTGTTTCCCAGCCGGTGCGCCACTCCTGCCCATGATACTGCTCGTTCCAGTCAACAGTGTCCTCCTTATGGCTTTTCCAGTTCCCTGATGGGAGCCGGATACGCTCACCGTTCTCGTCAAGGTCGTAAACCTTTCTGGCTTTGGGAAGCCATTTTCCATGCTCGTCCATTGCCCGCATGGTCAGCATCACATGACAGTGGGGATTGTGTCCCGGTGGCTTGGGGTCATGGATGGCAAAATCAACAATCATGCCTTTGGAAACAAAAAACTGGTTGCAGTAGTCCTGCACCATCTGCGGATACAGTTCCTCTGGCACTTCTCTGGGCAGCGCCAGCACAAACCGTCTGGCAAGCTGGGAGTTCCACTGGTTTTCAACGGCTTCTACTGCGTTCCAAAGCTGTTCCCGGTCGGCGTATTTCGGCGGGGCATGGGATGGCAGCATGATTTCCGTGTAGACCACACCTTCCTTTTTCCGGTAGTCTTTGTGCTTCTGGTCATACTCGGAAAACAGATTCTCGCCGCTCTGGTAGGCAGCTCCGGCAACAGCTGACTGCCGTTTACTTCGCTTCGTGATTTTGATTTCAAAATGAGGGTTTGCCACTTCATCATCTCCTTTGGCAAAACAAAAGACCGTCTGCAAAGCTGCAAGCGGTCAGGTCATCGGGTTCTATTCCTGTTGTTCGGAAATTCCTGTCCGGCAGGGATTTTCGGACAGCAGGGGGCAAAGGGGTAGCTGGCTTTAGCCAGCGCAGGGGAAGTGCAGCTTCCACTGGATGATTGGAGCAGAGGATTTATCCTGTGCGGAAATCATCAGCTCCCTGCAAGGGGCTTTCGGCAGAACGCAATGCACCACCTTTAGGCGGTGTATAATTGCGCCCTATCCCAGAACTCGGATAGGGCGCATTATCCGAGATATTCAACTATCCGAGGAAATTTTCAAATAGTGGCTATATATAAGGATTTCAAAGAAATTTCCTCGGATAATGTAACAACTATTTTAGAAAGTCCGGCAACTGATTCTCCTTTTTCCGTTTTACAGAACTTTCCTTTTGCTGGGAGAACCATTTCTCGTTCCAATCCCGGATATGCCTGTTCACAGTCCCCTGTGAAAGCTCAGCGTACCGTTCGGTCGTAGAGATTGAGGAATGCCCGAGGAAGTTCTTGATTGCCATCATTGGAATCCCGGCCTCTAACATATGCGTGGCGGTTGTATGCCGCATGGTATGTGGGGTATAGCGTTTTTCCAAAAACATTCCCGGGTTCTCGGCCCTCGCAATGGCAACATACTTTTTATAAATCTCTTCGATGCAGGAAATCGTCATCTGCGGATGGGTCTGGCTGGTAAAGATATATGCATCTGCCTGTCCGGCACGCCCTGTTTCTATCAGATACCGTTCCAGAAGGATTCCGCTGGGGCTTGCGATTACGATCCTGCGGGTTTTATTCCCTTTTCCAGTGATTGTCAGTTTATACAGATTTTTTTCCTTAAAGAAATCCCTGACTTTGAGGTCGCAGATTTCCTGTGCCCTTGCCCCGCTGGCATACATCAGGTTCAAAAGAACCTGGTCACGGAATCCAAGGCGTTTTTCAGGGTCTGGGAGCCGGAGCAGGACGGACACTTCGCTAAGGGTAAAGATAGTCCTCGGCTGAATGACTTTCTTTTTTACAGGCACCCTCCTGACCGCATTGGCAAACACAGTCGTCGCTTCAAAGTTCCTGTTCTGTGCATAAGCGGCAAAAGAAGCAAGCGCTGAAAGCCGGAGGTTCCTTGTGGATACCGAGCATCCCCGTTCTGTCTCAATCCACCGTAAGAATCCGTCAACTGTCTCATAATCCAGATCCCGGAACAGTATCTCACCGGCTTCTTTCTTTTTGACCTGATGGATGTACTGGAACAGGAGACGGAAAGAATGCTTGTAGGATCTGACGGTATTAGGGGAAAGCCCTGATGAGAGCGGCATATATTCCGTAAAAAACTGTTCCAGGAGGAACGTGAATTCAGGAAGTTTTTTATTCCTCATATGCCACCTCCGCAAATACGCCGGAAGCAAAATCTTCAAACAGCTCTATATATTCCGGAAACATGTCGCCGCTGAATTTCAGGTATTTTTCTGTCTCATCCATGTCATGGTGTCCAAGATAGACCGACAGGAAGGGCACAGAATCTTCCGCTGGCCGTCCGTTCCGTTCTGCCTGCGCAAAGGAATGGATGGCAAAATAGTGACGGAAACAATGAAGGCACTGGCCTCTTGAATAGGCCTTGCCCGGAACATACAGGCCGGTTTCCTGTAAAAGGTTCCGGAAGCGTAAATCAAAAGTCCCTTTGCTGACGGCAGCCCCTTTGTTTTTGGATGACGGGAACAGATAGCTTTCCGGCTCTGTTTTGATCCCCATAGCGATGCAGTATCTTTCCAGCATCTGCGTCAGGGTCACATCCATTGGGATGACACGCTGTTTATTGTTTTTAGCATGGCGGATCAGGATGGTTCCGCTTTGGAAATTTATATCTTTGACTTTGGCGGCGAGCGGCTCACCCAGCCGGAACCCGCACCCAAGGAGCATCCGCAGCAGCATACAGAACTCCATGTCGGTCTGACAGATTTTCGGGTCTGTATGTTTGTCGGCCCAACTGTCGGCGCGGGCCAGAAGGATTTGTATTTCCTCGTCTGAAAAGATATATGGGACATAGCTGTCTGATGTTTTGGGGCAGTCCGGCATAAAAACACGGTAACCTTTATACTGGAGATACCGCAGGAATTTACGGAGATAACTTACCTTGTCGCTGACCGTTTTGGCTGCGTTTGTCTGGCGGATTTCTCTGATCCATCGATTCACTGCCGCTTCTGAAATCACATTTGTATTTTCTTCCGCCAGCGATGAATCGAAGGAAAGCAATACTCTGCGTGTATTCCGCAAGGTGTCCTCATTGACAGTACCCTGATTGATTTTCAGGTATTCTTCCAATTCGTTTCTGAAAACGGACTGAAACTCCTTCATAACAGGGAGCACCTCCCCTCAAGGAAAGCGGCGAATGTGCCCGCCGCCTCCATTACCGGGAGGGCGTATCCCCGAAGCTGTTCCAAATCCAGCCGGGCATAGGAACGGATGGCGTTCTGGTCTGTATGCCCTAGAGTTTTCCTTACCACTTCATAAGGGATGTTGTCATTGACCATGGAGCTTGCAAGGGATGAGCGGAAAGCATGGGGGCCCTGTTTTCGCCCGTCAGGGTCAATCCCGGCTGCCGCTATGGCAGTCCTTACAATCTTAGTGATTGCCTGAACAGAGATATGGCTGTAAGGCGGGACAATGCGCAGGAACACATATGGGCTGTCATAGTCGGAACGTTCTTCCTGTAAATATCTCTTTAAAGCGTCTTTTACATCTGGAACCATGGGAAGTTCAATGGGAATGCCTGTTTTGTGCTGCGTAAGCCGGACTAAATTCCCCTCAAAATCCAGCTCCTTAAACGTCATGGATGAAACATCGCCGCTCCTGATTCCAAGGCGTGTCGCAAGGAGCAGAGCAGCGTAGTCACGTTTCCCATGCGGAGAATCCTGGTCAACACTGTTTTCAATCTTCAGGATTTCCTCTGCCGTGTAAACAGAGGGGTACGGCTGCGGCCTTTTAAAGAGAGGGACGACACCGCTGTAATCCCTGCCGGTATATCCGGAATGATAAGCATACCGGAGAAAAGTGCGGATATGTGAAAGATACCACCTGCTGCGGATTCTCAGGCAGGCAGCCCCTATACTGTGGGCATCCATTTCCTGTGGCTTCAAACAGCCTGTTTCAGTTACAGCGGATAAAAAGTAATGGCCGATCTTGTCATGGAGATGGATGGTGCTTTCCCGCAAACCTCTGTGCCGCCCATCTTCAAGATATCCCGCAAGGAAAGCGTCCATCTCTGGATTCAGTTCCTGATACACACAAGATGTTGATTTGTTTTCATTTGTTTTTTGTCTCATGGTTAAAGCCTCCTGTTTTCTTTGGTGACTTTAACTGTATCATGTAGAGAAAGATTATCCGAGGAAATTTCTTTGAAATCCTTATATATAGCCACTATTTGAAAATTTCCTCGGATAGTTGAATATCTCGGATAATGCGCCCTTGTTAAAACAAGGGGTTCTCGCTGCCGTCCATTGTCAGCGTTTTTCTCCGCTCCTCAATCAGCGTGTCCAACTTCTTTTGGGCGGCTTCACCGTGAAAGAGGAAGGTCAATAGTTCCATCACATCGTCATCGGTCAGCAGAGTAGGCTCACGCAGAAACTTCTCCAGCATCCCGGCACGAGTACAAAGCCGGTGAGTTCTCTCGCTCCGTGTCAGGCGCTTCCTCTCATGCTCCAGCTGCTTCTCTCTGTGCTGGGCGGCAATCAGCTTTTTCTCGGCTGCGGTTTTCTGGCGGTTCAGCTTTTCCAGTTTTTCATTCATGGGATCAGGCTCCTTTCTGAATAATGGGCAAAACAAAAGCGACCAACTTTTTACGGTTGATCGCCTTTGGCTTATACACTATTTATCTGTCGTATCGTGCATCTTTGAATTGACTTTTGTCAACATATAGGTCGAACGCCAAGATAGTCAGTTGAATGTCAACATTCATATCTTGACGATGGTATTTGCAGTGCCATATGTTCGCCTGAGGTTGGGTATAAGAAACAGCACTTGTATCTGCCCAATTTTTAATCTTATCAAGAATGGAATGAAAAGACTTATTTTCCTTATTGAAAACAATTACCGAAACTTTCACATCCCTCCAAGTTGAATAGTTGATGACCTGTTGGATTGCCCCTTGAAAGAGTTGCTCTCCATGCCATATTTTACATTCCCCAATGAATGCCGCCTTATTATCAAACTCGATAAGAATATCTGTCTTACCGATTTTGCGAAATGTTTCTCCTGTAGCAGTTTGATAGTGAGTATTAAGAGTTGCCAACAAATGATCTCGGAGTTCTTCTTCTGTATTGGCATAATAGGTTCGTGCCGTTTTTTCCATTGTAGTTCCGCATAATGAGATGATATTATTGATATTCTCATAATCAGCATCGCTAATATAATGTTCCGGAACAGCCGGTATTACCTTTGGCTTTGACGGTGGCTGACGAACGATGCGTTTAAGTTCTATTGGCTTAGTGTTAGGCGCATTCTTACTAACGGTCAGTGGAATCTGCAAGGCAGCACTGATGTTTGAAAATGAGTCGGCTTTCTTTTTTCGCTTTTCTAACAATCGTAAAGCCGCAGAGTGTAAGTTATCGTTGTATGAAAGTACCTCTGCGTTCACATACTCAATCATCTTTTTATAACTTTCAAACTCATGTTCAAATTGTCTCTGAACATAGTCAGCCATTGCATCTCCTTTTTCTTGAAGTTCCTGCTTGGTATATTCAAATTCGAGAGTAAAACTTCCGCAATTTTCTTCATGTGGAGCTACAAAACTCCGTGTGGAAAACCTTGACATTATAAAAGTACTTGGTCTGACTTCAAATAATTTAGGCTCTCCATCATATGGGATTTTAAATGTTATTCTAACTCCATCTACCTCAAAGTAATCTCTTTCATAAGGAGCACCACGAAAAGGATTTGCTCTTTTAACTTTTGCTTCAGTAAGCCTCCGTTCAATATTCGTTTCAAAAATTGAAATAGGAATCACAGAATACTTCGTAGCAAGGTAGTTAGCCCATTCATCAAAATTACAGGAAACTATTTCAGAATCGCTCATTTTCTCTACTTCCATTTCCATTGCATTATGAAAACCAGCAAAGAAATTGCGTGTATCTGTCGCATTGAAAAACTCTTTACTATATCCCCAGCCTGTTCTATAGCTCATTTTTCACACTCCTTTCTCTAAGTTAATACGACCAACCTTGAGGGTTGATCGCATTTTGCTTATTGTTTATTCTCTTTACAAAACTCAAAATATTTGTTCACTGCTGATCTCAAATTTGCCATGCGATATCTAATGTTTGCATTATCCTTGAAATGAAACTCGGTAGGTGCTTCTTTCTTTGCTCTTTCGTCAGCAACAGAATACTGCATTTTACTTAGTAACCGTTTTCCTTTATCAAAGGCATACTCTATATCCAAATCAATTTGAAAAGCCGTCTCGACAGCCTTACATCTGCTCATGCAATCGCTCGTCGGTTTTTTCTTAATTTTTGTTGACAGCCACTCTTTGAAATCCTCTTTACGCATACTGGCAACCCCCATCAATCTTTCAAAATAGTAATCCAACTTTCATCAAAATTGATTGCTTTAAGAACATCATTTTTCTGCAATGTCGGCGGTTGCTTCACTTGAAACTTTACAGCTTCTTTTGGTACTTCCGTATGAATAGTGAATTGCGAACCATGGGGTTGCCATGTAAAACAAACTCGTTCATTATGGTCTAACCCAATCAAATTACCATTGCTATTTACTTTCCAATGGTAGTCGGTTGTCCTATATCTTGTGGTTTCTTCCTCAAACAATCTGTACGATAGCAAATCGTAGCTTCTTACCAAAACAGCTGTTCTCACTCTGCTATAATGATCGGTTGCAATATTGATTCGCTCATTCCAAATGTTAAGTACAGCTTCTCCTGTTCTTTGGATGTCCTTGTGTGGGTCAGTTATTCCGTATGAATAGTCTGGCGAACATCTTCCACTTATCAATCTAACGCTTGTACTTGTAAATGGGTCTTTCACCTTTACTGTTTTCACTGACCAGCAGTTTTTGTCCAACACAACATCAGCAATACCAACAGGGGAATCCAAATGTGTGCCTTTGATTGCATCTGCAAAAGCATCTCCCCAATCATTTCCAGATACATCTTTTCTGCCTATATAGATCAGATAGACAAGATAACCGCCAATCTTATTGACTAAGTCTTCAGGAAACACATTTAGCGGGTATAGGGTCTGCGTTGTGAGATGTTTGGAATCTCTCAATCTCGGACGATTCTCCATTTTCATTTCCTCCATGCTCATGAAATTTTTTCAATGCAGCAATCATTTCTCTTGCAACAGCCTTAATTACGGGAACTGCTACCGAATTGCCAGTCTGTTTTTTGATTTTTCCATACGGTACTACGATTTTGTAATCATCTGGAAAACCTTGTATTCTCAAAAGTTCACGCTCTGTTGGTCTGCGTTCGTCATTTATCAAAATATAATTTGCAGATGCTCCGGCTCTAAGTGCTGATGAATATGGATGAGGAGTAATTGAGCCAGCCATGTTCTCGTGCGAAATATAAGGTTTGGGATAATTTTTATCTTTCAATCGCTCAATACGAGATTCACGAATTGCATCTCTGACATAATACTTTTTATCCACAGTATCTTCCAAAATATCTGAGAGCGTCTTTCTCTCTGATTCTGGAATAGGGTCTGGGAATGAAAAATCCACATCCTCCAAAAAACCAACAATGATGATTCGTTCTCTTTTCTGCGGCACACCAAAGTCCAAAGCGTTCAGGACTTTTGCGTAAACATGATAACCTAATCTCTCAAGATGTTCCTTAATTATTTTGAATGTATTCCCATTATCATGTGCAGTCAAATTCCTTACATTCTCAAGCATGAAAGCAGGGGGCTGTTTTTCCTTTAATATCCTTTCTATGTCAAAGAAAAGCGTTCCACAAGTTTCATTTGCAAAACCCTCTTTTTTCCCAATGATTGAAAAGGCTTGGCAAGGAAAGCCGCCCAAAAGAATATCAAAATCGGGAATATCTTTCGCATCAATTTTTGTTATATCACCAGACGGATGTTCTCCAAAATTCGCTTCGTATGTTTTGCAGGCATCCTCGTCAAATTCAGATGAAAAAACGCAATGACCGCCAACAGATTCAAATCCCAATCTTATTCCACCGATTCCGGCAAATAGGTCTATGAATCTGAAACTATTCCAGTCCATTTGTTTGCTCCTTTCCGTGAGTAAATAACAGCATGATAAATTATAGCGCTTTTATAGCGCTTTTTCAAGATGGCGGAGCAAATATTCCGTGCGTGTTACTTAATTCTTTACGAATAAGACATATCTAATATCTTATATTTTCCTATGTAATTGCAGCCAGAACATCGGGTGCAGACCCGACATTCTGACCGCAAATCAACCCTTATTGTTACATTACTTGGTCTTGCCACTAAAACCGTTTTGCCGGGCGTACTGGCTGGCTTTCTGCCTGCGTTCCTCGCTGTACAGCGGCTGTAAGCGGATGGACAGCCGGGACTTGTCGATCAGATAGGACACGCCGCCCAGATGCTCCGGCTTTTCCAGCTGGCACAGGTCAGGATACTTTTTGCTGAACGCAGCCAGCCGCTTTTTCAGCCCGGCATTGTAGGTGTAGATTCTGGCAGTGCTTTCTCCCTCGTTGAACAGGATGATGGTTTCTTTCTCAATCTTCGTCAATCTCGTCATTGTCAACCTCCATACTGCCGCCCACGATGCGATTCAAAATAGCCTTGTGCCGGTAATAGGCTTCCATCTCCAGCTTCATATTGTAGAAAAAGCAGCGATACCACTTTTCTACGCCCTCGCTGTCCAGCTTCTCAGCCAGAGCTTCCACGGCTTTCCTTGCGGCAGGATCAGGAATCAGGTGTGCCACCTGATACAGACGATCCACCGTTGATTCACGGTTGGGGCAGCCAAAGACAAACAGGATTTTCTTTTCACCAATGCTCATTTTCATAAAATAGTCCTCCTTGAAGTTGATAAAAATAAAAGCGGCAGATAGTTCCCATAGGAATACCTGTCGCTTTGTGAACGATATGAAATTGTCGGGTCAGGACTTGATAAAATCACGCAGTCCGTAGTTTATATCTACAATTCTTTCAATTAGCCATTCCGCTATCTGGGGGATGATGAAGATTGCAAAGCTGACTGCCAGCATTTTCAATGCTTCCATACCGGTACACACACCGAACAGCAGCCCTGCAAGCGTAATCATAAAGATAATTCCTGCCAGCAGGTCAAACAGAATAGCAGAAAAGGAAGTCAGAAAGATTGCCACCCATTGAATTAGGGTCACAACTGCTACCAGCGGCAACGCCAACAGCTTTAACAGAAACATGGCTATTTCTCCCCATTGACCTGTTCATAGGCTTCGTGCTGAACAATCAGCCCAGCGGAAAAGCCGTATTTGAAGTGGCTTTCGCTTTCTTCACATTGAGCGATTGCTGTCTGCGCCCGAAGTTCCTTCACCAGCTCATAGTCCTCTTTGCTGAGCCGCTGGGACAGCTGCTCCATCAGTTTCTCACAGGCTTTGACCGCCTTGCGGTATACTTCCGATGTAGGGACAACCGTTTCACATGGATAAAACCTCCCACTGTACATTTCTTCCAAAATCATAACACCATCTCCCTTCAACAGTAGATTAACTCTGCCTTGATGATTTCCTCAGCCCGGCTGCGGATGGAGTTCATGGACTGCACCCACAACATCTGATTTTCAGCTTTCATAGCTTCGGTCACGCCCTCGGATTCTGCCATCTGACGGATAATCAGGTTTAGCCTGTCAGCTGCCTGTTCGTTCAGATCGGCAAGGACCGTGTGGAGCTTGCCGGACAAAAGCAGGTCACTGTAAACCATCGGGCAAAACTGTTTCAGATAGGACTGGTGCAGCCGTCCCCAGTGACCAATGGGGCGGTGTTCCTCCGGCAGCTTCAAATCCGGCACATAGTAATCGCCCACCAGCACATAGTCCATGCCGTTTTCGTGGATTCTCGGTTTTAACTCTTTCATGCGGATATTTCCTCCTTACTTTGGTTCTTTTTATGATAATCCTCCCTGCGTTTGGCAAGGTAGGCTTCATAACGCCTGATTGCATCGGGATCACCGGCTTCTGCCGCCGCTTTCATTTTCTGCCGGGATTTTGTGGTTGCTTCGCTCTGGTATTTCCTCTTTTCAGCCAACTGCCGGGCAGCTTCCGGGTCAGTCCTGGCAAGCTCGACCAGTGCATCGTGTTCAGCCTTGCGTTTGGCTGTCCGTGTGCGGGTATATTCAGCCTTACGCTCTGCCATCATAGCCGCATACTCCGGGTCTGACGCTATCCGGGCTTCTTCACGCTCCTTTTTGCGCTGCCGGGCTTCGGCTTCTTTGGCTTTCATTGCCGCCCATTGCTCGGCTGCTTCCGGGTCAGTTTTAGCTTTTTCTCTCAGCTCAGCTCGTGACAGCTTCTTTTTCCGGGTGGCTCGTTCCATACGCTTACGCTCGGTTTCCAGCAGCCTTTCCTGACGCATACGCTCTTTTTCATCCAGCTGCCGGAGATATTCCGGGTCAGCTTCTCGGGCTTCCCGAACCTTCTGGCGGTACTTCTGGTTTCGCTCCCGCAGTTTGCTCAAATGCTGTTCATACTGGGCAATCGCTTCCGAATCACCGGCTTCTGCTGCCAGCCGCAGAGCTTCTATTTTCTGTTTCCTGCGTTCGTTGGCTCGTCTGCCTTTTTCCTGCTTCTTCCGTTTTTGCTCGGCATCTATGGCGGCAATGCGTTCTTCCTCGGACACGGTTTCAACAGGCGGGTAGTAGCTGCCGATGAAATTAAAGTGGATGTCAATGTTCTGCTGGCGGTAGATGGTGCGCCCACCAGTTGCTTCATGAACTTCCACCCGGTCGATAAAAGAGTAGAGCATGGCATCGGTCAATTCTGTGCAGTCACGGTATTTTCTGACCAGTGCCAGAAAACGCTCAGTGTCCGCTTTCTTTACAGTTTCCTGCTGAATCTGGCTTTCCAGCTCCTGTATCCGCCGTTCCAGAAGGATTTGTTCTTCATCGTACTGCTGGATCATGCGCTGCGCCTGTCGTTCCGGCAGTACACCTTTCACGGAGCTTTCGTACAGGTTTTGAATCATGGTGTCCAGTTCTGCCATGCGCTTTCTGGCTTCTTCCAGTTCCCGCTGTCCGCTGTCTGTGTTCTTGCTCTGGTTTTCATTCCAGATGCTCTTGAGATGGGCAACAAACTCGGCTTCATTTTCAAGGGCATATTTGCTGACCGCTTGGATTGCCTGTAAAATTACCGCTTCCAGAACCGATGTTTTGACAAAATGGGATACACATTGACCGGCAGTATTCCGATAATTTCCGCACTGAAAAGCTGAATCTGAATCAAACCGTTTTCCGCTTTTCACCCTGTCCGGGCTGCAAAAATTCATCCTTGCACCGCAGTCTGCACAGTAAATCAAGCCGGACAGACGATGGGTATAGGTTCCGTTGGCTGCTTTCGGACGCTTCTGCAACCGCAGTTTATGGGCAATATCCCATGTATCCTGTTCAATGATGGCTTCATGGGTATCGGGGAAAATCATCAGTTCATCGGCTGTGGCGGCTCTGCGCTGCTTCGTTTTGAAATTCTCGCAGATGGATTTGCCCAGCACTGTATGTCCCAGATATTCCTGCCTGTCCAGAATGTACCCTACGGTGGTTGCACTCCAGCGGTAGGGGTCTGCAACCTCGCTGTGTCTGCAATTTTCAGGAAAATATCTGGCGGCATGAGCAGACGGTATCAGTATCTTTTCCGCTGACAGCATTTCGGCAATGGCAGTCACTCCAATGCCCTGACAAGCCAGACGGAAGATTTTCCTGACAACCTCAGCAGCCGGTTCATCCACGAGCAGCTGCTGCTTGTCCTCTTTGGTGCGCTTGTAGCCATAGGGGATAGAGCCGCTGCACCTCATACCGTTTTTCATCCGGGCTTTGAATACCGCCTTGATTTTGTTGCTGGTATCTTTCGCATACCACTCGTTCATGATGTTCAAAAACGGAGTAAGGTCATTATCTGAGGGGTTTGCGCTGTCCACGCTGTTGTTTATGGCGATAAACCGGATGCCCTTTTTCGGGAAAACAACCTCGGTATAGTAGCCGACTTGCAGGTAGTTTCTGCCAAAACGACTTAAATCCTTTACGATCAGGACAGCCACATGACCTGCTTCAATTTCTTCCAGAAGGGCGTTAAAGCCGGGACGATTGAAGTTCGTACCGCTGTACCCATCGTCCGAAAAATGCCGGATATTTCTCATGCCATGCTGACGGGCATATTCTTCAAGGTACATTTTCTGATTCTGGATACTGTTGGATTCTCCGACCTGTTCATCATCTCTGGACAGTCGCTCATACAACGCTGTGATTTTGATTTCTTCTTTCTTTGCCACGGTTTTAACCTCCCTTCATTATGTACTTTTATCTCGTGTGACGCACCCTTTCTCTATCCTCTCCAAGTATAGCCCTT
>ULJH01084249.1_pt1 | contig 16040 bp, 10 predicted proteins | sample 1950781 | NCBI WGS metagenome assembly ULJH01 (sample SAMEA4835462, study PRJEB28245) | human gut metagenome | biome: gut microbiome; material: fecal sample | place: Denmark | collected 2008 | reverse complement strand
GGGACACCTTGATTAAAAGTCAAGTGCTCTGCCGGCTGAGCTAATGGATCTTATTTACTTTGTTTTCTGTTGTGGCAGGGGTGGCAGGATTCGGACCTACGAATACCAGAGTCAAAGTCTGGTGCCTTACCGCTTGGCGACACCCCTACAAATGGGGTGAGCAATGGGAGTCGAACCCACGACCTCCAGAGTCACAATCTGGCGCTCTAACCAACTGAGCTATGCCCACCATTTTTGGCGTGCCTGAAGGGATTCGAACCCCCGACACACGGCTTAGAAGGCCGTTGCTCTATCCGGCTGAGCTACAGGCACACACTTCGCGTTTCCACAACGTCAAACGGCGGGACTCAATCTCGCACATGAAGATGTGTTGGAGCGGGTGATGGGAATCGGACCCACGCGACCAGCTTGGAAGGCTGGGATTCTACCATTGAACTACACCCGCACGACAACGCTAAAAAATCATAGCACAAGCAAATTCCGTTGTCAAGATTTTTAGCCTATTTTATAAAAAAATTCTCTCCGTCAAGCATTTTCATATTTCAAAATTCAAATGTTTTCCGACATCCTGATTGATTTTAATCAACGACCTGCTTATGTTATTGACAAATCCCTTGACTTGTGCTTAAATATACTCAATGCGGCTATGGCGGAATTGGCAGACGCGCCAGACTTAGGATCTGGTGTCACAGACGTGGGGGTTCGAGTCCCTTTAGCCGCACCAAAGCAGACAGAGATTGAACCCGATATACATTTTTGTAAACGGTGTTGCGGATTTTATCTCTGCAAGGTAAGGAAAAAGCACAAGGTTTAATGCCTTGTGCTTTTTGTATACATACACTAACTTAAAATCCACAGAAGTTTTTTTCAACGCGAAAATATACACTCTACCGAGAGTATACTTCTGCGGACAAAATATTAAGTTAGGTCGCAGATTTATTTAAAACTTATTTAACGGTTTTGCAATAGTTTCTGGAATAAAACACGTTCCGAATTTTTGTATTAAAATTTTTAAAATCTTGCAATAAAAACAAGCCCGGAAAGCCTTAATAGTCTAAACTAAAAAACGAGTGAAACACTCAAAAAAAATTAAAGGAGTTTGTATTATGGAACAAAAAATGCACAAACGAATCCTGAGCTTTATCGAAGAAGAACGGCTTTTGTCGGGCGACGAGCGAATTTGCGTGGATATTTTCCGCAGGTTGAAGAAAAATCGGTCTTATCTGCCCTCTCTTCATGCCGTCGTCGAGTTGGCGAAAAGTTTCAACTGCTCGGCAGACTTTCTCTTGGGACTCAGCGATTTTCCCGACAGCGCGGATGAAAACATCGACGTAAATTCATTTTGCAAAAATCTGAACAGATTTGCCAAACTGCACCCGACAAAATTTTATTTGCTTAAAAAACAAGGCTTTTGCAAAGAATTTTCCTCGTTTTACAATTGGTTGAACGGAAAATATCTACCCGACGCGTTAAGCCTTGCAAAACTGGCAAAACGTCTTAACATTTCGGCGGACGCTCTTTTGAAAAAATAACCGTGTCAGGCAAATCCCGCTTTTTGAGGCGGGATTTGCCTTGTCTGCAATCGGTGCATGGATAGTCCGTCGTTCAATCTCCGCGTCCCAACAGATAATCGACCGAGCAATTCAACGTTTCGGCAAGGCACACGAGATTGAACACATTTGGCATGGTTCTGCCCGTTTTCCAATTGTTTATCGAGGATTTGAATTGAATCTTACCCGTGCGTTTCAGTACAAAAACCTTCAATTGCTTTTTTTCGAGAATTTTGCACAGCCTTTCTGAAAAAACGGGCAATTCCTGTCTCGGGTTTGGCAAGCTGTTTTCATTTTCCAAGCCCAACATATACGCAAAAGAACATCTGAAAAAATCCGCCAATTTGAGCAAATTTCTCGTGGAAGGCAGTTTTTTGTTTTTGTCGGACTTCCAATGCATGAGCTCGGTTAAATCAATGCCCGTGCTTTCGCTTATCTGCTTCGGCGTAAGCCCCGTTTCTTTCATCAATTCATTTAATCTTGCAGTAAACGACGAAACAATATCCATTTCTTTTCTCCCGAAATATATGTTACACTGTTACTCGCATGATTTGTTTAAAATGTCTCTTGTTGCATACTTTTTGACAAAATAATTAAATATAATACAAAACTTTCTAAAAAACGATATAAATAAGTGTCGAATTTGCCCAACAATCACCATTGATTTTGTTTTACCGCAACAAAAATTTAAAAAATGATGGAAAAACAGTTGCGCCGCAATAAAAAAAATGATATACTATGCAAGCGTTGATTTGCCTCCATAGTCTAGCGGTCAGGACGCCGCCCTCTCACGGCGGAATCAGGGGTTCGAGTCCCCTTGGAGGTGCCACTTTCAGTTCGTAAACGAACTGCTTTTTTGTTTGGTTACGGACTCTCACCCCCGGGGTGACGCGTTTTTGCGCTCGGCGCAAAATTCGCTATTCCGTCGCGGGACTGCCTCCCGCTCCTTGCGAGTCCCCTTGGAGGCGCCGCTTGCAGTTCGTTTACGAACTGCTTTTTTTGTTTGTTTCAAACATTTCAAACTTTACGAGGTAAAAACAATGATTTTGGAAACGGAAAGATTAATGCTAAGAGAAATGACGCAATCGGATTTTGACGACCTCGCGGAAATGCTTTGCGACCCTGAGGTGATGTATGCTTACGAAAGAGATTTTTCCGAAGAAGACGTCGGGCAATGGCTTGACAATCAGCTGTCGCGCTACAAAAAATACGGTTTCGGTATGTGGAGCGTGATTCTCAAACAAAGCGGAAATATGATAGGTCAGGCGGGAATTACAATGCAACCCTACAAGGACGGAGAGCTCCACGAAATAGGTTATCTGTTCAAAAAAGCGTTCTGGCACAACGGATATGCGACGGAAGCGGCGCGCGCACTGAAAAATTACGCTTTTCAGACCTTGAAGCTGGATGAAATTTTTTCCACAATCAGGACAAACAATTATCCGTCCATTGCCGTAGCGAAGCGCAACGGTATGGAATGTATAGATTGCTACGTCAAATACTATTACGGAAAAGAGATGCCGCACTATTTGTTCAGAGCGACAAAAAAGCTCGAAGATATGCCGTTAAATGAACTGTGGCGCTTGTTCCCCATAGAGCTTATGCCGCACGACGACGGCTTTGCCCGCTTATTTTCGGAAGAAAAAAAATTTTTACTCGATTTGCTTCCCGAAAATAAAGTGTACAGAATCAGTCACATCGGCAGCACGGCGATAAATTTTATTGCGGCAAAACCGATTGCGGACATTTTGCTTGAAACATACTCCTCTGCCTGTATGGAGCAAATTTGCGATATTCTGACCGAAAACGGATATGTTTGCATGTCAAAAACAAAAGGCAGAATTTCACTCAACAAAGGCTACACAAAAAACGGTTATGCGGAAAAGGTATTTCACCTGCATTTAAGAATAAAAGGAGACAACGACGAACTTTATTTTCGCGATTATCTTAACGAAAAACCCGAAATTGCCAAAAGTTACGAAAAATTGAAACTTACCTTGTCTGAAAAATACAAATACAACCGCGACGCATACACTCAGTCCAAAACAGAGTTTGTCTCCGACATAACCGAACGCGCGAAAAAATATTTCGGAAACAAATACAATTGATTGTTTTTGCAAAGTAAAATTAAGATAGTTAAAACATGGGCAGCAAAAGCTGCCCATGTTTTTGCTTTTGGAAAATTTCTTCCGCAATGTTTTATTGCCAAAACTTTAAGCCAAAATTTGTTAACCGTCTATCAGATTGTAGTTCAACAGAATGCGCTTTATTTTTATCGCGTTGGTTTCGCTTGCCTGAGCGTAATGAATGGTGTTTTTGAAACCTATCCACATTATTTTGATGCCCGTTTCCGAGTCGTTTTTTACCGCCTCCGCAAACGCCTCAGCCATTACGCAACATTCGATAATAAACGGCTTGGACATAAAAGTATCCAGCTTTATTTTTGCTTCAAATTCCGCTATTTCGTTAAGAATTGCCGTTTTAGCGGCGGAATCAAGGCGAAAAGCCGGCGGCGCAATTTTCAACGCGGACTCTTCGTCATAGTCTTCGTTTGAAGCAGCAGAACTGCCGAGATTTTTCAGCACCATCTCCCCCGCCCTTTTGAAGGGCTTGAGGACGGTGTCGCAGAATTTCGTGTAAGCGACGTTTGTGTCCTCGTCGTAAAAAAACTCCGTCAAAAATTCCAAAAGACTGCGCCTGCCGGAATCAAATTCCGTCAAAAGACATACCGTGAAAGCGATTATCCTCTTTTTGTCGTTGGGCATTACAAATTTGCAAACGGATTTTCCGTTTTTGGTCAACACAACGCGCGCCTTGTCGTATTCGTCGGCGTAGCTGACGTTTTTAAGCGTTTCGCCGACAACCGCAGTCAGCTCGGGAATGGTCGCCACGCATTTAAGCAAGCCGGAAATATGCCTGTCTGCAAGAATAAAACGGGAGTTGATTGCCTCCTCAACCCGCTGCGAAAACATACCGAGATTGTTTTTTTGATTGCTCATATATACCTCGCGAATAGTTTAACACAATTTGTGTTTTTACTCAACAAAATAAAATCTTTTGCAAAAAAAGTTGTTTTATCGTCCGAAATATAGTACAATCAATAAGCAAAGATTCTTTTGCTGTTTTTTTGCGCGTTTTTTTTCTGCGGAGGTAAAAGTTTGGCAATCTCTATGGACAGCACACAAAATAAATTGTTGCTTTTGTTCGTCTTCGATAAAATGGAGATGCCTTTAAGCGAACAAACTATTCTCGAAATGTGCTGCTCCGCCAACAATTGGATAAATTATATAGATTGCAAACAGGCATTGATGCAGTTAATCGACGCGAATTTTGTCGCCGCCGTCAACAAGGGCGCGTCAAACGAAGCTATGTACTCTATTACGCCGGAAGGCAGAATTTGTCTTGCACATTTTTTCGTGCGCATTCCCTCCAGCCTGCGCGAGGTTGTAAGCGACAACGTCAAACTGAACAGGATGAACTACAAACGCAAACAGGAATACGCAAGCGACTATCAAAAAAATCCCGACGGCACTTACGACGTGCTTCTTAAAATAATCGAACCTAACGAGCCGGCGCTTGAAATCAAAATCAACGTGCCCAACAGAACTATTGCAAAACATATTGACAAAAAATGGGAAGAAAAAGCCGCCGGCGCTTTCAGAATAATTTACGATTATCTCATCGAATAGCAACTTGCAAAAATTTTTTTGACAATTCTCCAAGATTGCTTGACTAATCTGAAAACAAAAAGTATAATATTTTAGCGTTGTTTTGCGAAGATGGCGGAATAGGCAGACGCGTACGTTTGAGGGGCGTATGGTAATACCGTGTGGGTTCAAGTCCCATTCTTCGCACCAACAAGCGGATGTGGCGGAATTGGCAGACGCGCTAGATTCAGGTTCTAGTGGTTTCACAGCCGTGCAGGTTCAAGTCCTGTCATCCGCACCAATCGTAAGAGGTTCAATTCCTCAAGTCCCCCGATAAGCCTTGTTTTAAACGAGGCTTATTTTTTTGCAATAAAATTTAAAAAATCGACAGGTTATATTTTATCTCCAAGTTTTTCGCAATCGGATTCTAATCAGTCTTGCATATAAAATTGCCCGTAATCCGTTTTGCAAAGCGATGAAAATTTTTAGAACGCTCTTTTTTTGATAAAAGCTCTGCTAAATTCAAATTGAGTTTATCCCATTCATTTTTTGCAACTCATCAACTTATCTATTTTGTTTGACAATCGGAGGCTGTTTGTAGTAAAATACATAGCGTTGAACAGCAAATAAAAGCGTAGAATTTCAGCAGAGATTCTACGCTTATTTTTGTTCTTCGCAGGTTTCAGACGCTCTTTACTCCGACAAAGACGAATAATTTTTTCGGAGAAACATTTATGGCTTACTCTCAAAGCACGGAATTTTTGGGGAAAGAAAAAATTTCAAAGTTGATGCTTAAATTCTGTATCCCGTGCGTACTGTCTTTGCTTGTCAGCGCTCTTTATAATATAGTCGACCAAATTTTCATCGGCAACAGCGAGCTCTCTACCCTCGGCAACGCGGCAACCGGCGTTGTGTTTCCTATATTTATCATTGCGCAAGGAGTTGCCTGGTATTTCGGAGACGGTTCAGCCGCTTATATCAACATTCATCAAGGCAAAGGCGATACAAACAAACTCCATAAGTGCGTTGGCACGGGCATATTCCTTACTTTAATCGCGAGCATTGTGTTGCTTGCCGTGCTTTACCCGTTGAAAACGCAAATTTTATACTTGTTCGGCGCGTCGGATAATACAATTGACTATGCAACTGAATATTTTGACATCATTCTCGGTTTTTCCCGATTTATATGCTGTCAAATATGATAAACGCCGTTATACGCGCGGACGGCAGTCCTACGTGGTCTATGCTCTCCATGCTTGTCGGCGCGATTGTCAATATTATACTCGACCCGGTTTTTATTTTTGTGTGCAAATGGGGTATGGCAGGCGCTGCCTGGGCTACCGTTATCGGACAGGTAATTTCTTTTTTAATCAGCATCGCATATTTGTTCTGCACAAAGACATTTAAGCTGACGCTTAAAAGCTTTATTCCGAATTTCAAGGTTTACGGCGAGGCGTTCAAGCTCGGAATTTCATCGCTGATTACGCAAATGACCATTGTTGTCATTTCGCTTGTGTGCAACATCATGCTTGCAAAATACGGCGCTGCCTCCGAATACGGCGCAGATATACCAATTGCCGTTATCGGAATTGAAAGTAAGGTTTTTACCGTCGTTATCAATATCGTGGTAGGTATTGTTCTCGGCTGTCAGCCAATAATCGGTTACAATGTCGGGGCAAAAAATTTTGAGCGAGTAAAAAAGCTGTATCGTTCTATTTTACTTTGTACGCTTGCCGTAGGACTTGCTTCAACGCTACTCTTTGAAATAGCCCCCGATTGGGTTGTGGGTATGTTCGGCAAGCCCACCAACATTCCGAATCCCGACGCCTATTGGGAGTTTGCCCGCAAAACTTTCCGCATTTTTCTCTCGTTGGTGACCTTCACCTGCGTGATAAAGATGTCCTCTATTTTCTTTCAAGCCGTCGGCAAGCCTGTATTCGCGATTTCGACGTCTTTGATAAGAGACATAATCTGCTTTGTTCCGCTCGTCTGCACTTTGCCTCTTGCCTTCGAAATAGAAGGCATTTTAGCGGCTGCGCCTGTCGCCGACTTTATTGCCATGATTGTTACTGTGATTTTAACCGTTATTTACTTCTCATCGATAAAAAAATCCAATCAGTTTCTTTTAACCGATTGAAAAGCCCGCACAAATATCGGGCAACCGAAAACCCTAATCGAATTTGATACGATTAGGGTTTTTTATCGGATTTTTTAAGCTCGCTCATTTTTAAACTTCGCCGCAGGTCGTTGCAGGCAGAATAAAATTGTAAAATTTAAATTGCGCTGTTTGATTGCTCTCGGTCGATTTCTTCCTCAGCAGGGCGCACCTCTTTTCTAAGTTCCGTGACAAATTTCACGTTGAGCGCATTGCCCAAAAACAACAAGGTTGCAGAGCACAGCGACCATGCGGAAGCGGGGAACAAAGCCGCCAAAACATACCCCACAGCCACAGACAATATGTACAAGGCGTAAACAATCCTCATCTTTTCCTTTTCATATTGTTTATATTTCCGAAAAATCCAAAGATTTTTAGCAAAAGCGGGATTTTCTTCCAACTCCGCCTTCTGCTGTTCTTCCAATTCTTTCAGTTTTTTATTATACGGCAGTGAAACGACAAAGGCGCACACAAACATCAGCGTTACCAAAAAGGGTTCAGCGAATCCCCAAAGCGATACGCCGAAAATGAAGGGAGAAAAAAACACCAAAACAATTACGACGCCGCATAAAGCCGAAATAATGATGCCGAGCAATGCGGCTTTGGACTGCTTTTCGCCCAGCTTCTCCGCTTGTGAGCGTAAGGACAAGTTTGGATAAAGATAACGATAAGAGCGGGCGTTTTTATCCTCTTCCAAAGTATATTTATGCTCCCGTCCCTGAGCGGCGTCGATTGCCCTTGCCTCGTCGGCGGTCTCCGATTCCAGCGTTTTGCCGTCGATATTCTTTTTGCACTGCGCGGCAAAAATGAGCAACCAGGATACCAGCAAACACAATCCGAATAATAATCCGAATACTACGACACCTATGTGGCTGATTGCGCTCAAATCCTCGGATACGCAAACGTCGCAAACCACCGCCGCTATCAAAAAAACCACGCCGATACATGAAATTACAATCGGCCATTTCATAAATTTTTTCGAACGGGTATTGATTTCCCTAGTCTTTTCACGATAGCTTGCAACCTCAGGCATTTCGGTTGCCTGTCGGGGGCGGTTCAATATTCTGTTGTAGCTGTGCCTGAAAACGAAATGCAAAACAATCGTAGTCAAGCTTGCCGCAAGCAACAAAATCATTGTGACCAAAACAATCGTCAATTCCGACGTTTTGAGCGCATCGTCAAAAAGCAGCGCTTCAAGCACAATAACAAAGCTAATCGCAACGGTAATAATCGCCGCTGCAAGCTTGGCGCAGTATAATCTGTACAGGCTTCTGCGTTCCCGCTCGTCGCTGACGGCGCGGGCATATTTTGCAAATTGTTTTTCAAACATTTTTACAATCCCTTTTACTCTTCGCAATAGCGAAAAACAACAGTATATAAACTCATATATATTATAGTAGTACATTAAAAAAATTGCAAGTATCGCCGTAATATTGATTAAAATGTGCATTGCAGCCTCTGATTTGATATAAAAACCGCACTTTTTTGTTGCAAAGTATTGTTTTTTGAAAATTATTTTGATATACTTTTAACGCGCTATAACACAATCCAATATGTAGGTTACATCGGCATAGGTGTACCCTTATTCCTACATATTGGAAATTATAGCGCAACTAATTAAGGGATACAACTTTGCGGGCGTTCCCTTAATAGGGGGCGCTCTTTTTTTTTGAATTATTTTTTTGGAGGAAAACAAAATGAAGCACAACCAAAAGCTATCAGTAATGATGCTGACAGTGGTTATGTTCGTTTTTTGCCTGTTCGGTGTAGCCGCTTGCGAACCGAACGAAAACGAAAACGGCAATAAAAACGAAAAAACCACCTACACCGTCACGTTTGAAACGGTAGGCGGAACGGCAATAAGCCCCGCAACAGTACAAGCGGGCAAGACCGTTTCGCGTCCTTCAAACCCGACTAAAACAGGCGCGGAGTTTGTCGATTGGTACACTTCAAGCACTTACGACGGCGAGCCGTACAACTTTTCCACTCCCGTCAACGCCAATCTGACGCTGTATGCCAAATGGTCTGATGCGGACTACGCCGTGATGTTTGACGTGAACGGCGGCAGCCCCGTTATCGAATACGCTACATATAAGCACGGCAGCGTCCTGAATGCACCGGACGCGCCGAGCCGCGTAGGCTACTCCTTTACCGGTTGGTATACCGACGCAGGCTGCAAAAATCAGGCGTCTTTCCCGTATGAAGTGACAAAGCACACCCGCTTATACGCCGGATGGGAAAGCGCTCGCGACGTAACCGTAAGCTTCAAAATCGCTTACCTTCAAAACGATACCCGCGACATAAACTACGACGAAAATATACTTGATTCCGTAACCGTTAAGGCGGGAGAAAAGCTTACGCAGCCCGATAACCCAAAAGACATTTCTTATATTGACGGCAAGGGAACAACGCATACGCTTAAATTTTCCTACTGGAATTTCAACCCCACTTACAGTGCCACGCAAACAAAAGCGGTGCTTTTCCCCGTTACTTATACCGACGTTGAAGAAATAACTCTTTACGCCGTATATACAGAGGTGGGCGAAAACGACGTGTACGCAAGCCTTACCGTGCACCCGAACAACGGCGAAGAAGCAACCGTCATGTACGGCGTACAGGGACAGACGCTTTCAATAGGCAACCTAAACGACCTTAATCCCGCCCCCTTCTACTCCGACTCGCAGCTGCCCCGAAAGGCGGGATATGAGGTTGACGGTTACTTCAAGACAGCAGACTTTGCGTCCGGCACGGTATTTGAAATCCCTTTTTTGCTGGAAAACGAAAAAAACGACGTCTATATCCGCTGGGAAAAGCACGACGACATTACCGTCACCTTTGACTACGGTTTTAACGAAATCAACGCAACTGCTGCGGCAAATCAATACCGCGGTCTTGTTGCTCGCCCCGAAAACAAGCTGATTGAAGGATATACCTTCGACGGTTGGTATACGGCAAGATACTCCGCCGCGGAAGAATACCGTTGGAATTTCGACATAGATTTCGCAGCCGAAGACATAACGCTGTACGCCAAATACGTCAAAACCGCAACGGTAATAAAATACGAAACCTGCGGCGGTTACGAGCGCAACCCGATAGCGGTGAGTCAGGGGCACGAGGTCACATATCTGCCCGTTCCCGTGCGTCAGACGGGAGACATCGCTTACAATTTCCTCGGATGGTATTTTGACGAGCAGTACACCAATGAGGCAAAAGCGCCTCTGACAGTAACCTCGGACATAACGCTTTTCGCAAAGTGGAGCGACTCCGTAGACCTGAGTATGTTTGATATACTCGACCTGGGCAACTCGAGCGGCTACTCCGTGCGCGTGAGGACGGTTGCGAAAAACGATATAACAGGTTCCGTGACAGTTCCGATGCGCTACGGCGGGGAATTGATTGTAAGAATAGAAACAAACGGATTCGAGGACTGCATAAACATAACGCAGTTGACTGTGCCCGACTCGGTGACAATCGTCGGCAATTACGCTTTCCAAGGCTGCAAATCGCTTGAAAAAATTGTTCTCCCCGACTCACTCAAACAAATCGGCGCATATGCTTTCAAAAACTGCGAAAAGCTTTCCGACGTAAACTTCCCCTCTCAGATAATAAGCATCAATGCAGATATATTCCGTACCGCCCCTCTCATGCAGGAAAAGCTGGAGCAGGATGAAAACGGAATGTTTTATTGGGGAACCGCATTCCTCGGCAAAAGCTGTTATGTGAAGGGCAAAAAGGTAGAAGACAACGAAACCACGTCTTTGACCGTGCGCCAAGGCACCACTGTGGCAGCTGTTTATTCATTATACTATATGAACGCCCTCAAAGAGGTTACGTTTGCCGACTCCGTCAGATACCTGCCGAACAACGTTTTTGAGGACAGCGAAAAATGCGTTGTAGAAACGATAAACCTGCCCGCCTCCTATGAGGACGCAATGACGTTGACGACGTTTTTCCCTAGCAGCGTAAAAACGCTGACGCTTGACGAAAGCAACGAAAACTTCTCGATTGTAAACGGCTGCCTTATACGAAACAAGGATATGCAGCTCATTGCGTCAACCGCGCAAGCGACGGCTATCCCCGACGGCACGGTGATAATCGGCAAAAATTCTTTCAGAAACAAGCCTATCGACACGGTGTTGATACCCGATACGGTGACTACAATCTACGCCAATGCATTCAAGGACTGCGACTTCACTTCAGTCGTGCTTCCCGACAGCGTGGGCGTGCTCGACAGTACGGCTTTCGCCGGCTGCTCGGAAATGCTTTCCATTAAATTCGGCGCGGGCATAAACTTGCAGAACGCCGACTTGTTCGCCGACATGAAACGCCTGTCATCGTTGGAGGTCAGCGAAAACAATCCTTATATGCTCAGTCTTTCGAGCGTGCTTTACAGACAAGAAACTTTTGCGATAATTTATTTCGCCAAAGGGTATACGGGAGAGGTGGCTCTTCATGACGAGCTTGAAACTTTGCCCGCGAGTATTTTCAACTCAGCTAATATTTCGCGCTTAGTCATACCTGACAGCATCGGGACAATAGAAAACGGCGCGCTGTCGGGTATGTCCGTAGGCACGCTTGCAATCGGGAAAAACACTCCCCTTATCGACATCGGGCAGACAGGCAGCTTTACGCTGAGAAACGGCGCGGAGGTTTCCGCCGACAACCCTTACATGACGGCTGTGGACGGAGTTCTTTACAACAAGGACGTGACAAAGCTCCTTCAAATCCCCTCCTCGCTGACAAGCTACGTTTTCCCCGACACGGTCACCGAAGTGCAGAACAAGCTGAATATGAGTTACGTACAAGACGTGACAATAGGGACTGGAATCTCGCTGAATACATTTGAATTTCTTGTTTTCGACAACAATTCAAGAACGGAATGGATCGACTTTTATCCCGAAACCGTCAATGTAAGCTCAAATCACGCCGAGCTAGCCGTCTTTGAGGGCGTCGTATACACTAAGGACAAAAAGCACATTGTTTTCATCTCCGGCAGCTTTGACGGCAACCTGATTCTGCCCAAAGAAATGGAAACATTGGATGAAATTTTGCTCTCGAGAATGCCCAAATATATAGACGGAGGTTGGGACGACGCAGGCGTGCACATAAACACTCTCAGCGTGGAAGCGGAAAGCCGGCTTACGTCAATATCGGATGTCGCTTTTGCGGATTATATCGAAGCAAATTCAGCTACGGACAGACTTCCGGATTGGTTTGATTCGGGATATCAACATTTGACGTTCGATATAGACAAAATCGACTTGTCCGCCGCAACGGGACTTACTTCCGTCGGAGAAGAAGCCTTCACTAGAAAAGAGTCGCTTAAAGAAGTTATTTTCCCCGCTTCTGTCGAAAATATAGGCAGCTCGGCTTTCTTCGAATGCAAAAAACTGCAATCGGTGACAGGTCTTGACGACAACGTGCAAATAGGCTCGCAGGCATTTTACGGTTGTACCGAGCTTTTCGACGAAAACGGATTTCTGACTATCGGCAACGTGCTTTACGGATATGACACTGCGCGCGCAGACAAAGGCACAAATGTTGTTTTGCCTGATACGGTCAAAAAAATAGCGGCTAACGCATTCGTTCTCACAAATCTCCGCAGTATAGTAATCCCGTCGACGGTAGAGCGTGTGTGCGCATCGGCAATTTTATATTACGGACAAACCGAGCTTGCCGTGTATGTCGAAAGTACGTACACCGTTCTCGAAGAAAACTGGTCCTCTGCAACAAAATCGCGGGTAGTTTCCATAAAGAACGGCGTTTCCGAAGACGGAACTTACTTTTTCCTCGACGATACGACAGGTTTGTATTACAGACTGTCCTCCGACAAAACGGCAAGCGTACTGAACGACCTCACGGCAACCGAAGCATGGTCGGGAGAGGTTGAGCTTTCTTCTGCAATAACCTACGGCGACGAGCAGTATACGCTCACGGAAATCGCAGTTCAGGCTTTCTATTCAAATTCGGACAAGGTCACGAAAATCGTTTTGCCGAATACTCTGCAAAAAATAGGCAACTATGCGTTTGCAAATATGATTTTAACAGAAATTGCCCTGCCCGACAGCGTAACGGAAATCGGTTATTCACTGTTCGACCAAACTACCACGCTCGAACAAGTGACATTCTCCAAAAACATTTCGGTCGTTCCGTCAAGCACCTTCTCCGATAACGCAAAGCTGACTGCTTTCGATTTTTCAGGCATTGAAGAAATCGGTGAAGGCGCGTTCAAAAATTGCGGCTTGACGCAAGCGGATTTGAGCAATGTAAAATCAATTGCCAAAAACGCGTTCGCGGGGTGCAGCGCGCTGAACGCCGTTACTTTTTCACAAGAGCTTGAAAGCATAGGCAGCTACGCTTTTTACGAAACGGCTCTCACGGAAATCTACGTCCCCGCGTCTGTTGCCGAGATAGGAGACTACGCCTTTGCAGTAAACGAATTGGTCGAAAAGGTTACGCTCGCGACAGGCATTGCCGGCAAGGGCGCTTTTCAACAAAATACGGCGCTCACTACCGTTGAATTTGTCGGCGGCAAGGAATATTCCGTAGGAGTGCAGGTGTTTTATCAGTGCAGTAAGCTTACTGCCGTTTCATTCGGCGCGGGACTGACAAATATAGGTACATACGCTTTTATGGAATCGGCCGTTACAAAACTTTCTCTCCCCTCTTCGCTGAAAAGCATAGGAGATTACGCCTTCTATAATTGCGCGAAGCTTGATGCTGTTACTTTCCAAGAAGGACTCGCAAGCGTGGGGAAATATTCGTTCCAAGGAACTGCCGTGACGGAGCTTTCTCTCCCCGCATCGCTCACCGAATACGGAGAAGGCGCTTTCTTTAGCTGCGCTTCCTTAAAATCCATTGCGTTTGCAGACGGTTCGACAAAAGTCGGCAGCAAAAACGCTTTCCAATGCAAAGCGCTCGAATCCGTGACATTCGGTTCCAGCTCGGGACTGACAATCGCAGTTCAGACTTTTTACGGCGCAACCGCTCTCAAATCCGTCAGCTTTGCCGATGACTGCGTTGTGAAGGAAATAGGAAACTACGCATTCGGCAACACCGCGCTTACTGAATTGACGCTTCCGCAAGTGGAAAAAATGGGCAAACAGGTATTCTATCACTGCGCCGCTCTCAAACTCACAATACCCTATGCGGCAGATGCGATTCCGCAAGACTGGGCGGCAGATTGGAATACGTCCTCCGACGCAAAAATCATTTACGCTGAATAAGCTTGTCTTTTTAAAACGAATGCCGCCCCGTTACGGGGCGGCATTCGGTATGATTTCCCCAAAACTAGACTTATTCAATTTCTGTATTCCTTAATTGTTTTTATTTCTTTTTCGATATATTTCGCCGTAAACTTAATTAAAAAGAGATTTGCAATGCAAATCTCTTTTTTGTTTTTAGTCGTCATGTAGTCTTAAACCATAGTTCCCTAGATATTTTCTTTGAACATTTTCATCTGAATCAAAACTGAATCTGACTTTATCATTGAACTCCTCTACATAGCCGATTTCCGTCAATATATTCATAACCGCTTCCTTTGTTAAGTCTATTATATTGCTTTCTTTATAAATATTCAACTCCTTATCGGTCTTATAAAATATGTAAGTATCTACCGATATGCCAGAATGCGGTACACATTCTATATTGTAAATCTTACTATTATTCTTTTTTGACCAATATATTATTCTAGGAATGGCTTTTTTCAAATAATACCATTGTCTCAATCTCGCCTTTTCCATTTCCTGAATTTTATTTTTCATTTCTTGAGTTATTTTATACATAATCATCCCTCACAATTGGATATCTTCATATTAAAACTTTAATTTTAGTTTGTCAACTTAATAAAAAAGAGATTTGCATTTGCAAAATCTCTTTTTTTGTTAATTTTATATCCTAAAATGAATTATGAGTTTGTTTTTAAGTTTTTTACACAATTTAATATTTTTTTATTAACGCAAAATTAAAAGGCACACTATAAAGTCTGCCTTTTAAATAAAACTAATAAACTCTTATCCAATTATTTAAATCCTGCAATTCAGTAAAACATGTTTTATATATTTTTTTTAAATCAACAGGATTAAGTTCTGAAAAATAATTTAATTCATTTAATTTAACCAATATATTAATTATGGTATTTTTATCCGTTTTTTCTACTAAAATCAAATTAGGCTCAAATTTAAAAATTTCTCCTTCATTAATAGAGTAATTAAAATCACTCAGTAATCTTGACGGCGTTATTACCAATGGCTGAAATAAATTTTTTCCTACTTTAACTATTATATCGTTTCTATATTCTTTTTGTTGAACCTCAAATTCCGTCAACTCGTCATTTCCCGAAAAAAATATTTCCAAATTTTCCATATCATTATCCTCCCATCGGTATTAAAGGTATTTGCCACAGCAATTCTTGATAAACATCTAAGGGCATAGCGTATTTGGGTATTATTTCATAATGCGTTCCACCAGTATATTTAATTTTAAGTCCTTCTGGCAATTTACCAATCTTATACGCCCCACCAAAACTTTTTACTGCATTTGGATTTGAATTAACCGATATACCTCTTTGGGGTTGTACTAAATCATCAATAATTTTGACGTCTATATTACGAACCGTCATATCACTTCCACCACGATATAAGTAAACCCCGCACTTATTATGAACCAACACCTTACTATGAGAAACAT
>ULJH01070103.1_pt1 | contig 16118 bp, 22 predicted proteins | sample 1950781 | NCBI WGS metagenome assembly ULJH01 (sample SAMEA4835462, study PRJEB28245) | human gut metagenome | biome: gut microbiome; material: fecal sample | place: Denmark | collected 2008 | reverse complement strand
TGTTTTAAATGCTTTTTTCCCGCTTTTATTTCTTTGAATAAACAAATTTCATATTTTTTACATAATTTTGAAATAGTAGGAAAGCCAAATCCTTTTCTTTGCGTTTCATCTGTTAGTCCTAAATCTTTTAATTGTTTTACAATTTCTTTTTTATCTGCAAGTGTAAGTATCTCCCCATCTTTTCCCTCAAAAAATTCTTCCAATATCCTTTTTCTCTTTATCTCATTCAAATCCTCTATTTCAAACTTCTTCACCCTTTCTCCATACTTCATATGTAAATAATCCTTGTCCTTTATATTTGCCCGTATCTCATTGAATTCATTGGAATAGAAGCTCAACTTTGCCAAATACAACTGCGAAACCTCATATAATCCCGTCTCTTCATTATACACAATAACTTGCTCTAATGGGTTCTTTCCCTTCTTACTCTTACTTCCCTGATAATAACCCCGCAGATAATCTTGACTTTCTCCCATAAGTCGTTGAACCTGTTTTATAGAATTGGAATAAATTTTTTCCAATCTACGTTGCGGCAAACTGACGTAGGCCAAAGGCAAATTGCCGCGATAACGATATATCTTTTGATTTATGGTTAGCGGAATGGTGTCTTCGATGAAGATAAAGTCAAGGGAACCCTCACAAATATCAAGACCTTCGCGCCCCGTGTCCGTTATAAAAAGATAATCAATGTCATCTGGCATTCTACCCGCCAACAAACTTTCTCGTATAGTAGGAAGACCTGCCATTTTTCTGCTATTCTCTTCACTATTATAATAGTCTAGTAAGTTGATGGTTTTGGTAAAGCTAGTATATTCAAGGAAGGTAGTGTCTTCCTCATCATCATTTGTCTCTACTTCTACTGAAAGCTGTGTAGTGTTTTGTTGGCTAATATAAAAGGCGCATTTATAGCCTTGTGCCGCATAATAATCCCGCAAACTAACCGCATCCCGTGCGGTCAAAGTAAAGAAAATGCCGCGATGTCCTTCCTGAAAGAAATCCTTTTCTTTTATCTTCACAACCGTTGTTAGTTTCTTACTACTGATAGAAAGTATCATTTGTTCCGCAACAATCTTCATATGGATATTATCGATGTCAGGAAAGGTCAAAGAAAATTCACGGTTGTTAAAGTAAGTATTCGCCAATCCCAAAAATTCCGCATCACTCGCCGTGATAAAAATTTGGAAACATTTGTTTTCGCGCAACCATCTCGCTAGCGGTTCCATTTGTCGTGCGGCGAAATCGCTATCAATAAAAAGAGAATGGGCTTCGTCAATAATTATGATGTCATAATCAGTCAAAGACAATGTAGTCGCGTTAGAAAATTGTAAAAAAGTGTAATGCGGGTTGGAAACGCGTTGTCGCAACTGGTCTCGTGTGGCACTACGACTTTCAATAAACAAGATGTTGGGGTTGGGTTTTCCTAACTTACGCGCAAATAATTCATACATACGGTCATCTGTTAGGGCTGTGGATTTACCTATTCCACAACCTCCATTCACCAAAGGAGAGCACACAAAATTAGAAAAGTCCATGCGCTCCAACTGTTTATATAGGCGTTCAAATACAAATTGTTCTTCTTCTATGATATTACGAATTTCAGGCATATCACCATCTTCCCCCTTTTACCTTTCTCTTCTTTTCCCTTATACTCTCCCTACCAATAGGGGTAGAAACCGCTATTACGGGCTTCTCCTGCCGTATAGGCAATATTCCCTCTTCCACCAGTGTCCGCAAATATGCGCGGCGAATTGCCGATTTGGGAGAAGACACACCGCGATTTTCCATTGCTCCTTCTAATAGCATGCGTTCAGTTATATTCATATAATGATTTGCTCCTTTCCTATTTTCTCCATTATACCACAAATGGCTTTGTTTGTCAAGAGGTAAAAAAAGAAGGGAGGACTAATCCTCCCAATTATAGTTGCGTTGTGCGCGCTTCTTATCATCACAGGGAACAATATATTCTTCATCCCGCAGTGCCCTTTGACAGTTGATATTTGCGCGCCTACGATTTTCCCTATTATCGAATTGTTTAGCTTCCTTACGACTGTTGTCGTGTTCGGCGTGCCAATAGCAGGTGAAAGCAGGAATGCCGTCGTTGCGCTCCATCGCAATACAGAATGGACCAAAATAGCTAAACCATTGTCGTAGCCATTCCTTTTTACAAAGTCTCTTATGGCGTTGTTTGGCCGCATGGCGGTTTAGACGCTTTCCATTGTTATACATACATCATTCCTCCATTCGGGTATAGGTATAAAAAAACGAGGCGCTATAATCATCCACTATGATAATTTGCTGTTAGCGCCTCGAAAATTCTTACAGGCTTGTGTGTTCGCCCGCAAGCAAGCAACTCTTTACAAACAATAAAAAGTTGCCAGAAACCGTGCCTACAACTAGTAGGTCGGCGATTACCCTATTATCCAGTTGGGCTTCTGCTGTATACCCACGCATGATGGTATGCAGGAAGAACAAGGCGCAAATTTTTAGCTTTTTATCAAAATGTAATATTTGCTGGTCGCGCCTTTTACTACATCAAACTTATGTAATGTGATTGCTGTAAGTGTCCTTATACAAAGACACCTTTGATTTTGTCCGCTGTTCGCGGACAAGAGCACCAAACGAGGTTCGAACTCGTGATACCAACTTGGAAGGATGGCACTATCGAGGCGGAGTAGCTTTACATTTTAACGGAATGTTGCTTTTTGAATTGCTGTATCCGCCTCATAATCAAGTGGGAGGTTGTTCCCTCTCAACGAAACCTATTATAAAACAATTTGTGTGAGAAGTAAAACCTTTTACTCAAACCAAATATGATTTGTATAGAGGTCGCGCCGTGATGCCGTGGTAATGCGGAAACTTATGCCCGCATAAACAGGTCGCGCATAATCGAAGGTAGCGGGGTCGATAGCGATTGAATAGTCCCCGTAATTGGTATTATTGCCGTAATGGATGGAGCTGGTAAAACCAATGTTTTCGCCGCATATTGAATTCCCATAATTGCCTGAAAATGTGAGAAGGCCGTTGCTGGAATTGCGTGTAATAGTAGTTTCCTCCGCATCAATTAGAAATAAAGACGCATACAAAGTTTTGGATGCGGACGCATTGTTATAGTGGCATAAACTTGCGTTGAAGGAAGTTTTACCAGAGGACACAAGAATGGGGCCATCTGTCGTAATGTAGCCGTAAGAAACGCCTTCACTATAAAATTTTACATGGTTGGTTTGTTCCGTAAAAGTAAGGTGGCTACTGTGAGTGAGCCCCTCTATGCCCCCATTGCCGCGCAACCGTAATCCATCCACCGTCCCTTTATTATAGTAGTCTGTGAAAGCACGGGCTTGCATGACATCTTGCGTAAGGGGATTGTTATCCGCAACAAACCAATCTGTATTGAAATCAAAACGCCATGTGCCTTTATTTACAGATGTGCTAGTGTTATAGTTTTCATTTTGCGGCAAAATGGTGTATTGAATTTTCAGGAGACCACTCTTGTAGAGACAAAAAGCCGCCATTCGACCTGCGGTTGTGCTGGGCGCAATGAAGTAGTGGTCGTAGGTGGGCGCAAGTTCTGGCGGCAAAATCATAAAGGTGTTTTCTCTGCCATCTACGCGACAACTAATGGCTCCCTGCATATAAACATGTGTGCCAACTTTTTTCACAGCTATGGGGACAGCGGTTGATGTCGCGCCATTTACAATAAAAGGAACTACCGACCACCATGGAGGATTGTAATCAATGAAGTCGGGAAGAGTGGTTTTTGTGTGGAAATTAGCGGGGTAATGGAATTCAAGGAAAGGCGCATTAGCAGAACCCAAAGCATTTGTTGCGCCGAGAGACACGCCTTTGGGAGAAACTTCAAATAACTTCATATCTACCCCTCCCTATCAATTCGTCCAATAGTCGATTTGGAAACTTTCACTGGTGACTTGGGAGGATGGCTGATTTAAGGTAGAACCCCCACTATTTGCGGCGCTGGTGAGTTTGAACTCGCCCGTTGTATCCAAAAGATACTTTGCGATACAGCCATTGTTTCCGCTATATGTGCCGCGAGCATAGAAGCGCAAACCCTTTGAAGGCCTATAATCTTCTGGAACTGTTCCCAGCAAGCCACTGTTTGTGCCGGTTGCGGCCACCAATTTCGTAACATTCATATATACGTGGCTGGCAATTTTAGAGAATTGAACTGTTGTTCCGTTATTGCCCGTCCAAGTAGTCCAAGTTGTGCTGGCTTGCTCGCATCGCCCCGGCAATTTTACATCATCATAAAAATAGGTATCATAATTGATATTATTCATTTTGTTGGCAGTTGTGCCAGTAGTGGTTTGACCGAAGCCAACGCCTTTACGCTCGCCGCCAATATTAAAAATTGTTGCCATAATGCTTCGCCTCCTTACTTTCTAAATCCCATATCCATACAGATGAAGGCTACACTATCGGTATAGGAGGTATTTGTGATGCTGTTGGTGTTTAGCCATTGGCAGGGATGGATAAAAGTGACTACACCATTTGTGCCGATACCGATAAGGCAATAGCCTTTTTTATTGCCCGTGCGAGGCGCTTGTGTGTTGAGGAAGCATTGCTTTTGAATGGCATGAGAAGGACGATAACCTTCGGGGAGCGTAAAGATGGGCTTATTTAGCGCCCATGTGGTGCTACTATTACGGATAATGCCGCGCATATAGATACTGCCGTTCATAGAACAGTATTGTAAAGGAGCCTCATCATCGCTATAATAATTGTTGGAAAAGCTCATCACATCTTGCCATAGAGGCTCTTGATAGATGAATTTATCGCTCGTAAGAAGCATTGCTACACTATTGGTGAAGGTTGTGGGGATGTAGCAATCAAAGCTGGGGGTAATATCGCTTTCGCTTGTAGGTGCGCCCGCAACGGCCACGCCATAGCGTTTGCGATTAGGGCCATATGGTTCAATGATAAAAGAAATAGTGGGGTCATATTCTTCGGGGAGGATGTCATCTCCAACCTCTGCTCCTGCGGCAATTTCTTCGGCAGTGTAATAGAGGATTTGGAGAGAGACAGCGCCAAAATATTTTGTCTGGGAATAGCTGTGCGTGCTACCTGATGGCGTTCCCGAAGTAGTGCGATAGGGCTTGTCGGGATTACCCGTCCATTTGAAAACCATGGAAGCGCTTTCACTGCCAGTCCATCCAGCAGCCTTTACCTTATTATTTAGCGCATTCATAATGGCTTGTTTGCCCGAAGAACCAACATAAGCGCCGTAGAGCGTTACACTTTGTCCTACTGCGCCATTGCCATTCGTAATTTTTATATTATAAACCCGACAATTTGCGGGCAGGGTGATTGTTGCCGTTTTTTGGTCTGTGCCCGCAACCGTTTGTTTATAAGCCCAAACAGCGGTTGTCGGGTCAGCTTGTTGATAGAAATTGTAATAATGCGTGCAGGTTAGATTTCCTACGGCGCTCCACGATACGGTTGTGCTGCTCGGCATATCTTATACCTCCCAAATCCATCCACCATCTGCGGTTGCGCTTACGGTAACGCTTGCTTCCGTATAGCCATTGGGAAGATTTAAGGCATATGTGGAAGCCTTAAATTTGGCCGCAGAGGGCGCTACACTAACCTTCGCCACGTATTTGGCAGTGCCAGAAACACCGCTCGTCGGCGAAGTAGAATAGGCCAATAGGGCTGGCACATAGCCGGTCGTAGAAGCGTCTTCGGTTTGGCGCACCTTTTCATCGGTGCTTATGCCGCCTACGTCGGTTGCGGTTTCGAAAGCACTACCAGTCCAATAGATGGGGGTGGAAGTGCTGCCGATGGCAGTGGAACTCATGTGGAGAGCACTATTGTCTCGAATGTCATAGATGGTTTCGCTATTGGGGAGTTGAACCTTACTAATGTTTGCCATATTTTTTCACCTCATCTCTTTTCAAGGTTGTCGCGGCGTTATGAAGCAGTGGTAAATTTTAGTAGCTCGTTTGCTGTATCTACACTCACGGCGTAGTGAATGTTAGTTGCGGCCACGTGGTCGGCATACACCTTATCGACAAATGCCAAATTATTTACGGTTGTAGCGCCATCACCAATTTTGATGCGGGGCTGACCGGAGGAAAAGGAATAGACGATGATTTCACCGTCTTTGGGGGTAAAATTGATACTTTTTTGCCAATTCACATCGCGATCATGCTTCATAATCACGCGTGCGGATAAAGATTTTTCCGCCATCCTACTCATCTCCTTTCAAGTAGTGATATTTTTAGAATACAAAAAACGAGGCGACGCATTACTTTTTTAACAGAAAAGTGCTAAAAATTTTGCTGTGGTCGCCTCTAAATGGTGCTCGCGAGGAGACTTAAACTCCTACGATTTTTATATAATCAGCACTTTTTGAGAGTGCCATGTCTGTCACTTCCATCACGCGAGCATATAATATTATGAAATTATGTCAAAGCGCGTTTTCATCCTAAAACTTATGCTGTGCGCGCCTTTATAATGGCAGTCCGTGCAGGATTTGGTAGAATACAATAAAGTTTCCCATTCAATATCTCTAATGAGACAAGTTTTCATGGGCTAACCCCGCATTCTCTGCGGTTTTTATTCCCTCAATGAGAATGTTTTTCGCGGCGTTGATGTCTCGGTCATGACGTGTTCCGCATTGAGGACAAGTCCATTGCCTTATTGATAATGGTTTTTTCCCGTCTTGATAGCCACAATTCGAACAAATTTGGCTAGAAGGAAACCAAGTATCAATTTTGACGAGCTTTCTTCCATACCATTCTGCTTTATATTGTAGTTGGCGTGAAAATTCATACCAAGAGACATCAGCGATTGATTTTGCTAATCTATGATTTTTCATCATATCTTTTACTTTTAGTGTCTCCATATATATAACTTGGTTTTCGTTTATAAGTTTATGAGACAACTTATGTAAAAAATCGTTTCGTTGATTTGTAATTTTTTCATATTGCTTCGCAAGCCTAATGCGAGCTTTTTCTCTATTTTTACTTCCCTTTTTACAACGCGATAAATCTTTATGGAACTTGCGTAAGCGTTGTTCGCTTTTCTGTAAAAACCTTGGATTAGCTATGGTTCCACCATTGGAAGTAATAAGAAATTCTTTTATTCCAAGGTCAATGCCAAGCTGCTTTTCATTTTGTGGCAAAGGCTCATAATCTGGTTGTTCCACTAATATAGAAACAAAATATTTGCCACTTGGAACACGAGAAACAGTAGCGGATTTGATTTTTCCAGAAAAAGTTCGGTGAAGTTTTGCTTTTACCCATCCTAATTTCGGGAGCTTGATGCGATTGGAAGGAAAATCAGGATAAATATTTTTATATCCATTAAAATTAGTTTGATAAGATTGATAATTATTATGCTTGCTTTTAAATTTAGGATAGCCAGCGTTATATTTGAAAAAATTTTGATAAGCCGTATTCATATGAAAAATTGAATTTATTAAAGCACGACTATCAACTTCTCGTAGCCATGGATATAGAGGTTTTAGTGTTTGATTACAATAATTAACACAGTCAAATTTACTTATCGTTTTCTTTTCTTTTTCATATAAATCTTTCTTATATGCTAATGTTTGATTATAAGCAAAACGACAACAACCAAAAGTTTTTTCAATAAAAATTTGTTGTTCTTTGTTGGGATAAATCCGGTATTTATATGCTAGTAGCAAAAATCTTCACTTCCTTTTCAAATAATGTGATAAAACAGCCCGTGCAGGTGCCGCTCCTGCCTAACGAGGGTCAAAGTCTCGTGTCTGTACTGCTCGACTAACGGGCTATAAAACAAGGCGCATATTTTATACCTGCCCGTAAGAGCAGCCACATTAGCAAATTACCGTTCTTATGATTTGTATTAAGAGAGAACCTCTTCCCGCCAATCGGGTCTTCGGTGTTTATTTGGCGTTGTCTGGAAGCGCGACTTCCGTCCCCGTCTGCTTTTCTATGTGCCAACCTGTTCTCGCAGGTGAGTTTCCCTCTCAACGAAATAGATTATACATTAGGTTATGAAGAAAGTAAAATATTTTACTTGGGAATATAAGAAAAATGCGAAAGGATGAGGGGAGGCGTGGTGAAAATGAGAAAGTCAGCACAAAAACGAATAAAAGCCCTATCCTTCCGCCATATATAGAGCGGGAAGTAATAGGGTGAAAAATGGGTAATTTTCGCGTAAAAAAGCTCGCCGAAGCGAGCGTGTCAATTAGGATTTCTGTGAAAGCGCACGAATGCGACGGTCAATTTTTCGAATAATATTAGCATTTGCTACGGGGTTGCGCTCCATAAGCAGAGCCTTGCGGCGTTCCAGCATTTCAATAGTAATAAACATAATGATGTTCCTCCCTTTTATTCATCCCAAGATGTGGTTTTCTTCTGCTTTCTTTCCTCTTCCTCCACAATTTCCATCAGCGCTTCCAAGGTCAGCGGATTATCCAGTTCTTCCAGCTTTACCGATACTAGCCCATCTTCATCTGTTCCACGCTTTTCGGGCGCAACACAACATTCATAGAGCTGACCCATTGCATCTTGATAGCTTTCGCCCGCAATAAGGCCACGTGTGGTTTCTACTCTATGATAGTCTTCATCATAATACTGGGCTTCATAGAAAAACATACGCATACAACATACTTCCTTTCTTGCTTGATGCTATCATTTTATATTAGATTGTGTAAAAAGTAAAATGATTGGCTACGAAGTGAATAGACATAAACAACTAATAGCTAATAGTGATAATGTTATAACTACCAGCATTCCCATAACATAACTGATAACAGGGTTGCGCGTGCGTATAAAATGGTAGAGAGAATAGGCAAAGGCAAAAGCGAAAATAATAAAAGTTATCATACTAAATACAGAACGAACAAATCTTTATCAGCAGCAAAAATCCTAATACTATCATTACGAAGAGAGCCACCACAATGGACTTGTCATCTTTGGTCTCAAGAAACCAAATCGCGGCAATTAGAAAACTGAAAACAAGCAAAATAATTGTAAGCATAGAACTTTCCTTTCTATATACAGTGAGTGCGGGGAAGAAAGTGGAAGAGATGAACGCCAAGGGAGACTGAAAACATCAACAGACAAAATCCCGCTATAATGCCAAGAATGGTAAAGAAATAGCAGAGAAATTGGTCGTGGCAACATATCACCAAACCCAAGTGGAAAAAAGTCCTTGTGAAACAATAACTAATAATAACGGCAAGTCCTAATAATATCATCGTATTCATAAAATCATTATGTCCCTCTTTTTGTCGTTGCCACAATATCCTTCTCTTCATCTACCCATCCTTCCTCTATCGAACTAATAGTGATGGAGGCATATTCATCGGTATCTTTGCCGAAATACCATTCACGTATCTTCTGGAAGCAATCGTCGTAATTTTTGCCCGCAACATAGCCTTCTTCAAGTTTCGCATTTTCGATTAGACCATCCTCATAGTAGCACACAGAAAAACCACAAATCATATTATGTATCCCCCTTTTCTAATTTTCCCTTGTGTGTGTCACGTTCATAAATAAAACTTTATGAACTTCCTATTCAATGTCTCTAATGAGATAAGTTATCATAGGCTAACCCGACATGACCTGCCGTTTTTATTCGTAGTCCCTCATGAAGAATATTTTTCGCCGCATTTACATCGCGCTCTAATTTAGTTCCGCAAATGGGACAAGTCCATTCTCTAATTGAGAGGTCTTTTTTTCCATCTTGATAACCGCAATGCGAACAAATTTGACTTGAAGGAAACCATCTATCAACTTTGATAATCTCTCGTCCATACCAATTTGCTTTGTATTCTAATTGGCGCGTAAATTCGCTCCATGATACATCTGCTATTGATTTAGCTAATTGATGGTTCTTCATCATATCCTTCACTTGTAAGTCTTCTAAAACTATCGTTTGGTTTTCACGAATAAGTTTTATAGACAATTTGTGTAGAAAGTCTTTGCGTTGGTTTGTAATTTTTTCATATGCTTTGGCTAATTTTACTCTGGCTTTTTCTCTATTTTTACTTCCTTTTTGACAACGAGACAAATTTTTTTGTAGTTTCTGTATCTTCTTTTCTGTTTTACGAAGATACTTTGGATTTGCTATCATTTCACCATTAGAAGTAATTGCGAATTCTTTGATGCCAAGGTCAATACCAATTTGTTTTTCAGTAAATGGTAGCTTTTCTTTGTCTTCTTGTTTTACTAAAATGGAAACATAGTATTTGCCAGAAGGCGTTTGCGAAATTGTGGCAGATTTGATTAGCCCTTCTAATTCACGATGTTTTTTCATATGGACTAATCCAATTTTAGGTAATCGAACATATTTTTCTGTCAAACGAATTATGCTTTTATTATTATAGGTTGTATAAGATTTATGATTGTCTTTTTTACTTTTGAATTTAGGGAAACCGACTTCTGGTCTTTTGAAAAAATTTTGATATGCTTTTTGTAAATTCATTTGAGCGTAGGATAAAGCGTAGCTATCCGCTTCTCGAAGCCATGGAAATTCTTCTTTATATTGCGAAGGATAATTATAAAGCATTTTCTTATGCTCTCCATAATACTGAATTTTATCAGCAAGCATACGATTATAGATAAAACGAACACAACCAAAACATTTTTGAAAAAATTGTTGTTGGTTTTTATTTGGATATAATCGATATTTATAGGCTATAAACAATACTAGTTTTCTATCCTCCCTTTCCAATATTTCTCTTCTCGAATTGGCTGAAATAGTTTTGCGTTTTCTTCATCTGTTGGCAAATGTAGCACTACATTTTCCATGTCGATTTTATTACTGACAATATTGAACTCTTCTCCATTATTGCCAGTATATTTATTGAGAGCGCGAATAATTACACGCAGAGGAACAGTTGAACTTTCACTTATCTTATAGATGATGGCGGCATTGTAGGTTCCACCATTCGACTGGAAAATTTTTGTTTCCGCAATTTGAATAGTGGGATGCGCGTTCAAAAAATCTTCTATCCAGTCTTGCACTTCACCAAAGGTATCACCAGCTCCCGTCCAAATTTTATACCGCATCATAATCCTTCTTTCTATGCTTCGTTTTAGTGTTCTTCTTCTTCTTATTCGGCACAACCTTTGTGATAGGCGAAATCGCGCCCCAACTTCCTCGCTCCTTACGCCAAGCCTCATAATTTGCGTTCGCATTTTTCTTTTTCATGTTCCCGCCTCCCCAACAGGAATTGGCTCTAATCCCACGTATTCTGGCTGATAGACAATGCCCTTGATGAAAGGCGCGAAGACAGAAGTGCTGTATGTGTTTGCTCGGCGCACATCGCAATTAAATTCAATGATTTCCTCTCCCAGCGCTACAAGCCCATTTGCGGTTTTCCAAGTGTCTTCATCTTCCAGCGCCATTACATAAAATGCGTGCTTCTCAATGCTTGCTTGGCGGTTCTCTTCTAACCAAGCACAATTACAAAATTGGATAAGGCCAAACATCAAGAAAGCAGTTGTAAGTCCTACCGAGACCAAAGACAATATAGTAAGAACTTTGTGTTTGCCTGTATCATAGTGAATGAGTAGAATGGTGGCGAGTAGAAGAATGAGCCCAATTACAATTAGCATAACATTACCTCCTTTTGATGGCGTAATAGTATCACAAGTTGTGTGGAAAGTAAAACAAAAAGGTGCGCCGCATTAGCGCACCCCGTTGAGTTTTTACTTTGTTGCCTTATAATTTACGGTTTTTATTGCATCAGTAAGAGTATCTTTCCAATAAATACCGTCTTGTGTGGTATAAGAGATAGTGCTTGTGGCGCAGTTGCCACATTGCGAAGTAAATGGTGACCACACATTCCCGCATTTCGGGCAAACCCAGCCATACATGATGGTGGGGTTAGTGGATGTTTGCGTATCGTTCATCATTTAGCGCCTCCCACATTAGCTCTTCGCCAGTTTTGCCAGAAGAAATGATTTTGAAAGCGGCAGGAGAAAAGCCGCTAACAAAAGATACACGGCTACCTAGCATTGGAATATTTCCATTTTTATTTCTAGCATCAACATTCCAAAAAACCAAATTAGGCATGCGATACCCCATAGCCTCCCACTTGCGGCAAATTCCCTCCATTAGAGTATCTGCGTCTTTGCGGTCGCAAGTTCCTTGGTCGAATTCTTGGTCACTAATAACAATGATATGTTCGGGAAGGCCTTCTTGTGCTACATGATTTTGAATAGCCGTCTTCAAAACCATGTCGAATGCCTTTTCGATATTGGTATTTTCGCATAGATTAGCACTTACGATGCGATGAACCTTATCACAAAAATCCACCCCTTTACACTCCACCAGACGTGGTTCGCGGCTAAATGAAATATAGTGGTTGGTGAATGGGCCTTTCGCGCGTTCAGCACAATAGAGGCCAAGAGAAATCGCAACATTGATGGGCGTGCCATTCATACTTGCAGAGGTATCCACCATGCAAAGCGCGTTCAGTTTTGACCCCTCAAAATAGTCCCTCATGTTATCCCAATATTTATTTATCATAAGACGCTGGGTGTCGTCAAGGGCAACCGACGATTTACCCATAAGGTCTATGGCCTTTTCCACCACTTCATACGGATACAGTGTGCCCGCATTTACGGCAGAGGATTTGTCACGTGCAAATTCCTTGTATTTTTCCGCAATTTCTTTGCGCCGCTCAAACGCATTACGATATAGGAGACCTGCCTTGGAAGGAAGTTTTGAAAAATCGATTTCTTCCCATCTGTTTTCGCTCATAAGGCGTTCAACAATACGAATACGTTCGCGCAGACATGACAGCATCTTACGATATTCGCGCGGAGAAAGCTCCAGATAATTGCGCGTCAAATTGCCAAGGGCTTTGCTCTCTTTGGAACTGCAATTTTCACTTTTTAACCATTTTGAAGCGAGGGACGGCGTGGTGGAACGCAGGTCTTCGGTTAGTTGCTTCTTGATAAGAGCAAACATATCCTTCTCTACCATCGTCCCAACTAGACAATACAAATCATCCCATCTACCCATTTCGGCAAAATATGGAAGATTACGCTTAACGGCTTCGGGATTGTAGTTCGCCAGCCATTTCATACATACACGAAAAAAGCGCCGCTCGCCCTGTCCGTTCCCTCTAATATCGCGCAGATAGAACAGACATTTGAGGGCGTATTCCGGATTTTCAGTATATGCTTCCTTGAAAAGAAGAAGACAATCTTCTTCGGGGCGCTTACGATACGCACCGCCCATAGCAAACATATCCAGTAGAGCGGAATTCGTGGTTTTATGGGTGATAGCGCCATTCTCGGTATAGGTGTAGTTGGAAGCATTTTTCAGTCCTTCAAGCAACTTATTCATCGATTTCTCTCCCTTTCCATATAGTTCTTTGCGTAATCAAGGTCAGGCGCAACCATTAGTTTGATACCGTGGCGGGAACAAACATCAACCAGCTTTGAAATTAGGGTAGAGGTTGTATCTTTGCCCCACCAATTATACATGTTTTTGAGATTAGATACTATAACAGTGGCGGCGAAATCGGGATTTTCGTCAAGTTGGCGAATAGCCCGTTCAAAATCATTCGCGTTTGCGGGCTGATTGATGTGAATACCACTCCAAGGAGGGTAGGTGAAAGGTGGTTCAATCCAGAAGACAAGCGTTTTACTCATGATTGGGGTTCTCCTTCTTTCTATAAATGAATTTTACGTGGGTGTAATCTTTGAGGGTGATGTCGAAATCTCGCTTCACAACAGAAGCGAAAAACGGCAGAATATAGTGGTCGTGATAGATAAGCTCATAATGCGATGAAATTTGGTTTGCCATTTTCTCAACCGTAATAGGCAGATAATTTTCGCGCACCTCTCTGTCCCAATTATCGGTATAACGATATTTGAGAAGGAAGTGAATGAGATTGTAGTTGTCGCAAATACTACCGTGGATGCTTTCGAATTCACGGATTTTGTCCTGCGGGTAATGGCTACGCACCTTAATTAGGTCTTCCTTGAAAGCAGAACGATGCGCGGTTTCATCCAGTCCCATATCGCGGATAACAATGTATTTGAAACCGTATTCATTGACGAACTGCCAAAATTCCTCGACCTCATTTCCTTCCGCATAACTATATACCTCGTGGATAACGGACGAAAGGTTGATGATACACTGGTCGGCAGTCCAGCCTTTGTCGCCAAGCCAATCTTGGAATACGGACAGATTGGCAGTGAAATAACAGTTATCATCCGTCGTCTCCGTAATCGCTCTTTCAATCATATCTTCGCTTTTGTCATATCCTACAAAAACGATTTCGGGGAATAGCGGGGCCAGAAAACGAATGAGAGCACCATCGGCGCAACCGTAATCCATAATAACTTTGATATTATCATCGATTTTATCCATGAAAAACATTTTATCGATGAGGCTCTTTTTCATAGAAAGATTATATGCGGTGAGGTCTGTAATGTCGGGCATGTGGTATCTCCTTTCTTTTACTATAACAGAGTGTATCACAGATTATGTGGGAAGTCAAACATTTCATGAGAATATTTTTCTTCTACTTTTGGATAGTTCCCATCCTATCACAATCTATGTAGAAAGTAAAAGAAAAAGGGGAGGCTCTTTTGAACCTCTCTTCCTATTATTTCTTCTTCATAAAAATATACCAGCCCTTGGTTGCGCTCACCAACGTCTTCCAAGTATTCTTTTGCCGTTTGGAAGCACTGGAAGCGGGGTCATTTATATAAACATTATCGTTTTCATCCAACTTATACGCTAAAATGTAGTGGCCTCCTTTCGTCCAAATGCTTGGGCCGACATTCGCTACCACCAGCACTTCATAATCCTCATTTAGGAGGGCATCATGTGCGGTTTTGGCACTACCAGTCGTAATGTATTTATCCGCGCCAATGCGCTTGGCAAGGTCGCGGAAATAGGAAGAGGAAGTGCCACTATTAGGCGTGCGGTAGCCTTTTTGAACCGCAATTTTAGCTTCATCAGGCGGCGTAATATTCTTGTCATACCAAGTAGCACCAATCATAGCGCCGCAAGTAATACCGCAACCCGAAGACCGAATTGTTTGATTGCGATTATAGGTATTGTTTTGCGTATATACTACTTTCGCCCACTTGCTATCATATTGCTTGTAATCGACGGGACGAGGACGGTCGTAAGCAGAAGTAGAGGGCCTTGTGGTGGGTTGCGTTTCGGCAGAAGCGTTCTTCCCCACCAATAGCGTGTGCCATGTTTTCTTTCCCACAATGCCGTCTGCCGTCAGGCTACTTGCGGATTGGAAGGCCCGCACTTTTGCGCGCGTGTTCTTGCCGAAAATGCCATCTGCGGTAGCACCCACGAGAAATTGAACCGCGCGCACCTCATTTCCCCGTGAAGTTTGGCGCAAGGTGGGCTGATGAGAAGCGATGGCTTCCCAAGTTTTGGGGCCGACAATGCCGTCAGCCGTTAGGTGATAGGTTTTTTGGAGAGAAACAATATGGTTTTCAAGTTCCTTATCGAACTCGCCGAAAGTGCCAATTTTACCAGTGAGGCATTGTAGCACCTTTACTTCATCGCCCTTATCATTCCTGCGGAGCGTTTTCATTCCCATTCTGTTCCACCTCCCATTCGGGTAGTTCTACCAATTTACCGTTTTCGTCTTTCTCAAAGATTTCCTCTACGATTTCAGGTAGTTCTACCTCCATTTTGGTTCCAAAGATGTTTAGCATAGTATTAGCCTCCTAATATGAGAACTTCTTCGTTTCTTTTATGGGATAGGGAGAAAGGACGAATTTTCTCCCTATCGTAAGGTGAGATGTCATTAGATAACGGTAGTAGAGGTCCCGCCATCTAATACAAAGTAATCATCATCGGCAATCTTTATGATTTCTTCCCACTTGGAAAAATTCTCATTATTGATTTTTGTGCGAGAGAAGAGCCTGTTTGTGGTGGTAGAAGCAATTTGTGTAAGCCAATTATTGGCATTGTTTTGGGTTTCACCCTCATTTAGCAAATTTACTAATGTGCCATATTTTCCTGCATCAGAAGGAATATTTGTGGCATTTTCATCGGCGTAATACGAAATACCTCGTGAAAGTGATTGATTGAGGTCGTTGGTTATGCCGCGACTTGATAGTGCAGTATAGGCAGTGAGAGCTTGTGCGGGAGTGGAAGGCTCATAACCA
>ULJH01049680.1_pt1 | contig 16138 bp, 13 predicted proteins | sample 1950781 | NCBI WGS metagenome assembly ULJH01 (sample SAMEA4835462, study PRJEB28245) | human gut metagenome | biome: gut microbiome; material: fecal sample | place: Denmark | collected 2008 | reverse complement strand
CGTTTTTGTGATATGATAATCATATAAATATAAAAAATAAGAGGAGAAAATTATGGCAAATTTTTCAAAATTGATTGAAAAAAAGGCAGACGCCGCGCAATATATGGTTGACGAAATCACCCATATCTGCAAGGATATGCCCAAACGTACTCCCGGCGAAGAAGGCGAAAGAATCGCTTGCGAGTATATGGCTGACGTCCTTAAAAAAGACTGCGGATGCGAACGCTCCGACGTTGAATCGTTTAAGGAAAATCCCGGCAGCTTTTTCGGCTGGATTTATATCACGATCACCTGCGTTCTTGCAGGGCTTATCGCATACTTCTTCCTGCCGATATTAGGTTTTGCGCTTATCGTTTTCGGTTTCTACGTAATGATAATGCAATTCGGTCTTTACAAAAAGACTTTCGACTTCCTGTTCCCCGAAAAGACGGGCACGAACGTTACCGCAATCAAGAAATGCACGGGCGAAGTCAAAGGTCGCGTATTTTTCAACGGTCACCCCGACGCAGCGTGGAACTGGCCTGTCAACAATAAGTTCGGCGGCAAAGTTTACGAAGCGAACATCGTTATCGTTGTCCTTGGCGCGTTGTTCCTTATGGGATGCAGCCTTGCGACGGCTATACTCACCGGTTTCAAACCCATGATTCTTAAACCCGAAAACGGCGTTCTGTTCTGGCTTGGCATCGCGAACCTTGCATTCGTACCTTTCTATTTCGGTATGTACCGCATGTGGGATCCGAACACGACGGTCGACGGCGCAAACGACAACCTTACGGCTTGCCTTATGGGTATCGCGATTCTTAAAGCGATGAAAGACGAAGGTATCGAACTTGAACACACCGAAGTCGGCGTTATCCTTTCGGGTTCCGAAGAAGCGGGACTCCGCGGAGCGAAAGCGTGGTGCGAACAGCACAAAGGCGAATTCGACGACGTTCCCACCTGGATTTATTCTTTCGACACCATTCACGATCCGAAATTCCTGGGCGTAAATTACCGCGACCTTAACGCAACCGTCAAAGCCGACAAGGAAGTTTCCGACAGCTTTATGGAAGCGGCAAAAGAACTGGGCATTCACTGCAACAAAACTCTTGTTCCTCCCTTCGGCGGAGCAACCGACAGCGCAGCGTTCGCACAGGCAGGTTTCAGGGCAACGGGTATCACCGCTTTGAACCACGTTCTGGAAGATTATTACCACACGCTTAAAGACAGTTACGACAACCTTAACAAAGATTGTCTTGCGGATTGCTATGCAATTTCCGTACGCGCGCTTGAAAACTTTGACAAAAAGATTTCAAACAAATAAGTAAAACAAACACGATAATGAAGGATAGCGAGTTTTCGCTATCCTTTTTCGTTGAAAAAATCGATAAATGCGGCGGATATTTTTTTCAATTCTTGACAACAACGTATATTTAATGCAATAATAAAATTAATTTAACGCAACGTGGAAAGTATGGAAGAAATCAAAAACACCGACTGCAATCTCATAACGGGACTCACGTCCGAAGAAGTCGAAGCGCGCGTCAAGAGCGGGCTCGTCAACGGATTGCAAACAATAAAAACCAAAAGCGTACTCAGAATACTTATCGACAACACCTTCACGTTTTTCAACTTCGTGTTTTTCGTGATGGCGATTATCGTCGCGGCGTTTTCGGGATTCGACAAGGACGGCATGGGCAATTACGGCTTCGTGATACTGTGCGTCTGCAATACGCTTATCGGTATCGTGCAGGAACTTCGCGCAAAGCACACGATGGATAAACTGTCGCTCATTTCCGCACCGAAAGTCAGGGTTATCCGCGACGGGGAAGAAAAGGAAATCGCCGTGAAAAACGTCGTTATGGACGACGTTACGATATTGCAGGCGGGACACCAGATTTGCGCGGATTCGGTCGTTGTCGAGGGCAGTATCGAGGTCAACGAAAGCCTTATCACCGGTGAGCCCGACGCAATCGTGAAAAACGCAGGCGACAGCCTTATGTCGGGAAGTTACGTCGTATCGGGACGCGCAAAAGCAAAAGTCGTGCACGTCGGCATGGATAACTTCGCAATGAAAATATCCGCCGGCGCGAAATATTTCAAAAAACCCGTTTCGGTCATCAAAAATTCGTTAAATAAAATCGTAAAAACGATGTCGGTGGTCATTGTGCCGCTGGGCATCGCTTTGTTTTCGGTCAAATATTACATTCAGGGCAACGATATGAACAGTACGGTGCTGACGACAATCGGCTCGTTGGTCGGCATGATTCCGAGCGGTCTTGTCGCGCTTACGTCGGTCGTGTTCTGTCTGAGCGTCATAAGGCTTGCGGGACACCACACTCTCGCGCAGGATATGTACTGCGTCGAAACGCTTGCAAGGGTTGACGTGCTGTGTCTTGATAAAACGGGCACGATTACCGAAGGCAGTATGGAAATCCACGGTATAAAAACCGTCGATTTGTCGGAAGACGAGTTCTGCCGCCACCTTAAAAACCTGTCGGACGCCGTCAAGGACGAAAACGCAACGGCGGCGGCGGTCAAAAATTACGTCGGACAGTACGAGGCGGCGGGCAAAGTCAGCGTTGTCGTGCCGTTTTCGTCGGACAGAAAGTGGAGCGGCGCGGTTATCGACGGCAGAAGTTACGTTCTGGGCGCGCCCGAATTCGTTTTCCCGGATACCGCGGAAGAAATAAAAGCAATCACGCGCGAAAAGGCGGAAGAAGGGCTCAGGGTGCTTGTCCTTGCGTCGTCGGACGTCGAAATTATCGGGCACAGCCTTCCCGACGGACTGAAAGCGGAAGGGTTTATATTCATCGCCGATAAAATAAGAAAGGAAGCCCCCGATACGCTGCAATATTTCAGGGATCAGGGCGTTATCGTCAAAATTATTTCGGGCGACAACCCCGTTACCGTGCGCGCCGTCGCAAAACGTGCGGGACTTTCCGATTGCGACAGTATCATTGATATGTCAACCCTGAAAACCGACGAGGAAGTCATCGAAGCGGCGGAAAAATACACGATATTCGGCAGGGTTCTGCCCGATCAGAAATTGTTGCTTGTAAAAGCCCTGAAAGCAAAAGGACACACCGTTGCAATGACGGGCGACGGCGTCAACGACGTGCTTGCGTTAAAGGAATCCGACTGTTCGATCGCGATGGCTTCGGGTTCGGACGCCGCGAAGAACGTGAGCAGTCTGGTGCTTCTTGACAGCAATTTCGCGTCGATGCCGAAAGTCGTTGCGGAAGGCAGACGTTCCATAAACAACCTTGAAAGGTCGGCGTCGTTATTCCTTGTGAAGACGGGCTACAACTTGCTTATCGCGCTGTTGTTCCTTATCGTGCCGTCGATTCTGCCGTTCGAGCCAAGACACCTTACGCTGCTTGGCGGGGTAACGATCGGGATTCCGTCGGGAATACTCGCGCTCGAACCCAATAAAAACAGGGTGGAAGGCAGGTTTTTGCCAAAAGTCATTATGAACGCGGTGCCCGGCATAGTAACCGTAATGGCGGGTATTATCGCAATCGTAATCACAACGCAGACGATACTCACGGGGCTTTCTCCGGACGAACAGCACGCGCTGTATTTCCTTGCGACCGTGTTTGCGGGATATCTGTTCGTGTTCAAATCGTGCTGGCCGTTCAACCTGTTGCACGCGGTGCTTTTCGTGGGCGTAATCGCGCTTCTGGTGCTGTGTTACTTCGTGCATCTGTCGTTTATCGACATACAGTCGTTCTTCGGTCTGTACCGCGGAATAACGCCCGCAATGTGGAAAGTGCTTGCGGTGGTATGGTCGATACTCGTCGTCGTATTTGCGGCGATGTGGGCGCTTGATAAAAAGTATAACGTGCGCTTCCAGACGACCGTCGGCGACATCGAAGACAAAATCGATTTAAGACACGAAGAAATCCGCAAAAAAAGAGAAGCGAAAAAGGCGGCAAGAAAAGCCAAAAAATCCTTGTAAAAAAGACAAAACAAAACCCGCAGATTGCGGGTTTTTTAATGCGTTTTTTCAGAAGAACGAGTGCAAAACAAGCATCACTATGCCAAGGATTAAAAGCACCACGCCGACGGTAATATTAAGCGTTTTGGGCTTTACCTTGTTTGCGATAAGCGCGGCAAGTTGCGCCGAAACGAGCGTGCTGAATATGCAGGTTATCATTGCCGTAGTGTCGGGCAAACCGCCGATTCCGAAATGCGATACCGCCCCGACAAGCGCGGTAAACGTCATTATAAACACGCTTGTGCCGACCGCCTTTTTAAGCGGAAATCCCATAAACGACGTGAGCACAAGGAGCATCATCATGCCGCCGCCCGCACCGACGAATCCGCAAATCATACCAATCATTGCCGACAGCGCGAACGTTTGCACCGCGTCGCACCATTTGTTTTTGTACAAGCGGTCCTTTAAGGGATCTCTGCCGTTGACGGGAACGAGGATGAATTTAAGCCCGAGCAAAGACGTTGCGAAAATGGAAAAGTTGCCCATAAGGTGATTGTCGATTTTTGACGCAAGAAAACTCCCGAGAACCGTAAAACACAAAACGACGACAAGCATTTTCGAGCCTTTTTTCACATCAATGTTTTTATCGACGGCGTAAGCGGTTGCGGACACGGCGGACGCCAGAACGTCGGAAATCAGCGCGATACCGATGGCGTCGTACGACGGGAAGTCCAGAAATGCGACAAGCATCGGTGCGATAAACGCGGCGGCGGACAATCCCGCAAATCCCGTGCCTATGCCTGCGCCAATGCCTGCGAAAATATATACGATAATTTTAATATATTCTTCCATACAAACGTAATAAATTATATCACCGCGCGCTTTTATGTCAACCGTTCACCGTTGACTTTCCAATATTAAAGTGGTATCATATACTTTATGAAAATAATGTTCGTGTGCCTTGGAAACATCTGCCGCAGCGCAATGGCGGAATTTATGATGAAAGACGCCTTGAAAAAGCGGGGAATATCGGAAAAATACGTTATCGACTCCGCCGCGACGTGCGGGCTCGAAGCGGGCAATCCCGTTTATCCCGACGCGCTGAAAAAACTGAAAGAGCACGATGTCCCGACGTACCCGCATTATTCGAAACAGGTCAGGAAAACCGATTACGACAAATACGATTTGTTCCTAGGAATGGATGACAAAAACGTCGCGTATCTCAAAAATCTTTTTGTGCCCGACGAAAAAAAGAAGGTAAAAAAGTTTCTGGAATATGCAGGGCAATCCCGCGACGTCGCGGATCCGTATTATACCGGCAATTTTGACGATACTTATGACGATTTGAAAATCGGTATCGAATTTTTGATAAATAATATTGAAAACAGGAAGTGAATTTATGAGTGAATGTACGCACGATTGCAGCTCCTGCGAAAGCCACGGAAGTTGCAGCGAAAAAACCGACTTCACCGTCCCCGTAAACGCATTGTCGAAGGTCAAACACGTTATCGGCATCGTGTCGGGAAAAGGCGGCGTGGGCAAATCTCTCGTAACGGGGCTTATGGCGTCGATTACGGCAAAACAAGGGTTTAAGACGGCGATTCTGGACGCTGATATTACCGGTCCGTCGATTCCGCGCATGTTTAACGTGGACGGTCCCATCGACAGCGACGGCAGTTTCTTTTATCCCGTGAAATCAAAGGGCGGCATTGAAATTATGTCGGCAAACCTTTTACTGGAACACAATAACGATCCCGTCGTATGGCGCGGTCCCGTCATCGCGGGTATGGTGAAACAGTTCTGGACGGATTGCGTCTGGGGCGACGTGGACTTTATGTACGTCGATATGCCTCCCGGAACGGGCGACGTGCCGCTTACGGTTTTCCAAAGCCTGAACGTCGACGGTATCATCGTCGTGACAAGCCCGCAGGAACTCGTGTCGATGATTGTCGGCAAAGCCGTGAAGATGGCAAATATGATGAATATCCCCGTGCTGGGCGTCGTTGAGAATATGAGTTACGTCAAATGCCCGGACTGCGGGAAAGAGTTTTCGATTTTTGGCGACAGCAAGGTCGACGAAGTCGCAACCGAATTCGACCTGAAAGTTCTCGGACGGATTCCGTTTGACACAAACATCGCAAAAGCCTGCGACGAAGGCAAGGTCGAGTCGCTTGACGCGGACTTCCTTGACAGCGCGAAAGAGGCGATAAAACGCTTTGCAAAATAAACGAAGAAAAAAAGAAGCGCCCCGAAAAATCGGGGCGTTTCTTAAATATATAAGGGGGAAGGAAATTATCTTGCGTTTAAGCGGTCGAATTCTTTCACGTTTTCCACGATAAGGTCAAAGAATTTTTCAACGATTTTTTTGTCGTCGTCGTTGCCGCGGATTGCAATCGTCATCGTTACGACGTCGTTTAAGGTTGTGAGCGCAAGTTGCATAAAGGGTTTGTATTTGACCGCGCCCGTCATAAATCCGTCCACGGGTTTCGCATTACCGAAAGTCAGTTTATCGACGGGAAGAAGCCCGATGTTGCTCATACCGATAAGCGGGTTGTCGTACCCGATTTTGATTGCGAATTCCGAAATCGAAAAGGGCAGTATGGTATAGGCGAGTTTCAGAAGAGGCAGGCTGTAAAGCCCCATATATTTGTCGCGCTTGCTTTTCTTTGTGGAACGCATGACGTTGATAAGCGTATCGTTGATCGTTTCGCCTTTGTTATGCACCGTGCAAAGCATAAATCCCGTGTGATTCGCAAGCCCGCCGGCCTCGTCGCCGCCTTCGATATGACGGCGCAAATCGACCATGCAGGGGATTGAAAGGGTTTCGTCGTCGCGCATGCCCGAAATATCGTAAAGCGCGCGCACGTACGCCGCAAGCAGCATATCGTTGACGGTAACGCCCAGACGTTTTCCCACGTTTTTCATATTAAGGAAAGTGTCGCGGTCGATTTTTCTGATGTTGATCATCGTGTGGTCGTCGGGACGGGGTTCGGTCAGCGGGAATACGTGTTTGTCTTTCACCGCGCTGATGTTTTTGAAAAGACCTTTCGCAACCTTTTTGTCGGCTGCGTCGAGTTTCGTATAAACCTGTTCCGCGCTTCTCGTACCTTGTTTAAGGTCGGTGGGGTTTTCGCCGTTCAAAATCGCGTTGTAGTTTTTTGCAAGCTTTTTCAAAAAGTATTTGAAGTCGCCGCCGTCAAAGCACATATGGTTGACGATCATCGCAAACGTCGATTTTCCGTCCTTGTTCAGGACAATCACCTTAAACTGTACGTTGCTTGAAACGGGGATACTCTGACACAGGAAATCGTACGCTTCTTTTTCGGGATCGTCGCTGTCTTTTATTGTCAGGATATCGTTGACGGTGTAAGGCTCCACCTTCCAGTAAGGATTGACGGGATTCTCGTGAAAACTACTGTGAAGCACGGGGGCTTTTTCGCACATTATGACCAGTACGTTTTTAAGCGCGTCGGCGTCTAAGAGCCCGTCGAAAGTCAGGGTTGCGTGCACCATACGGTCGTAATAGTTTCGGAAAAGATATTGCATCTTATCCCACATTTCGGCTTTTATAGTTTTGCTCATAGTTTCAAAATCAGTATTTTATCGTATCGTTTTTACGAGATAAAGATGTTATTTGTTTTCGTCGTTCCACATTGTGTAGTACGCTTCGTCGATGCGCGCTTTCTTTTCGGCTGCCGCCTTCTCCTTTTTCTTTGAATAACTCACAAGAGAGGCGATAAGGATAACGACGTCGAGCAGGGCTGCGCCGACGGGAAGAAGCCACGACGGATGCCACGGGATAACGTGCGCCACGCCCAGCATTACGTACACCATAACGGCGGTTACTTCAACGGTTGCAAGCAGATCGAAAAGCCTTGATTTACTGTTGTAAGAATACGCCTCGGCGGTGTCGGTGATAAGCATTGCGACCACCATTACAAGGAAGGTCATCCAGCTGTACTTGAAGTGCACGAGTATTTGCAGAATAAGGAAAATAAATGTGAATGTAAGAGCGATGATGACGTGCGACAGACCGCGGATTGCAAGGTGTCTTTTCTTTTTCGCAAGGACGATAATACCGAAAATCGCGCCGGCGATAACGCCCATAAACGCGCCGCCCACAAGAATGAGCCAGGTTTTGTCCCATGCGCGGGTTGCGAAGCTGACCGAAAGATATCCGATCACGACAAACAGCGCGATTGCGATGCCGGTGAGCACTCTTGCGCCGATGCGGGGCACTGCGCGCTTTACGTTGTCCAGACGGTTTTCAAAATCGACGAGCGTGTCTTTGAAGTTTCCGAGACTGTCGATGCACAGGTCGTAGATGGCGTTTTCGTCCGTCATACCTTTTATCTTGTATTCCTGCGCGCGGTCGAGAAGGTTTTGCAAAACTTCTTCGCGGTATTCCATTGCCTCTTTCGTGGGAGAGATGGCGCGGAATTGTTGTTCGAGATACTTTTTGAAGCGGTCGATTAACATATTATTTTGTTCCTCCGTTGATTAAGTCTTTCATTATTTTTATGGTGTCAAACCAGTTGGTTTTGTTGAAGTCGTAAAAGGCGCGGCCCTTTTCGGTGATGCGGTAATATCTGCGTCTTGCGCCGGCGTCGCTTTCGCCCCAGTAACTTTCGATAAACCCGTCGTGTTCCATACGACGGAAGGCGGTGTAAAGGGTGGCGTCTTTCAGGACAAGTTCGCCGTGGCTAAGGTCTTCGATCGCCTTGCTTATTTCATAGCCGTAACTGTCGTTTTTGATAAGCTGTGCAAGAATTATCGTTTCGGTGTGACCGCGCAGCATATCGGCGCTTATTGCCATTTTATTTCGCCTCCTTATGTATATCGCCTGACGATATATATCATAGCACAAAAAACGACGATGTCAATAGTTATTGATAAAAAAATGAAAAAAATTCCCAAAAATATTTTTCCGCCGGAAAAAAACGTGTTTACAAACCCGCATTTTATATGGTAAATTATTTATATAAGAATAGTTTCGGGTGGATATATTATGGACAAAAAAGAAAGAACGAAAAAACCGATGAAAAAGGGCGCAAAATGGGCGCTTGTCATTTTTATATGGGGCTTTTCGGCGTATTTTCTCGTCGCGCTGTCGGGATTTATCGCGGCAACCGTTTCGGCAAAGGACGCGAAAAGCGTCTGGGCGGACTGGCAGAACGAATACGTCGCGCTTCTTGAACAGCGTTACGCTGCCGACGAAAACTTTTCAAAGGTGAACGACGAGGATTTTCTTACCCGCACCGATATGGCGGAAGTCCTCGGCGCAAAACTTAACGAGATAAGGTATATCGCGTCGCACAACAGTTACAAAACGGGGCTCACTCCCGAAACGAAGTATTTTTATCACGGCCCGCTTGCGGCGATAATGGGAAAACAATACGATTATATCTTCGACACGATTACTGAACAGCTTAACGCCGGAATCCGAAGTATCGAACTTGACGCGAATAAGGTTAAAACCGCCGACGGGTTCAGAATCGAGTGTCTGCACAGCGATATGCTGGAAACGAACAGCACGATGATCGACTTCGACAAAGGTCTTAAAGAAATCAGAATGTGGATGGACAGAAACGAAAACGCTTTGCCGATTATCGTCCTTGTGGAGCCGAAAGGCGGCAAAAAATTCGACCTCGAAGCCTTTGATAAATTCGACGAAATGCTGCTTGAAAACTTCGGCGAAAAACTCGTTACTCCCAAAAAACTGCTTGACGCGGCGGGCGTTTCCGACTTTGACGAATTCCGCGCGAAAAACGCTTATCCGACCGTTGAAAGTCTGAAAGGGAAAATCATTTTCCTGCTGCACGAAAAGGACAGCCTGGAAACGTACATGCGGCGCGATCCCGATATGCAAAAAAGTGCGATGAATATCGCCCTTGAATACAACACCGTCCTGAAAAAAAGCAAGGATTATTCCCGTTTCTCGTTCACCGTGATTCTGAACGATCCGACAAAACACAAAGACCGTATTTCTGAGGCGATAAACCGCGACAACTTTATGGTCAGAACGAGACTGGACAGATACGCCGTCGTGAAAGACCACTGGTACAAAAACGGAATCGAGTCCGGCGCGAATATTTTAAGCACCGATTACACCCCGCACGCCAAGGAAAGAATAATGGAATATCCGACGAAAGGGAAGTGGACGGATACCTATTACGCAATATTGTACGAGGCGGACAAAACGGTAACCTTGCGCGGCAAATAACGAAAACGAAACGGTCGGCGACGGCCGTTTTTTCGTGCGCCCGCGACGTTGTATCGTAATATTTTGAATGATATTGAAATTTTTTGTTATTTTTGGGGTTTTCCGAAAAAAATTTTGTTACAAGAACGCTTTTCCGTAAAAAATTCGGAAAAAAAACAATAATTTCGTTTACACCGCATATAACGTATGTTAAAATCGAATAGTAAGGAAAAAGGAGATAACCGTGGATAACACCGACGTAAAAATTTTGCAGTGTCTTATGAAAAACGCTCGTGCGAATTCGTCCGAAATCGCCGAGAAGGTTAAGCTGTCCACGTCCACCGTTATCGAACGCATCAAAAAACTTGAAAACTCGGGCGTTATCAAAGGCTATGCCGCGATTATCGTCCCCGAAAAACTCGGCAAAGACGTCACCGCGCTTATAAGCGTCGCAATCGACCATCCGAAGTTCAACGACGGTTTCGTCGCCGCGGTCAAGGACAATCGCCACATTGCGGAATGTCTGTATATCGCGGGGGAATTCGATTACTTTCTGAAAGTCGTCACCGACAATACGAAAACGCTTGAAAGCGTGCTGAACGAAATCAAAAGTATCCCCGGCGTTTCAAAGACGCAGACGAGCATCGTTTTAAGCAGTCCGAAGAACGAATACAGCGTCCCCATAAAGGCGAAAAAAGAAAAGTAAAATATGCGCGAAAGCGCGAAATTATAAAATAAGGGCGAAAGCCGAAAATTAAGGAGAAATAATAATGATAGTTGGTATCCCCAAGGAAATTATGCACGACGAAGCGCGTGTTGCTGCAATCCCCGACACCGTAAAGAAAATGGTCGCCGCAGGCATGACCGTTCTTTTTGAAAAAGGCGCAGGCGAAGGCTCGCACTACCATGACAAGGATTATCTTGCCGCAGGCGCAACCATTCTTGAAGATTGCGAAGAAATTTTTGCAAAATCCGACGTTATCCTGAAAGTTAAGGAACCTCTATTCAACGAAGAAAAGGGCAAACACGAAATCGAGATGATGCACAAAGGTCAATATATTATTACGTTCATTCACCCCGCGTCTCCCGTAAACCACAAGATGGTCAAAGATATGGCGGCGGCAGGCGTTATCGGTCTTACCCTTGACGGCGTACCTCGTATCTCCCGCGCACAATCCATGGACGCTTTGTCCTCGATGAGCACCTGTGCAGGCTATAAGGGCATGCTCATGGGCGCAAACGACATCTCCAAATTCATGCCTTTGATCGGCTCGGCAGTCGGCGTTATCCAACCCGCAAACGTTCTCGTCATCGGTACCGGCGTTGCAGGTCTTCGTGCAGTCGCAACCGCAAAAGGTCTCGGCGCGAAAGTATATTCTGCCGATATCCGTCCTTCCGCAAACGAACAGGCAATGTCGCTCGGCGCGAAAATCGTCCCGACCGGTGTTCCCGAAGAAATCGCGGTACGTCGCGTAGGCGTTGTCGAATATGCAAAACGTCTTCCCGAAGAATGGCTTGAAAAAGAACGCGCGGCACTTGCAGACGCAGTCAAAAACGCCGACATCATCTTCTGCTCGGCACTCCTTCAAGGACAACTCGCTCCCACGCTCCTTACCGATGAAATGGTCGCTTCCATGAAGCCCGGCTCTGCAATTATCGATATTTCCATCGACCAGGGCGGCAACTGTGCAATCACCTCTCCCGGTATCCGCGACATCAAACACAACGTCATTATCGAAGGTATCAAGAATATCCCCGGTCAACTTCCCACCAGCTCGACCTGGCTCTTCGCATACAACATCTACAATCTGCTTGCGTTCCTCGCAAAAGACGGCAGCATTAAACTCGATATGAACGACGAAATCGTACAAAGCATTCTCGTAACGATTGACGGTGAAATCGTACATAAAGGTGCTCGCGAGGCGATGGGACTTTAAGCGCCGACATTTAGCGAATTTCTGAGTTTTTTTAAGAACCCAAGTTTTCGTGTACGCAATAGTACACGGGAAAACTCGGAACCTTAAAAGAAACGTCAGAACTTCATCTAAATCCGCCGCTTAAAAGATGATAATCACCGCTTAAACGGCGAATATGGCGAAAACCGCTTCACAGCATTAACTTTTATCAACAAAAGGCAATCCCCTGCCTGCTTTCGGGCAGGGGGTATTTTTAATAATGATACAGGCAGGAATCTAATATGTTATCAACGTTAAACTCTGTTATTACCGGCGCGCTCGCAATGGGCAATTTCGGCCTTGAAAAAGCGATTTACTTTCAGCTGATTCTTCTTGGCGTATTCGTCGTAGCGACGCTTGTCGGTTACAAACTTATTTCAAACGTTCCGACGCTTTTGCACACCCCGCTTATGTCGGGTATGAACGCTTTGTCGGGCGTTACGGTGCTTGGCGCGTTGTCGGCAAGTGCCTCGCTTTTCAAACTCGGTACGGCGGGCATCGTGCTTTCCGCGATATTCGGTTCACTTGCAATCGCTCTCGCGATGGTCAACGTCGTCGGCGGCTTTATGGTCACCGACCGTATGCTCGGCATGATTGCGAAAAAGAAGGCGAAAGGTCAAACCGTGATTTACGCGGCGTCGGCAGTTGCGGGCGCAGGACTCCTTGCGGTAATCTGCTGCATGGACGTTATCGCAAAAGGCGCGGGCACATCGGCGCGCGATTGGGTTTACCTTGCAATGGCAATCGTATTGTCGCTTGGCGTGCTTTTGGGCATCGCGATGATGGGCAAAGTCGCTTACAGTAAAATCGGCAATCGTTTCAGCGCGATTTGCATGCTACTTGCGATTATCCTTATTATCGTGTACGGCAACGGCACAAGCCACATTGCGGCGGTATGGACGCTCTATATCGGTCTTGCGCTCGGCACGGTTGCGGGTATTGTCCTTGCAAAGAAAGTCAAAATGATTCAGATGCCGCAAATGGTCGCTCTTCTTAACGGTCTGGGCGGCGCGGCTTCGGCAATCGTCGGCGCGTTTGCGATGCTCGGCGTAGGCACGGGCTTTGACGCGTTCTCGACAACAACGTCGGCTCTTGCGCTTGCGGTCGGTATGATTACCCTTATCGGCAGCCTTGTCGCAGCCGGCAAACTTCACAAGATTCTTCCGCAAAAACCCGTCGTTTACAAAGGACATCAGGCGATGACCGTCGGCAGCCTTTGCCTGACGCTTGCGCTTATCGTTGTTTTTGCGGCGATTGCGGCTCTTTCGGGCAGCGGCAAAATTGCTCTCGGTATCGACCTGAAAGCGTTTTGCGGAATTATGATCGCATTGCTGTTCGTCATTTCGGGATTCTTCGGATACATTTTCGCGATTCGCGTAGGCGGCGCGGATATGCCCATTACGATTTCGCTGCTTAACAGCCTTTCGGGCGTTGCCGGCGCAATCGCAGGTCTTGCAATCAACGACTTGTTGCTCGTTGCGGTCGGCGGTATCGTCGGCGCGTCGGGACTTCTTCTGACGCAAATTATGTGCAAGGCGATGAACAGAAAACTCGGCGCAATCCTTCTCGGCGGCACGTCGTCCAACGACAATACTCAAAAAACCGCCCCCGAAAAGGTCGAAGTCAAGGCGGAAACGAAACCTGCCGAAGTGAAAAAGGAAGTCAAGGCGGAAGAAAAACCCGTTGTCAAGACGGAAATCAACTATGCCGCAACCTTGAACAACGCGAAAGAAGTCATCATCGTTCCCGGATACGGCATGGCGATCGCGCAGGCGCAACACCTTGTAAAGCAACTTGCGGATAAACTCACGGCAAACGGAACGAAAGTTAAATACGCAATCCACCCCGTCGCGGGACGTATGCCGGGGCATATGAACGTTCTTTTGTGCGAAGCCAACGTGGAGTACGAAGACTTGTTCGAAATGGACGATATCAATCCCGAGTTCAAGACGGCGGACGCAACGATAGTAATCGGCGCAAACGACGTTCTGAACCCCGCCGCAAACACTGCGGAAGGCACGCCCATTTACGGAATGCCTGTTCTGGACGTTGCGGATTGCAAAAACATCTTTATCTTCAACTATGACTTAAAACCCGGTTATGCGGGCGTAGATAACCCCATTTATACCCGCGAAAACGGCGTGCATCTGTATCTCGGCAACGCACAGGAAACCCTGCAAAAGTTTATCGCAGATATGGACAAACCCGTTGAAACCACGACGGAAGTCAAGGCCGAAAAGACGGAGGCAAAACCTGTCGAAGTCAAGACCGAAACCAACTACGCTGCAAGCCTCAACGGCGCAAAAGAAGTCATTATCGTTCCCGGATACGGCATGGCTATCGCGCAGGCACAGCACCTTGTAAAACAACTTGCGGATAAGCTCGCCGCGGGCGGCACGAAAGTGAAATACGCAATTCACCCCGTTGCGGGACGTATGCCCGGGCACATGAACGTATTGCTTTGCGAAGCCGACGTTGACTACGAAGATTTGTACGAAATGGACGACATCAACCCCGAGTTCAAGACGGCGGATGCAACGATTGTCATCGGCGCAAACGACGTTCTGAACCCTGCCGCAAACACTGCGGAAGGCACGCCCATTTACGGAATGCCCGTACTTGACGTTGCGGATTGCAAAAACATCTTCATCTTCAACTACGACCTTAAACCCGGTTACGCCGGCGTTGACAACCCCTTGTATTCACGCGAAAAGGGCGTTCACCTGTATCTCGGCAACGCACAGGATACCCTTCAAAAGTTTATCGCAGATATGGACAAACCGTCGGAAATAACGCTTGAAAAGGCGGAAGAAGAAAAGCCCGCGACCGTTGAAGTAAAGGCGGAAGAAAAACCCGCTGAAAAGGTTGAAAACCCCGCAAAACTTTTGCGTGACGCGAAAGAAGTCATCATCGTTCCCGGATACGGAATGGCTATCGCGCAGGCGCAGCACCTTGTAAAACAACTTGCGGATAAACTCACGGCAAACGGCACGAAAGTAAAATACGCAATTCACCCCGTTGCGGGACGTATGCCCGGGCACATGAACGTATTGCTTTGCGAGGCGGACGTCGACTACGAAGATTTGTACGAAATGGACGATATCAACCCCGAGTTCAAGACGGCGGACGCAACGATTGTCATCGGCGCAAACGATGTTCTGAACCCTGCCGCAAACACTGCGGAAGGCACGCCTATTTACGGAATGCCCGTACTTGACGTTGCGGATTGCAAAAACATCTTCATCTTCAACTACGACTTAAAACCCGGCTATGCGGGCGTTGACAACCCCTTGTACACTCGCGATAGCGGCGTGTATCTGTATCTCGGCAACGCGCAGGAAACGCTGCAAAAGTTCATTTCCGACATCGACGCGTAACAATCAAAACAACCGAAATCTGCCACCGTGTAATGCGGTGGCATTTTTTCGCATAAGTTTTCCGGCTTTGCACAAACTCCGATAAGGAGGCAAATATGAATCTTTTGAAAGAAGTAATAAAAAACTGCAACGTCGGCGTTGACGCAATCGACAACATCTGGGAAAACGTCAAGGACACGAAACTGCGCGAAACCATCTGGAAACAAAAAGTCAAGATTATGGATTTGTCCGACAGGGCGTCCAAAGAACTTGGGGATGAGCCGTCCGCAAAAGACGGTACGTATCCCAACAAAATGGAAAGGGCAATGATGAAAGCCGCCGTAAAGATGAAATCGGGGCTTGACAAGTCCACGACGAACATTGCCGAAATGCTTATCGAAGGCAACAATATGGGCATTAACGACGTCGTTAAAACCTCGCATCTTTATCGTGAAGAAGACACGCCTTTTGCCGGCGAACTTATCAAACTTTACGACGCCAACGTCAAAGAGTTGCGCCGCTTTTTGTAAAAATTCAAAAAATACAAACCGCGCCGCAACACACAAAACAACGCGATAAAGCATTGTTTTGAGCAGATAAAGCAATGATAATGGAAAATTATTATTATCTGTCGGCATCAATAGAAAGCGATTTAAGATAATTCACGGCGCACACTGCACTTTTGAAATCGCATTGTCGGGGGCGA
>ULJH01071605.1_pt1 | contig 16144 bp, 25 predicted proteins | sample 1950781 | NCBI WGS metagenome assembly ULJH01 (sample SAMEA4835462, study PRJEB28245) | human gut metagenome | biome: gut microbiome; material: fecal sample | place: Denmark | collected 2008 | reverse complement strand
GTCCGCAAACGGCAAGGAGCCTGTAATCGGTAAGGTCCTCGAGGTTGCACCCAAGGAAGGCAAGGTCATTGTCGAAGGCGCGCATTTTGTGAAAAAGCACGTCAAAGCAAGACGCCAGGGCGAAAACAGCCAGATCGTCACCACCGAAGGTCCTATGTATGCATGCAAGGTCATGCTTTATTGCCCCAAGTGCCAGAAGGGCGTGAGAGTTCGCCGCCAGGTTACAGCCGAAGGTGAAAAGATCCGCGTTTGCTGCCACTGTGGCGAAACACTGTAAGGGAGGGAGTTTGAAGAATGTCAACACTTGCAACTCTTTATAAAAATGAAATTGCTCCTGAACTTATGAAAAAGTTCAACTATTCAAGCCCCATGCAGATTCCGAAGCTCGACAAAGTTGTTATCAACGTCGGTTGCGGTGAAGCAAAGGATAATCCCAAGGTGCTTGATAACATACTCGCCGACCTTGAGCTGATCACAGGTCAGCACGGCGTCACCACGACTGCAAAGAAGTCGGTTTCCAACTTCAAACTTCGTGAAGGCAGCAAAATCGGCGTTAAGGTAACTCTCAGAGGCGAGAGAATGTATGAATTTGTCGGCAAATTCTTCAACCTCGCTCTTCCCAGAGTGCGTGACTTCAAGGGTATCAGCCCCAACAGCTTCGACGGCAGAGGTAACTACTCCGTCGGTCTGAAGGAACAGCTCATATTCCCTGAAATCGAATACGATAAGGTAGATAAGATCAGAGGTATGAACATCTGCTTCATCACTACCGCAAATACCGACGAAGAAGCAAGAGAGCTGCTCAGGCTTCTCGGCGCACCGTTTTCTAAGTAATCAGGAGGAGAATCAATATGGCAAAGTTATCAATGAAATTAAAACAGCAAAGACAGCCTAAGTTCTCTACCAGAGCTTATAACAGATGCAAGATCTGCGGCAGACCTCACGGTTATCTCCGCAAATATGGTATCTGCCGTATATGCTTCAGAAATCTTTCTTATGCAGGTCAGATTCCCGGCGTAAAGAAAGCAAGCTGGTAAAGGAGGTACAGTATAATGCAGATGACAGACGTTGTTGCGGATATGCTTACCAGAATCAGAAATGCCAATTCCGCAAAGCACGAAAAAGTTGATATCCCCGCATCCAACCTTAAGAAGGCTATCGCTGAGATACTTCTTAATGAAGGTTATATCACTTCCTACGAAGTGAAGGATACCGAAAACAAGCAAGGCGTTATTACTGTAACCCTCAAATACGGCGAAGGTAAAACAAGAGTTATCCAGGGTCTCAGACGTGTGTCCAAGCCCGGTCTCAGAATCTACGCAGCTTGCGATGAGCTTCCCAGAGTCAGAAACGGACTCGGCATAGCCATCATTTCCACCTCCAAGGGCATCATGACCGATAAGGTCGCCCGTAAGCAGAATCTCGGCGGCGAAGTTCTCGCCTTCGTATGGTAAGGGGGTCACGAAATGTCAAGAATAGGTAGAATGCACATTAACGTCCCCGCAGGCGTTACAGTCAATGTCGCTGAGGGCAACTTCGTGACCGTAAAGGGACCGAAAGGTACTCTCACCAAGCAGCTAAATCATGAAATGACCATTACTCAGGAAGGCGCTGTTATCACCGTAACCCGTCCTTCTGACGATAAGGAACACAGAGCACTTCACGGTCTCACCAGAGCGCTCCTTCATAACATGGTTGAAGGCGTTGCAAACGGTTATTCCAAGCAGCTCGATATCAACGGTGTCGGTTACAGAGCACAGGTTCAGGGCAAACAGCTCGTTATGAATCTTGGCTATTCCCACAACGTTGTGTTCGACGAGCCTGAAGGAATCAAGTTCGAAACCCCGAACACCAACACCATAGTCATCTCCGGTCCTGATAAACAGCAGGTCGGTCAGATTGCCGCAAACATCAGATCCAAGCGTCCGCCTGAGCCTTATCTCGGAAAAGGTATCAAGTATTCCGATGAGACCATCAGACGCAAGGCTGGTAAAGCCGGCAAGTCCAAATAATCGAAAGGAGTGGTTTGAATTATGGTTACAAGACAGGATAGCAATCAGAAGCGCCTTCTCAGACATAAGAGAGTCAGAGCAAAGATCAGCGGCACCGCTGAACGCCCGAGACTCTGCGTTTATCGCTCCAACGATAACATCTACGCTCAGATCATCGATGACACCAAGGGTATCACCCTTGTGTCTGCCTCCAGCACCGAAAAAGATTTCGGCATGACGGGCGGCAACAAAGAGGCTGCTAAAAAGGTCGGCGAAACCGTCGCCAAGAGAGCCATCGAAAAAGGCATCACCGACGTTGTTTTCGACAGAGGCGGCTACCTTTATCACGGACGTGTGATGGAGCTTGCCAACAGCGCTCGTGAAGCCGGTCTGAAGTTTTAGGAGGCAGTCATGATAAAGAAAGATTATTCACAGATTCAGTTTGTTGACAAAATCGTTGACACGAAGCGTGTTTCCAAAACCGTAAAGGGCGGTCGTATCGCAAGATTCTCCGCGCTGGTCGTTGTCGGCGACGGTGAAGGTCATGTCGGTTACGGTACAGGTAAGGCTGCCGAAATTCAGGAAGCAATGAGAAAGGCTCTTGATGCTGCAAAGAGAAACGTCATTGAAGTTTCCCTTAACGGTACGACCATTCCTCACGAAATTATCGGCGAATACGGCTCCGGAAAGGTTCTTCTCAAGCCCGCTGCTCCCGGTACCGGCGTCATCGCCGGCGGTACAATGCGTGCTGTCTTTGATGCTGTCGGCATTAAGGACGTCCGCGCAAAATCACTGCGCTCCAACACCCCCATTAACGTTGTAAAGGCTACTTTTGAAGCTCTTTCTTCTCTCCGTACTGTTGAACAGATCGCACAGATGCGCGGCATCCCTGCAGATCAGGTTAAATAAGGAGGGTACGATAATGGCACAAGTTAAAATTACCCTGGTTAAAAGTCTCATAGGCCGTCAGGAAAAGCAAATTCTTACAGCTCATTCTCTGGGACTGAAGAAAATCGGTGACCATAAGGTTGCCGAGAAGGACCATCTCCTTGATGGTAAGATAAAAGTCATCGGTCACCTCATCAGTGTTGATGAGGTCAAATGACGGAAAAATAGTTAGGAGGATAAGTTATGAAGCTTCATGAGCTTTCCCCGGCTGAAGGCAGCACCCGCCCGAATTTCAGAAAGGGCAGAGGCGCCGGCAGCGGTAACGGAAAAACCGGCGGACGCGGACATAAGGGTCAGAACGCACGCTCCGGCGGCGGTGTAAGACCCGGTTTTGAAGGCGGCCAGCTTCCGATATACAGAAAACTTCCGAAGAGGGGTTTCCACAACCATTTCGCGAAGCATTATGCAATCGTCAACCTTTCAACTCTCAATGAATTTGAGACCGGTGAAGTCGTCGATATGAACGCACTGCTCCAGGCAGGCTACATCCGTAAAGAGCTTGATGGTCTCAAGATTCTCGGCGGCGGCGAACTCGCCAAGAAATTGACTGTCAAAGCAAACGTATTTTCCGCTTCTGCAAAGGAAAAGATCGAATCACTTGGCGGTACAGCTGAGGTGGTATGATGTTTGAAACACTGAAGAACGCATGGAAAGTCGCCGACATCAGAAAGAAACTCCTCTTTACTTTGATGATCATTGTCCTGTACAGACTCGGCTCTGCCATTCCTGTACCGTTCGTTGATGGCGCAGAACTTTCGAAGTATTTCGAGAACGCAAGCGTTGCAGGCTCACTGCTCGGTTATTTTAACCTGCTTTCCGGCGACGCTTTCTCCAAAGCGACTTTGTTTGCTCTCAACATATCACCGTATATTACAGCATCCATCGTTATTCAGCTTCTTACCGTCGCAATCCCCGCACTTGAAAAAATGGCAAAGAGCGGTCCTGAAGGTCAGCAAAAGCTGAATAAAATCACCCGCATTGTTACAATTGCACTTTCTCTTGTTATGGCATACGGTTATTACGTTGCCATCAAGGATTACCTCACCAGCACAGGCTTCTTCCCCTGCCTCGTCATCGTCGCCTGCTTCACTGCCGGCGCAAGCCTTACAATGTGGCTCGGCGAACGTATTGACGAAAACGGCATCGGCAACGGCATCTCGATGGTACTCTTTGCGGGTATCGTCGCAAGAGGTCCGCAGCTCGCCGGCGTCGCATGGGAATATATCGCGAGCGCGTTTAACGGCGAACCGCTTAACCTTCTTTGGGTTATCCTCGCTCTTGCGTTCATGGTCGCAGTCGTCATTTTCGTCATTCATATTACTGACGCAGAAAGACGTCTCCCCGTTCAGTATGCCAAGAGACAGGTCGGCAGACGTGTTTACGGCGGCAATAACACCTTCCTTCCCCTGAAGCTGAACATGAACGGCGTTATGCCTATCATCTTCGCACAGGCGATCGTGTCCATACCCTCCACCCTTGCGATTATTATTCCGAGCTGGAATGACGGCGTCACAAGATGGTTCTCGCCGAACTCGCCCTTCCCGATCTACGCTATCGTATACTTCATTATGATCATTCTTTTCGCTTACTTCTACGTTTCGATTTCCTTCAATCCGATGGAAGTTGCTTCGAATCTTCAGAAGAACGGCGGTACGATTCTTGGTCATCGTCCCGGTAAGGCTACCGCAGACTACATTTCCAAGATTCTTAACAGAGTGACTCTCATGGGCGCTATTTTCCTCAGCATCATTGCAATTTTCCCGATGATTATTTCAATGATCCGCCTGTGGACCGGCGCCGCTGCAAGCTATATCTTCTCGCAGCTCGCATTCGGTGGCACTTCACTGCTCATCGTTATCGGCGTTGCTCTTGAGACCACCCGCGATCTTGAAGCTCAGATTACAATGCGCAATTACAAGGGCTTCCTTGATTAAGACAGATTTAACTTACGTCAGACACCGCTTCATGCGGTGTCCGGCGTAATTAAAATGTATTCAGGTGAATTTTATGAATATTATTTTCTTTGGCCCTCCCGGAGCCGGCAAAGGTACGCAGGCTGAAATAGTAAGTAAAACTCTGAATATCCCCACGATCTCCACCGGCGCAATGATCCGCGACGCAATTGCGAATCAGACAAAGATGGGTCTTGAGGCAAAGAGCTATACAGAAAGCGGCGCACTCGTACCCGATTCCACCGTGGTTGGCATTGTCAAGGAGCGCCTTGCACAGCCTGACTGTGCAAACGGTTTCATCCTTGACGGATTCCCCCGTACCATTCCTCAGGCAGAGGCTCTCGACGCTATGGGCGTTAAGATCGATGCCGTTCTTTCCATCGAAGTTCCCGATGAAAAAATTGTTGAGAGAATGGCAGGCAGACGTCTTTGCAAGGCATGCGGCGCGTCTTATCACATCGTTTATAATCCTTCCAAGGATAACAAGACCTGCGATAAGTGCGGTGCAGAACTTATGATACGTAAGGACGATGACCCTGCAGTTGTCATGAACAGACTGACAACATATCACAAAGAGACTGAGCCTCTCAAGGACTATTACAACAAAAAGGGCGTTGTACGCACTGTTGTAGGTCAGGAGAAAGTTGAAGATACCACAAAGCTCACTCTTGCAGCTCTGGGTATCAAATAATCAGATTCTGTAATGATTATCATAAAAACTGATACAGAAATTCAGAAAATGCGTGATGCCGGACGGATAACGGCACTTGCAAGACAGCTTGCCGGTGAACATGTTCGCGAAGGTGTCACAACTAAGTTCATTGACCGTAAGGTCAAGGAATTCATTGTCTCCCACGGCGCAAAGCCTTCCTTCCTCGGTCTTTACGGTTTTCCCGCTTCCGCCTGCATAAGTGTCAATGAAGAGGTGATACACGGTATTCCCTCCGATGAGCGAGTGCTTAAATACGGCGATATAGTGAGTGTGGATGTCGGCGCATTTTATAAGGGCTATCACGGTGACTGCGCCGCAACATTTGTTGTCGGTGATACCGATGATGAGTCGAAACGCCTGATTGAAGTAACAAGACAGAGCTTCTTTGAAGGTATAAAATTTGCCGTGGACGGCAACCGTGTCGGTGACATATCCGCCGCCGTACAGGCGTATGTTGAAAAGAACGGCTTTTCGGTTGTGCGGGATTTTGTCGGACACGGTGTAGGTAAGGACCTTCATGAGAATCCCGACGTTCCCAACTATGGAAAACCGGGTCGCGGTCCGAGACTGCAAACCGGCATGACCATAGCGGTAGAGCCGATGGTGAATGCGGGTACATGGCGCGTCAAAACCCTGTCAAACGACTGGACTGTCGTAACGATTGACGGGAAGCGCTCGGCCCACTATGAGAATACGATCGCCATTACAGAAAACGGCGTCGAAATCCTCACTTCACCGGATTGAATAATGGAGGAAATCCATACCAGATGGACGATTGTAAAGGTTTTGTTGTGCTTTCACTGTCAGGCAGAGATAAGAATAACACCTTCGTCGCAGTTGCAACCGACGACGGGTATGCTTACTGTGCCGACGGACGGATTCATCCTGTCGCTTCACCGAAAAAGAAGAAACTGAAGCATATCAGAATACTCGGCAAGTCATCCGTTACGGATATTTCCGCCGTTACTAACAAGCAACTGCGTGCCGCACTGCGCGAATTTGAAGCGGAAAATGCGAAGCACGCCCCTGAAAAGGAGGAGTAATTCTGGCTAAGGAAGACGTAATTGAGTGCGAAGGCATCGTTACAGAGGTACTGCCAAATACCGTTTTCAAGGTAAAGCTGAATAACGGTCACATCATAACCGCCCATATTTCCGGCAAGATTCGTATGCATTATATACGCATACTCCCCGGAGACAGAGTAACGGTCGAAGTTTCGGTCTACGATCTCACTCAGGGCAGGATCACGTTCAGATCAAAATAACCGATATTTATTGGAGGTATCAAGATGAAAGTTAAGCCTTCTGTTAAAAAGATCTGCGAAAAATGCAAGATCATCAAAAGAAAAGGCAAGATCATGGTCATATGCGAAAACCCCAAGCATAAGCAGAAACAAGGATAGGAAAGAGGTGTAATCATGGCTCGTATTTCCGGTGTTGACATTCCTAACGCAAAACGAGTTGAAATCGGTCTTTGCTATATTTATGGTATAGGCAGAAGCCGTTCCAATGAGATTCTTAAAAAAACCGGTATAAACCCCGATACTCGCTGCAAGGATCTTACCGAGGACGAAGTCGCAAAGCTTCGTGAAGTTATCGAAAACGATTACCTCGTTGAAGGTGACCTCAGAAGAGAAGTGGCTCTCAACATCAAGCGTATGGTAGAAATCGACTGCTATCGCGGTCGCAGACACAAGAACGGTCTGCCCGTAAGAGGTCAGAGAACAAAGACCAACGCGAGAACCAGAAAAGGTCCCGTTAAGACAATCGCAAACAAGAAGAAGTAAAGGAGGAGTTATTAAATGGCACAGGCACAGAAAAAGACCGCTGTCAGAAAGCGTCGCGAACGCAAAAATATCGAACACGGTTCTGCACATATCTGCTCGAGCTTCAACAATACAATCGTTACTATCGCCGATCTCAACGGCAACACGATTTCATGGGCATCAGCCGGCGAACTCGGCTACAGAGGCTCCAGAAAGTCCACTCCGTTTGCAGCTCAGATGGCTGCTGAAACTGCAGCAAAGGCAGCAATGGAGCATGGTCTCAAGACTGTTGAAGTTTTCGTAAAAGGTCCCGGTCAGGGCAGAGAAGCGGCTATCAGAGCACTGCAGGTAACTGGACTTCAGGTTAACTCCATTAAGGACGTTACACCTATTCCTCATAACGGCTGCAGACCGCCCAAGAGAAGACGTGTTTAATCACAATACGGAGGAATTATAATGGCTAAATATACTGGACCTGCTTGCAGACTTTGCCGCAGAGAAGGCACAAAGCTTATGCTGAAAGGCGATAAGTGTGTTTCCAACAAGTGTCCTCTGCTCAGACGCGAAAAAGCGCCCGGTCAGCATGGTATGGCAAACGGCAGAAAGAGAACAAAAGAATACGGTCTTCAGCTCAGAGAAAAGCAGAAGGCTAAGAGATACTATGGTATTTTAGAGAAGCAGTTTAAGAACTACTTCATCAAGGCAGACAAAAAAGAAGGTCAGGCCGGTGAAAACCTGCTCACCCTCATCGAGCGCCGTCTTGATAACGTAGTTTACAGAATGGGCATGGCAGAGAGCCGTCGTGAAGCACGTCAGCTTGTCCTCCACGGTCATTTCACTGTCAACGGCAAGAGGGTTGATATCCCTTCCTATATCGTCAATCTCAATGACGTTGTAGCAGTCAAGGAATCAAGCCGCAAGTCGGAAAAGATTAAATCGCTTGTCGAAAATATCAGCGGCAGGGTTATCCCCGGCTGGCTCAGTGTCGATAAGGAAAACGCAGTTGCCACTGTTGCGGCTCTGCCTAAGAGAGAGGATATTGACTTCCCGTTCGAGGAGCATCTGATCGTCGAGTTGTACTCTAAATAATCATTGACCGTAATAAGGAGGTTGTCGCAATGATAGAAATCGAAAGACCGAATATTACCACCGCCGAACTCAGTGAGGACGGCAAGCACGGCACTTTTGTCATCGAACCCCTTGAACGCGGCTATGGCATTACTTTGGGTAACTCGCTCAGACGTGTGCTGCTCAGTTCTCTGCCCGGCGTCGCCGTAACAAACATAAAAATCGACGGCGTACTCCACGAGATGCAGACAGTCAAGGGTGTCAAGGAAGACGTTACGGAAATCGTTCTCAACGTCAAACAGATAGTTGCAAGACTTTTCTCACAGACACCTAAAACCGTTATCATCAAAGAAATGGGCTGTACTGAAGTCACCGCCGGCTGCATAAAAGCCGACAGCGACATTGAGATACTCAATCCTGACCTTCATATCTGCACACTGGAAGACGGCGCTTCGTTCTATATGGAGCTTACCTTCGATCACGGCAGAGGATATGTTTCTTCCGAAAGAAACAAGCAGGCTGGAACACCTATCATCGGTGTAATTTACACGGATTCGATTTTCACCCCCGTAATCAACTGCAACTTTGATGTCCAGAAGACCAGGGTCGGCAATATAGTTGACTACGATAAACTGGTATTGCAGCTCACCACCAACGGTACAATCAACGCAAAAGAGGCTGTTTCGCTTGCAGCAAAGATTCTCAGTGAGCATCTTAATCTGTTCGTGCAGCTTTCCGATGAAGCGATAAACACCGAGGTCATGGTGGAAAGAGAAGAGACCGTCAAGGAACGCGTACTTGAAATGACTATCGAAGAGCTTGATATGTCGGTTCGTTCTTTCAACTGTCTCAAGCGTGCCGGTATCGATACCGTTGAAGATCTCACAAACCGCACCGAGGAAGATATGATCAAGGTGAGAAACCTTGGAAAGAAGTCCCTCGAAGAAGTCATTCAGAAGCTTCAGTCACTCGGACTGTCGCTGAAGAAAACCGACGAATGAATTGATTGATATAAAACAAAGAAGGAGGCAACCTAAATGCCCGGAACCAGAAAATTGGGCAGGACTACTGACCACAGAATGTCTATGCTGAAAGGTATGACGACTTTTCTGCTTGAAAACGGTAAGATCGAAACGACCGTAACCCGTGCCAAGGAAGTCAGTGCCCTCGCCGATAAGATGATTACATTAGGCAAGGAAAACACCCTCACCTCCAAGAGACGTGCATTCGCATTCCTCAAGAAGGAAGAGGTCGTTTATAAGCTCTTTAATAAAATCGCACCCTTTTATGCCGACAGAAACGGTGGCTATACCCGTGTTCTCAAAACCGGTCCCCGCCGTGGTGACGGTGCCGAAATGGCTATCGTAACCTTCGTTGATGCTGATAAGCTCTATAAGAAGGAAGAACCCGCAAAGGATTCCAAGAAGGCTAAAAAGGCTGACGAAGCAAAGGCTGAGGCAAAAGCGTAAGCAACATTTGCACGCCTTTCGGTTTGTTGTATATGCGGGGCGCATTTGCGCCCCGCTTTGCTTATTATGGGGACAATATAGTCTCACTGCAAATATATGAGGTAAATCTATGAGCTGTCTTGTGGGAACACTTGTATTGAATGGCGGAGAAAAGGTCGTCATAACTTTTGACGACGGCAGAAAGCTCAAAGGGATATATATCGAAACCTATGGATACAATCATATCTTCAGGCTGTCCAACGGTAACGATATGAAACTCTCCAACCACTTCATGCATCTCAAAGGTATCAGAGTAGATGCGGATAAGGGAAGCGAGTAAATCGTAACGGTCTTCGCGGATGAAACCGCGCCCGTGTTGAAAATTTCATAGGCGTCTTTGCATACTTTTTACCTGGTTTTACGTCAAAATCACTTGACAAAAACGATATGATTGAATATAATAACTGAGGTTGCATATCAAAGATCCTTTCGGAAGTCAGGAGCATATTAAATGGAAAACGCGCACATAATCGAAATAGAACATCTGAAGAAATCCTTCGGCGATGTAAAAGCTGTAAACGATTTGTCGTTCAATGTCCGCCAGGGGGAGCTTTTTGCCTTTCTCGGCGTAAACGGAGCAGGGAAATCCACCACGATTTCAATAATTTGCGGTCAGCTCGATAAAGATGCCGGCAACGTCACCGTGTGCGGCGAAAGTATTGAACACGGTCTTGATAAAATCGCGCGCCGCCTCGGCGTTGTGTTCCAGAATTCCGTGCTTGATCAGGCTCTTTCAGTACGTGATAATCTCAGAAGTCGCGCTGCGCTTTACGGTATAAACGGAGCCGATTTCAAAAAACGTCTTGCAGAACTTGCAGAGCTTCTCGACTTCGGCGATTTGCTCGGCAGAACAGTCGGAAAACTGTCCGGAGGTCAGCGCCGAAGAATAGACATCGCACGTGCGCTTGTCCATAAGCCCGAAATACTTATTCTCGACGAACCGACTACGGGACTCGACCCTCAGACGAGAAAACTCCTGTGGGAAGTGGTATCAGACCTGCGTAAAAAGGAAAACATGACTGTTTTCCTGACGACTCACTACATGGAAGAAGCTGCCGATGCCGATTATGTCATTATTCTTGACAGCGGGAAAATTGCCGCAGAAGGCACCCCGCTTGCGCTCAAAAACCGGTACACGGGCGATTTCATAACAATTTACGGTCTTACAGACGCGCAGATCAATGAGCTTGATATGCCGCATGAGTCTTTGCGCGATGCAATACGTGTTGCCGTGCCGGATACCGCTGCTGCGACCGCATTGATAATAAAGCATCCGGATCTTTTCAGAGATTATGAAATCACAAAAGGAAAAATGGACGATGTTTTCCTTGCCGTGACCGGTCATATGCTCAATGTGTAAGAGAGGTGTTCGATAATGACAGGACTTTGGAATCTCATAAAACGTAACTGTAAACTGTTTTTCAAGGACAAGGGGATGTTTTTCTCGTCGCTCATAACGCCGGTTATACTCCTTGTGCTTTACGCAACCTTTCTTGCTTCCGTTTACCGTGACAGCTTTGCTTCCGCAATGCCGGAAGGCTTTTCAATAGACGCATCGCTGATCGATGCCACCGTTGCGGCGCAGCTTATTTCGTCGCTTCTCGCGGTGTCGTGCGTGACTGTGGCTTTTTGTTCGAACCTGCTTATCGTTCAGGACAAGATAACCGGTGCGAGACGCGATATAACCGTGTCGCCCGTGAAGCGTTCAACACTTGCCGTTTCATATTTCTGCGCTTCGGCAGCCACCACGCTGATAATCAGCTTTGCAGCCCTTGCCGTTTGCCTTGTTTATCTCGCCAATGCGGGGTGGTATATGAGCTGTGCCGATGTGCTTTGCTTTGCGCTTGATGTTGTGCTGGTGACTCTTTTCGGCGTCGCATTGTCGTCCTGCGTGAATTTCCCGCTCACAACGCAGGGACAGATGTCTGCGGTCGGAACGATCGTCAGCGCGGGCTACGGCTTCCTGTGCGGCGCATATATGCCGATATCCAACTTTTCGGAAGGGCTTCAGAAGGTCATGTCGTTCCTGCCGGGTACATACGGCACCAGCCTGATACGTAATCACGCCCTTGCGGGAGTTTATCGTGAAATGTCTCGCGTCGGCTTTCCGGATGAGGTGGTCGAGATGATAAAGGATTCGATCGACTGCAACCTCTATTTCTTCGGCACAAAGGTCGAGATAGGCACGATGTATATCATCATGGCAGCCACCGTTGCCGTTCTTGTCGCCGTGTATGTGACGCTCAATATCTGCTTCAAAAAGAGATAGCTCTTTACCCACAATTAATAATATCGGAATTATACCGGAATAATTCCGGACAAAATCGATCGGAGGTCGCACGTAAATGGCGGCCGCCGATCAATTTTATTGCTTATTCTGTCACGATAATTGCATGTTTTCCGTATTCAAGGGTTGCATAATTGAAAAAACTATGATATACTGAAATTATAAAGAGGCGAAAATGCCTGAAATCAGCCGAAAACGACTGCCTGCAAACAAGTCCGCCCGAACGGTCTTCATAGCTTACGGGGCGGAGCATCAATGCGCAGTGCCATGAATAATTCCGGAGGTGCTTTTATGAAAAAGGTCTTGGTTTTACTCGCGTTGTTCCTGTTTTTGTTCACCATTGCATTTGTTGAGATTTTCTGCATTGACGAATATGTCAAGCCGGATAAAGAACCGCTTTCTTCGGAGCAGCAGGAAATTGCCGACAGATATTATGAGATGATGCTCCGCGAATATCCTTCGTTCAAGGCGATCCCGCGTGAAATGCTGTCCGAAGCGGTCTATCAGGGGGTTGACGGGTATATGTCGGTCAAATATACATTCTGTCTCGGCGGAATTCCGACAGATTGCTATGCCGATTTTTCAAAAGGACCGGACGATTCCGAAGGAAAATGGTATAAGAGCGAAAATATTTTCATGAAGTATTATTCAACCGGGCTTACGGAAAAGCAGATGACGGAGATGCGCGCCGAAATCGAAAATCAGATATTGCAGCTGGTTGATGAATACAAGCTCAAAAGAGAAGGAATGGAAGAAGAGACGGTGCTCTACTGGCGCATTGAAAAAGGCAGAATGCATCTCGCCGGTGAATATCTCGCGCCTGTGATCCCGGAAACGGTCAGATGGTTCCCGTGCGGCGATCATGCACATATTTTCGGATACGCGGCTCTTGAATGAGTTCGGGAGGACGCAAAGGACAAAAGACAGCAAGCAAAGTCGGGAAATATCCGCCGAAGCGGTGTATAATAGCGGTACAGCAAAACAAAGGAGCGAAACAGCATGGAATGGATGGCTGTTATAGGCGATTCGATTCAGTATAGGCGATTCGATTCAGTATATCGAGGAACATATCACGGATGACATAACCACGGACAACATCGCAAAAGCTGTCAATGTGTTTCCGACTGCAGTTGGGCGGTTTCCTCTGTAAAGGTGCGTTGCCGCAGGCACTTCAGAAGGTCAACGAAATGATTTACACCGAATGGCTGACTGCAACAAAGGATTATGAATTCGCTGCCGGTTACTGCGTTGAATACTACGGCGATCCGATGAATTATGAAAACGGAACAGCCGACGAAAACTATTACTGCGAGATCTGGATTCCGGTAAAAAAGAAATGACGGTATAACCGATAAAAATCGCATATGGAGCGGAATTATGATATTCACACAGCATTACAATTCACCTGTCGGCGGTCTTCTGCTTGCGGCGGATAACAGCGGTCTTATCGGGCTTTGGCTTGACGGCGAAAAATATTTTGCCGACAGCCTTCCCGAAAGTCATGACGAGAGGGAAACAACGATACTGTGTGATGCAAAACGCTGGCTCGATGTGTATTTTTCGGGCAGAGAACCCGATTTTATGCCGCCGCTCCATCCGTCGGGAAGCGATTTCAGAAAAGCCGTATGGAAGCTGCTGCTCGAAATACCGTACGGCAAAACAGTGACCTACGGTGAGCTTGCGAAAAAGCTGGCTGTGCAGATGGGGATACCTCGCATGTCGGCTCAGGCTGTGGGTGGTGCGGTCGGTCATAATGAAATTTCCATCATCATACCGTGCCATCGTGTTGTCGGGACAAACGGCAGTCTTACAGGGTATGCCGGCGGCATTGAAAAGAAAATCAAGCTGCTGGAGCTTGAAAAGGTTGATATGAGCTGCTTTTTTGTCCCCGCAAAGGGTACTGCGCTCTGAAAAACAGCGAAAACAGGACTGACGTCTGTGAGAACCCACAGTGTCAGCCCTGTTTTCAATTTATCAAGGGGATAAAACCGATATGCGTGGTTACTTTGCTTCTCTTTCGAGCAGCTTGCCGATTCCGATTACGGCAAGCGGAATAATGACCGCCTGGATAGCGAGACCGATGAAGCCGGTCCGGATCTGCGCCCATATCATCGATACGATGAAAGGTGTGCCGGAGCCGAAGAGTGCAACGGAAGCGATGAAGAATGCCCTGCCGCAAAGCTCTGCGGCGATAACGGCGGGGAACGCTACCCATGAGCGTCTTTCGATCTGCTTTGAGAACATTCCGGAAATCAGTGCGAACACTGCAAGTTCCGCCATCATGAAGGGCAGTCTTGCGGCGGCAGGCATTGCGTTGCCTGCGGCGGAGGTGATGAGAAAGCTTATGAGCGGAGAGAGCATGCCTGCCGCAACGCCCCAACGCCAGCCGAGGATACAACCGCCGAGCAGTACGGGGAGATACATCGGGAGAAGCATTATTCCTGCCTGTGCGCCGACGGCAAGGTGCGCGAGCTGCGGAAGAGCGACGGCGAGGACAACGATGCTGAGTGATACAAGGCTTTTGACCGTGATTTTTGTGCGGAGTGAAGCCTGTCTTTTTGTGAGTGCGGTTTCGATCATGATTTTAACTCCTTTATTGGTTGAAATATTGCGATTTTTTTCGTGCGTTCCTGTTAATCCACGTCGAACGGACAGCGGGAAGTGCAGTGACCGCATGATATACAGTTGTACGCTCTGACTGTCAGCTTGCTGTAATGGTCATGAGCCATTTTGTCGCCGCGTTCGAGGTCATATGCCGGATTTATCGAAAACATCATCATGTCGATAAGTCCGGTGTCAATAAGTCTGTTTGCAACAGACGGCGTGTGCGACGAGAAACCGATATGGCGGATAATACCTTTGCGCCACCGGCACACAGGTCGAAGAGGTTGATTTCGTTTGCGACTGCTTCACGTATCACCGCTTCGATTTCGTCGGGCGTGGTGTTCTGTATTCCACCCATGCCGAGACCAAGCTTGCCGATAAGCTCGTTGCCTTTCGGAAGCTTGCGGTATTCAATCATTGCTGCTTTTCGAATTCCTTTACGACGGTTTTCAACAGCTCACGTATCCTGAGATGCTGCGGACAGGCTTTTTCGCATTTTCCGCAACCGATGCAGTCGGAAGCCTTTCCGCCGTTTGCGGTATGGACTGCGTAGTAGTGGCTTGCGTTCCAGTCGTGATGGAATTGCTGTGCATTCATGCATGAGAAAAGATTCGGAATGTTTATATGCTTGGGACATCCGTCAATGCAGTACCGACACGCAGTGCAGGGTATCAGATGCATGGAACGGATTACGGAGCAAACACGGTTCACGGCTTCTTTTTCCGTTTCGTCAAGCGGCTTGAAATCCTTCATATATGAAAGATTGTCGTTCAGCTGTTCCATATTACTCATTCCGGAAAGCACCATGAATATCCCTTCAAATCCCGCTGCGAAGCGTATGGCATAGCTTGCGGGACTTCCGCCGTGCAGGTCTGTCAGGATCTTCTGAGCGTCGGCAGGAAGGTTGACAAGCGTACCGCCTTTTACGGGCTCCATTACTATAACGGGCTTTCCGTGCTTGCGGCAGACCTCGTAACATTTGCGCGACTGTACGGCGGGATCGTCAAAGTCGAGGTAGTTGAGCTGGATCTGTACGGCTTCGACCTGAGGATATGTTGTGAGTATCTCGTCAAGCACTTCGGCTTTATCGTGGAACGAAAGACCGACGTGCTTCACCTTTCCTTCGTCGCGGAGAGCAAATGCCGTTTCATATGCGTGACATTTTTTGTATTTTTCGAAAATGTCCTTTGTCTGTGAATGGAGAAGATACAGGTCAAAATATTCCACACCGCAGGCGGCAAGCTGTTTTTCAAAAAGCGGACGTATTTCCTCTTCGCTGTTGAAGAGGGAAGTGGACAGCTTGTCAACG